>OGLG01001780.1_pt1 | contig 11310 bp, 7 predicted proteins | sample 1572621 | NCBI WGS metagenome assembly OGLG01 (sample SAMEA2581912, study PRJEB24529) | metagenome | biome: Human gut stool | place: China | collected 2011 | reverse complement strand
GGCCAGCGTTGCCGGCGGCTCCAGACTGGTATTCGCCGCAGTACCGAACAGCGGAATGATGACCGGCCGCTGGACGGTGAACGACATCGCGGTCACCCGGGAGAACATGTCTTCCCTTGGCGTGACTATGGATCACTGCCTGTCCAACACACTGACCATTGAAAGCCTGAGCAGGAATGTGGAGGTCAAGGCTGCCTTTGCCGAGTACAGCGGCTTCTCCATTCCGACGGGCAGGCCCGGCTATGAGATCTCCGATGTGAAAAGGCTGCCTGCGGACACTCTGCCGGATACCAAGATCCGCGCAGGCGGTGATGTGACCTTCACGGTCAGGCCAGCCGCTGAGTACAGCGACTTCTCCAAGCTGACCGTCAACGGCTACGATTGCCTGACCGGCAGCGGCAAAGCAGCAGGCTGCGAGACGGTTTCCGCGCGGAAGAACGCGGACGGGAGCTATACCGTCACACTCACCGGCGTGACTGACAATATCAGCGCGGACATCGCCGCGCACAAGCTGGTCATAGGCGTGCTGACCGTACCGCAGGTGCTGGAGAGTCGTCCTGAACTTGATACGGCGGATAAGATCAAGCTCCGGCTTGAGACCATGATGACCGGAACGGCGGAAAACCGTGCGTTCTATGACATTGCGCTGCGATACAAGAACGCCGAGGGCAACTGGGTCGAGGTCGATGAAGCGAATTTCCCCACAGGCGGTGTGGAGGTGGTGCTTCCTTATCCCAACGGCACAGACAGCAAGGATACCTTTACGATAGTCCACATGCTTACGACTGCTGCCCGTGCCGGTGAACTGGAGCTCGTTTCGCACACGAAGCAGGCGGATGGCCTGCACTTCCGTGTGACCAGTCTGTCGCCCTTCGGCGTGAGCTGGGTGAAGTATGCTGCACCTTCGGGCGGCGGCTCGGGTGGCAGCGGCGGCTCGGGTGGCAGCGGCGGCTCGGGCGGAGGCATCTTTAACCCGGCCTACAACATCATGGTCGAAAGGACTATGAACGGCAGCATTACCGTTTCGCCTTCGTCTGCTGCCAAGGGCTCCACAGTAACCATCATGGTCTATCCCGACAGGGGCTATGAGCTGGAAATGCTTATGGTTATGGACAAGAAGGGCAGCGAACTCGATCTCAGAAAGTGGGGCGGCGAGTACAGCTTCATCATGCCTGCAGGCGATGTGACTGTCAGAGCCCGCTTCGTTGAGGAAGCTCCAACACAGAGCTTTGCGGATGTTTCCACGGACGCCTACTACTATGAGGCCGTCAAATGGGCTGCGAAAAACAGCATCACCGGCGGCGTCGGCAACGGTCTGTTCGCACCCGACGCTCCCTGCACCCGCGCGCAGATCGTCACCTTCCTGTGGCGTGCAGCGGGCAGTCCGGAGCCGAAGAATGCCAGCAGTTTCTCTGATGTACCCGCAAGTGCCTACTATGCGAGGTCGGTGGCTTGGGCAGTCGAGAACGGGATCACGACTGGCACGGGCAATGGAAGATTCTCACCCGATGCTACCTGTACGAGGGCGCAAAGCGTGACCTTCCTCTACCGTGCGCTAAGTACCAGGGCAGAGGGTACAGCGGAGTTCCGCGATGTTCCCAAAAACGCGTACTATGCGGATGCGGTGGCATGGGCTGCAGCAAACGGCATCACCACCGGCATCGGCGGCGGGCTGTTCGGTCCCGATAATGACTGCACCCGTGCTCAAATCGTGACCTTCCTGTTCCGCACCTACAACAAATAATCGTCTCGGTACAATACAGATGTGGGGCGGCGGTATTATTCCGCCGCCCCATATTCTGGTTTCGGGTCGATGAATGAAAGGTATTCTTATTTGTAAGAGGAAAACGCAAAAGCTCACTTATAGGGCAACCGTGTCTGTTTTCCCTAATTCCACATCAAATCTTAAATAGCCGAAAAGGCATATTCTATTGACAAACTCAATCTGCTCGGTTATAATATACCAGCAGTATATACTACCAGTATATCAGGAGGCATCAATGGAACGTACAGAGACTCAAATGAAGATCCTCGAAGTTGGGAAAAAAGAATTCCTGGAAAAAGGCTTCAAGGATGCATCTTTGAATAAAATCGTCGCAGAGGCGGGCTTCACGAAAGGCGCCTTCTACGGCTATTACCCGGATAAGGCCGCGCTTTTTGAAGATATTGTGGGCGAGGCAGCAAAGGGACTGCTGGAGCAGTTCAAAGCCGCACAGGCCGCCCATTTCGATCTTGTCTCCGAGGAAAAGACGAAGGACAGCCTGAAGCTGTCCACTGAGTATTTGCGCGTCTTTGTGGAATATATGTACGCCCATTTTGATGCCTTTAAGCTGATCCTCTGCCGGGCGGAAGGTACGCGCTATGCAAATTTTTTGGAGGAGCTTGTGGAACTGGAGGTAGAGTGCTCAGAGGAATACTACGCACTTCTCCGCAAAAGAGGAAAGCTCTCCGGGAAAATGACAAAGCAGCTTCACCACATGATTACCAGCGCCTATTTTACGGCGGTATGTGAGACGATTGTCCATGATATGCCCAAAGAAGAAGCTGTGCGGTATGTTGAGGAGCTTGCAAAGTTTTTCAACTCTGGCTGGGAAGGCTTGCTCCGGCTGGAATAATACACAATCATGCAATCACTTTAATTTTTTACAGGTGAGTTAGCGTACTCTAACTGAACAATATAAAATTGGAGGTCATTTATTATGCTTAAAACAGATGCGAAGAAGCTGGAAACAAGGGACTTTATATCGGTGGGCATCTTTTCGCTCATCTATGCTGTGGTGGCGTTTGTGATTGGCGGTGTTGCGCAGATGACGCCGGTCACTTTCCCGTTTATGCCAATGATCGTGGCGCTCTTTACGGGGACAGTTTTCATGCTCTATGTGGCAAAAATACCGAAGAAGGGAGCTCTCTCCATTCTCGGTGTAATCGCGGCGATTTTGCTGTTTGTTACGGGAATGTTCTGGATGATGTCCGTATTCTTCCTGGTTTTCGGCGTGATCGCGGATTTTATCTGTGCTTCCGCTGATTTCAGATCCTTTAAGAAAAACCTGCTTGCCTACTGCGTCATGGCGCTTGCGCCGATGGGGGCATATATTCCGATGCTTGTCATGCCCGCGCAGTTTGATGCTTTTATGAAGAATAAAGGCGACTTCGCCTCCTTTGAAGGAGTGATTCATTCGATTGGGGCTACCTGGTGGGCGATCCCCGCAATGATTATCGGGACGATCGTCTGCGCGATCATCGGCGGACTGATTGGAAAGAAGCTTATGAAAAAGCACTTTGAAAAAGCAGGGGTCGTATAAATGAGACTCGACCCACGGACGAAGCTTCTGATTCTCGCGGTCACAAGCGTTTCCGTTTTTATGAATAAAAGCATCGCGGTGGAGTGTGTGCTTGCGGGGATTCCGCTTGTACTTCTGAGCGTTTCCGGCAATCTGAAAAGGATGCTGAAATACGCAGCATTTTTTCTCGCGCTTCTGCTGATCCAGCTTTTTATCGTACCGAGGCTGCCCGTGACTTTCGGCGGAATCGTCTATATGTTTGCAGTGTATATCCGCAAGCTTCTCCCCTGTTTTATGCTGGGCAGCTTTCTGATTGCAACGACAAGCGTAAGTAAATTTCTTGCGGCTATCACAAAGCTCCGATTGTCGAAAGGACTCACGATCGCTCTTGCCGTTACGCTCCGTTATTTCCCGACCATGAGAGAAGAGTGGGCCTCCATACGGGATGCCATGGCGCTGCGAGGGATATCAGCGTCCGCGGCCGGGCTGATTAGCCATCCTATACAGACGATGGAGCATGTCTATGTTCCCCTGCTTGTTTCTGCTTCCAGAATTTCGGACGAGATTACGCAGGCAGCGATTACAAGAGGCATCGAGCACACAGGTGAAAGAAGCTGTATAGAGGAAATCGCGTTTTCGTTTGCTGATTTGCTGGTGGTAATTGCTTACGCGGCGCTCGTTGCCGGCATGATATACGCGGGCATGAAAGGGGTGTTTTGATTATGATATCGTTTCAAAATGTCTCTTTTACATACGATGAAAGCGGGAACGGCGGAGTCCTTGATTTGAACCTTATTATCCGGTCCGGCGAATGCGTGCTGCTTTGCGGACCATCCGGATGTGGAAAAACAACGGTTACACGGCTCGCAAACGGACTGATTCCCCATTTCTTCCACGGCAATCTTTCGGGGCAGGTGAACGTAAACGGTATGGATACCCGGGAGACAGAGATTGCTGCGCTATCGGATGCGGTAGGGACGGTTTTTCAGAATCCTCGAACGCAGTTTTTCAATACGGATACGGACAGCGAGATCGTGTTTGGGCTTGAAAATCGGGGCATTCCGCGAGAGGCTCTGCGCTCCCGATTAGATGAACTTACGGAGGAGCTGCATCTTAGCGAGCTCCGGGGTCGAAATATCTTTGAACTGTCCGGCGGCGAGAAGCAGAAGATCGCGTTTTCCAGCGTGTATGCTTCGGCTCCCGATGTCCTTGTGTTTGACGAGCCATCATCCAATCTCGACATGAAGGCCATCGGAGAATTGGCTGATTTGATCCAACGGGCGAAAATATCAGGAAAGACCATTCTGATCGCAGAGCACCGCATCTGGTATCTGATGGACATTGTGGATCGCGTCGTTTATATGCAGGATGGCCGGATTGCATCGGACATGGAGGCTTCAGCGTTCAAGGCGCTGCCTGAAGCAGATATTCGCAGAATGGGACTGCGTGTCAGGGATCTGTCGGTATCCGAATCGGGCGGTGTGAAAACAATCGCTGCCGATGGATTGCTTTCCGCTCAGAAAATCAGCGTCTGTCTCGGCGGCCGGAATGTATTGAATGATATCTCTTTTCAGGCAAGCCGCGGAGAAATCATCGCCATTGCGGGCGTCAACGGCGCCGGGAAATCGACCCTCGCCAGAATGCTCTGCGGATTGCAAAAGAACGGCTCCGGTACTGTTTTGTGGACTGGAAAACCGATGAGCCGGCGGTTGAGACGGAAAAAGGCATACATGGTCATGCAGGATGTGGGACACCAGCTCTTTACCGACAGCGTGGCGGCAGAATGCGCGCTTGGCATAAAAGCTCCGAACAAAGACGAGATTGACCGCACATTAGAAAAGGTGGATCTGCTGGCGTATAAGGAACGGCATCCCTTGTCTCTTTCCGGCGGGCAGATGCAGCGCCTTGCGGTTGTGGTGAGCGATATCTGCGGCAAGGAGCTGCTGGTGTTCGATGAACCTACCAGCGGACTGGATCTGAAAAGCATGGAAGAGGTTGGCATCTTGACACGAAGCCTTGCGACGCAAGGCAAGGTGCTTTTGATCATCACACATGATATTGAGTTTATGATGCGGATTTGCACAAGAATACTGTTCATCCGGGACGGAGAAATCGTGAAGGATCTTTCCGGTGGGCAGAAAGAAAAGATTGTAAGACTTTTGCGAGGTGAGGAATGATGGCGGGAAAAGAAAACTCGGCGATGACGATTCTGATGGATTTTGCGAAGCCGTGCAAAGGGAAACTGATCGGCTCCGTTGTACTTGCGGTTTTGGGGGCGCTTTGCGGCATGATCCCCTACATCGCGGTGTCCCGCGGGATCATTATGATCTGCCACGAAGACTATGCTTTCAGCAAGTTGGCGTTTCTGGCATTGATTGCTTTTGCGGGCTATCTCGGGCAGGTGTGGTTCGGAACTTTTTCTACAATGAAAAGCCATGAGTCTGCCTTTATCATTCTGCGGAATATCCGCATGGCGATAACAGAGAAGCTCTCCCGTGTCCCCATGGGAACGATCCTTGATACGCCGTCCGGGAAATTCAAAACGATCATCGTGGACACCGTGGAAAAGCTGGAGCTTCCGCTGGCGCATATGGTACCGGAGCTCACTGCCAACATCCTAATCCCAATTCTAATGCTCGTTTACCTCTTTAGCCTTGATTGGAGACTCGCGCTGATCTCTCTTGTGACGATTCCGGTGGGCGCCTTCTGCTATATGGGAATGATGAAGGATTACGAGAAGAGATATGCCAGAGTACTTGCCGCAGGGAAAAACATGGATGCCGCAACGGTGGAATACATCGGCGGCATCGAAGTGGTGAAGACGTTCAATCAGGGTGAACGCTCATATAAAAAATACGCCGACGCCGTGGCGGAAAACGAGACATCCAAAGCGACATGGTTCAAGCAGACCAACGGCTACTATGTGATGGGGCTTTCCATCCTGACGGCAACGCTTGTGGGCGTGCTGCCCTTGGGGAGCTGGCTCTTTATAAATGGAAGGGTCGAAGCGGGTACGCTGATTACCTGCATCATTCTCGCCCTTGGACTCGTAAAGCCACTGATTCAGGCATTGCAGTACACCGACAGCCTGGCCATGGTGGATTCCACCGTAAAAGAGGTAGGGAATCTTCTGGATGAGCCGGAGCTTGTGCGGCCGACCGAGAGAGCTGTCCTTGCGGACGCCGACGTATCCTTTGATCATGTTACCTTCCGATACAAAGAGACGGAGGTTTTGCATGGAATTTCCTTTGACTGCGCAAAAAACGGTATGACGGCCATTGTGGGTCCCTCCGGCTCCGGTAAATCTACCATTGCACGGCTCATCGCCTCCTTCTGGGAGGCGGAGAGCGGCTGCGTCCGTATTGGCGGCGTGGACGTGCGGAACATTCCTCTCCCTCAGATAATGGAGCTTGTCTCATATGTATCACAGGATAACTTCCTGTTCCACCTGCCTATCCGGGAAAACATTCGCATCGGAAAACCGGAGGCCACAGACGCAGAGATCGAGGCAGCGGCAAAAAAAGCGAGCTGTCACGATTTCATCGCCGCTCTGCCGGAGGGCTATGATACGCTGGCGGGCGATGCGGGAAGCCACCTCTCCGGCGGAGAAAGGCAGCGTATCGCCATTGCAAGGGCAATCCTAAAGAACAGCCCGATCGTGGTGCTGGATGAAGCCACGGCATTTACCGATCCTGAAAATGAGGCCGTTATTCAAGCATCCATTGCAGGGCTTGTAGCAGGAAAAACTTTAATCGTCATTGCGCATCGGCTGTCTACCATTACAAAAGCAGACAAGATCCTTGTCGTGGATAAAGGAAATGTCGCTGCGGAAGGAACTCATGAGGAGCTTCTTGAAACAAGCAATCTATACAAGGAATTGTGGAAAGCCCATATGCAGGGCAAGGATACCGCAGAGGAGGTGGCGTGATGATAAGGTTGTTTCAAAGACTTTTGTTGTTCTCGGGCTTACAGAAGAAGCGTCTTATCCGCTCTTTTCTTGCATACCTTGTCAGCTCATTCTTTGAGATGATCCCAATCATGGCCATTCTAACGGTGCTCACAGGAATCCTGAAGCAGCTTTCCGGCGATGTTATGCCTGAAAGCACAATCTGGATTTCACTTGGCATCATGATTGTTTCCATTGTAGGGCGAATTGTATTTGTCAATCTCTCTGCCAATGCCAGAACTCTTGGCAGCTTCGCGTTCGGGTCGGAAAAGCGCATGGAGATCGGCGAACGCCTGAAAAGGGCTCCTATGGGCTATTTCAATGAAAACAGGCTCGGTGATATCACTGCGGCGGTGACGACCACTCTTGGTGATCTGGAGCAGCAGTCCGTTACCATTATGGAAAATGTGGCGGGCGGGTTTATCCACGCCATCGTGATTGGCGTTTGGCTTATGATCTATGAGTGGCGGATCGGGCTGATCTCTTTGGCCGGGCTTGCCGCGGCGCTCATCGTTTATTCGTTTATCGGCAAGGTCGGCAGGAAATACGCGCCCCGCCGTCAGGCAGCCCAGGCTGGCCTGGTCACTGCCGTTTTGGAATATGTGCAGGGCATGGGCGTAGTCAAGGCGTTTGGGCTGGCGGAGCGCACCGGAAAAGCAGTTGACGCCGCAATTGAGGAAAGCAAAGAGGCAAATATCGTGCTTGAAAAGGCGTTTTCCAAAATGACGGCGCTCTATCAGACGGTATTCAAGCTCGCACGGGCGGCTATTCTGGTTTTTGCGCCCTATCTTCTGGCAGGAGGAAGCATCACACCGGAGAAGTGCCTGCTGCTTCTCGTGTCCAGCTTCATGATCTATGCCGCCGTGGAGGTGGCGGGCAGTATGTCCTCCATTGCCCGCGCGGTGGAGGCTTCCCTGGACCGGCTGGATAACATCATGGACATTCCATCCCTGGACGAAAACGGGGCTGATCTTGTGCCGGAAAATTTCAATATTGAAGTGAAGAATATGTCCTTTGGATACGGGGAAAAGGAGGTATTACATCAAATCAGCTTAAGCGTACCCCAGGGAAGCTCCTGCGCCATTGTTGGTCCCTCCGGCGCCGGAAAAACCACGCTGGTCGGTCTGATTGCCCGTTTCTGGGATGTGAAGGAAGGACAGATCACGCTCGGCGACCGGGATGTGCGGGAATATACCAGCGGCAGCCTTCTAAAGAATTTCGCCATCGTATTTCAGAATGTGTATCTCTTTGAGGACACCGTCGAGAACAATATCCGGTTTGGAAGACCGGACGCAAGCGAGGATGAAATCATAGCAGTCGCAAAGAAAGCCTGCTGCCATGACTTTATCATGACGCTGCCCGACGGTTATCAGACAAAGATCGGCGAAGGAGGCTCCAGCCTCTCCGGCGGAGAAAAGCAGCGAATCTCCATTGCAAGGGCAATTCTGAAGGACGCACCCATCGTCATTTTGGATGAAGCCACAGCCAGCGTGGATCCCGAAAACGAGCAGGAGCTGCAAAAGGCCATCCGGGAGCTGACAAAAGGCAAAACGATCCTGATGATCGCCCACCGTCTGTCCACCGTGCGCACGGCAGATCAAATCATCGTGCTGGAGAACGGCAGGATCGTTCAACGCGGAAACCATAAGGAGCTGATGCGCGAAGACGGCCTGTACAGGCGCTTTGTGGGAATGCGCAGCCAGGCAATCGGCTGGACGCTGAAAGGTGGGAAAGCACATGGATAGAAGGTTAGACAAAAGATACTTGACCGGAGCGGTATCTGCAATGGAAAAACAGTATGGCGCGGAAAAGACAGACGCGATCATAGAAGATGCATGGAGACGTTATGCGGAAATCGTAAATGAAAACGCCGACGAGCCGAAAAAGATGTATATGCATACGAGGAAACGCATCTATCCTGCCATCGCCGCCTTTGACGCCATGACGGGAAATGGAATCTCCCGTGAGGAAGCGGCGGCTTTTCTGAATAGATATTATGAAAAGCGGGCAGCGGGCGTTGGTTCAAAAATCCGAGGGGCAATGAAGATACCGGGTCTGTATAAGCTGGTGCCGAGGTTCTTTGCCAAAATGACAAAAAGCTCCTTTGGAGAGGACTGCGGTTTTCGGGCTAATTGGATACGAACAGAGCAAGAGGAAATGTGCTTCGACATGCTGGCCTGCCCCTATCAGGACACCTGTGTGAAATACGGCTGCCCGGAGATTGTGGCCGGCTTTTGCCGCGCGGATGACGAGGCCTACGGGCATATGCATCCAAAGCTCAAATGGGGACGGACAAAGACGCTCGGACAGGGCGGAGACTGCTGTGATTTTAGACTGACGATAGAGTAATGACCCTATGGAAAGACTGATGAGATACAAGACCCTCCAATGCTTTCTTGCGGCGCTGATTATGATTGTGTTCCTCGCTCCTGCTGCATATGCATCCGGTACACCGGACGCATATGAGGCAAGCGCAAACGCTGTTTCCGAAAAATATATTGGCAAAACGGTTCCGGGCGCGTGTGTCGTAATTTCGGAGTATGACAATACGGTATTTGCGAAGGGGTATGGCTTTGCTGATTTGGAGAACAATACGGCCATGGACCCGGAGACCACGGTTTTTGAATGGGGTTCCATATCAAAGACCTTTGTGTGGGTCAGCGTGATGCAGCTTGTTGAGGATAGGAAAATCGATCTGGAAACGGATATCCGCACCTATCTGCCGGACGGCTTTTTGAAAAATCTGCGATTCGCTGAGCCGGTTACTTTACTTCACCTGATGAACCATACGGCAGGATTTGAGGAAGAACTGCTGGATTTGCGCTATTACAGCGCGAGTGAGGAAATTCCCTTCAAAGAAGTACTATCTGCGCACCAGCCCAAGCAGGTCTATCCGCCGGGATCCGTCAGTGCCTATTCCAATTACGGCGCGGCACTTGCAGCGTTGATCGTGGAGGAAGCCAGCGGCCAAAGCTATAAGGATTATATCAAAGAACATATTCTTTTGCCTCTGGGTATGACGCATACCTCTGTCGGTCCCTTTTGGATGGATGTGGATGGACTCCTTGATCACAAGGCGAAGGGTTATTCTTATACCGGAAAAGGATTTCGGCGGGAGGATGAGATGCACCTCCGCATGTATCCTGCAGGAGCCATGAATGGCACAGCCGCAGACCTGCTTCTGTTTGCCGAGTGGCTGGCAAAAGCGCCAGGAGAGGAGACACGACTCTTCAAAAGCCCGGAAACAAAGGAGCGGTTGTTTAAAGAGACATGGTGTTCCTATGGGGCAAACGCCGGACTTTCTCATGGCTTCTGGCAGTATGCGAATCATCCCGGAATACTCGGGCATGAGGGTGGAACCTATGGCTTCAAGACGCAGTTTTGGGTGGAACCGGAAGCTGAACGTGCAATCCTAATCCTGACCAATGTGATGGAAACGGATTACTGCTCCGCCATCATGGAGGCAGTCATCGAGCAGGATGCGCGACCGCCGAAGCAGGAAGTAGGGTCACGTGACTTCTCTATGCTATTTGGCGACTATCTTCCGGCACGATCCGCATGGTCATATGCAGGCAAGATACAAGCACGAATGCAAATAATCCAAATCTCAAAAGAGGGAGAAGAAAATCTCCGGCTGAAAACGCCCCTTTCCGATAAGGATTTACTGTACGAGCCTGTGGGAGAATATCAGTTCTACTGTGCCGAGGCGATACCGGAGGAAAGAAGCCTTGCTTTCTCTGTATTGGACGGTAGGGTGACGAGCATGACGTTCCGACTGGCTCATGACTATGTTCCCGCGGGACCTCTAAACGGCTTTGCCGGCAGCTTTCTGTCATTGGGAAGTTATATCCTGCTGATGGTTCTGTGGCTTGCCATTTTGATCATATTGGGCTCAAAGATCGTTTGTAAACGCAGCTCTTTTCAATGGCAAAGGATTATACTTCCCATATGTGGGCTCATTCTTGGTGCGGCGGGGATTGCCGGAATGTTTCATTGGTTTTCTCTTTACACAATTATTTCGACGGAGCTGAACATAGTAGCAGGTATAGGAATTGCAGCGGCCATCTGCGGGATTTTCACGGG
>OGLG01001779.1_pt1 | contig 11311 bp, 7 predicted proteins | sample 1572621 | NCBI WGS metagenome assembly OGLG01 (sample SAMEA2581912, study PRJEB24529) | metagenome | biome: Human gut stool | place: China | collected 2011 | reverse complement strand
AAATTTGGGTTTTTCGGTGGCAAGCGGTATGCCTACACCATCACCGTGAAAGCCAACGGCATTGATGTGCAGTCGGTGACCAGTGGCACGTGGGTTGCAAATGGCGAGGAGAACGTCACCTCCAAAAGGGTAAAGCAAAGATTCACGGCGGATGAACTTAAAATCGGTGACTACTTCTACTCCGACGGTACGTGGAGCGACGGCGGATTGCGCAAAATCTATGCTGACGGCAGTATGAAGATAGCAAGCCCCAAGCCTGCTCCCGTACTCCAAACAAAAAGTGAAATAGAAAGAAGAGTCATCGGTATCGTTTTCCAGACGGACCCGAGCCGTATCGGCACTGCCGAAAAGTCCAAATTGGGCGAAGGGAATGTGCATGGCCTTGTAATGGCCTTAAAGAACACCGCAACAGATATCCAATGGAGCCATGAAGAGAATAATTTGGAAGACGTGAAAGACTGCTGGTCCAAGTCTGAAATCTACTCTGACATCAGCGGTCTGCACAATTACACCAAGATTCTTGACCATGCAAATAGTATCGGTGGAATTGAGGCATATCCGGCCTTCGAAGCCGTCGAGAAATGGAATGATATGTACAGTATAAATGAATACCGCCCACCTCGTAATACCACAGGCTGGTTTATTCCTTCCTCCGGTCAGTGGTGGGACATCCTTCAGAATCTGGGCGGTTGTCCGGCTATGGCGGATAAAGGTCAGCAAACCTCGTCGGATTCCGGTGATTTCCGTTGGCTAGGTCAAGGCGATGTTCCAGCTGCCTTGAATGCTTGGATGAATAAAATTGCAGCCGACAGCAAGAATGATTTTACCACCGGTGACCGTTTTTGGTCGTCATCGGAGTTAAATCAGTTCCGCGCACGGAACTGGAACGTGTACTCCTCTGATTACGTGTGCTGCGACTTTGTCTATAAGAAATGGAGTAACGCTGTCCGTCCCGTCCTTGCTTTCTGAACTATTTGCCTATTTAGTCCTTTAAGAATATGAAGATACAAAACATATACCACCTCTTGCAAGCTGCGTTGCTCCTGCTGCTTGTATCCTGCACGCAAGAAGAGTTCCCTGCCGTGCAAGACAAGGCGCAGCAACTGACAATCTCCGTTACCGATGGCGGATATACATCGGCTGTTGAGAATATGAAAACCCGTGTCGAGACCCGTGCCGTGGAGAACGGCTACACCACCGAGTTCACCGAAGGCGATGCCTGCGGATTCTACATGGTGCGCGGCGGAAAGCCGGTTTATTCAAACGTGAAGCTGACAGCCGAAAAGGATGCCGCCACGGGCGGCATCATGTGGAAAACCGACGGTACGACGCTTGCCGCCGGAATGGATGGAGAGAGCTACTACCTCTACTATCCTTATCAGGCGGACATGGCGGGCAAGACTGCCACACCTGCGGAGGGGGCGGTCATGACCGATGCCGAGTTCTTCAAGCCGCTCATTGATGGCTGGCAACCCGGGGACGACCAGAGCACCCATGCCGCTTACACCGCCTCCGACCTGATGACAGCCGGAGGCTCAACGACAGGGACGGGCAACACCATCCACCTCTCTTTCGCCATGAAACACCGCATGGCCTTGGCCGTCATCGAGATGCCGAAGACCGTTTACAGGTTTACCGACGCGAATGTTCCCGACTACACCGTGGGGGCAGAAGCTACGTTCACCGGCACCGCCAAGCCGCTGCGCATGGCGGACGGCATTTACCGCTACTTGGTGCACTCGTCCATGCCGACTATCGAGGGAAGTTATGACGAGGGGAACAGGGAGTTTACCATCACCACGTCCGCGTCCCATCCTGTCGTAGGGGAATACAAGAGATACAAGGTGGACGGCGCGGCGGAAACCATAAAGAACGTCACCTATGCCGAATCGGGCATTGCCCGCATCGGAGACTTCTACTGCACGAAAAATAACGGTACGACGGGGTATCTGATTCCGAAAGAGGCGGACGAAACGACGGTGCAGGCGGCTAAAGTCGTCGGCATCGTTTTCCAGACGGACAAGAGCCGTATCGGTGCAAAGGAAAAAGAGAAGTTAGGCGGAGAAGGTAATGTCCATGGCCTTGTCATGGCTGTGAAGAATATCGCGACAAGACAAGCGTGGGGCCTTTTCGGTATGGATGAGGGGCTTACAACATGCAGGACGAAAGCCGATAACTACAACGACATCAGCGGTTACGGAAATTGCGAACATATACGAGCCAATCGCGGCAGCTTCGCCAACTATCCCGCATTCAAGGCTGCCGATGACTACAACACGACCTGTCCGGTTCCTGCGACCACGACCGGCTGGTACCTTCCTGCCTCCGGTCAGTGGTGGGACATCCTTCAGAATATGGGTGGTTGTCCAGCTTTGGCGGACGTTACCCAGCAAACCTCGCCAGACATCGCTGAAGAATTCCTCTGGAAGAGCCAAGGAGATGTTCCCGCCGCTTTGAACAAATGGATGGAGAATATCGCCGTTGGGGACAAGGATACATTCAACAACCTCGTCTCGTTTTGTTCGTCTTCGGAGCACTCGAAGTACCACACATGGTACTGGATTTTGAACAACTTCCAAGGCATGGTGCGCTGCATCTGGGCAAGTAAATTCGACGGCAGTGACAATGTGCGTCCCGTCCTTGCTTTCTGAGAAACCGGTGTACTGACGACTGTTTCCAAAAGCTGTTAGGACAGTATTCGGATAAAGAAAGGAGGAAGTGTTGTATGCTCTTCTTTCTGTTGGGATAAGAAGAATAGAAAGATATTGTTGAGTTTTGTTGCAGGTCGAGCTTGCAAGGTCTGCCGTGGTGAGAATTTGCTTTTTTAAAGGATAAGAAGTGATACGTATGGAAAAGAAACGAATGCCATTGCAGCATAAAATCATTTTCGGATATATCATCTTAGTGGCGGTCATAGGCAGTATGATCGCCATTTTGATATATGAGCGGCGGCAGATGCGGGAAGTGGAAGGCAGCGTGGCACGGCTGTGGAGGATGTACGAGGACATACACATCGCCCATCGCCACGTCACCGGGCTTGCCCTGCAAGGCGAGGCTGCGGCAGGATGGAGTGATGCGGAAAGGGACAAATACCATACGCATCGCATGAGAACGGACAGTATGCTCGGCGTACTCGGACAACGGTACTCTACAATCATACCTGGCGGCGAAATAGACACTCTGCGTCGCTTTCTTGCCGAAAAAGATACAATACTCGTGGCGATAATGGAAACTCATAGGGAACAGTGGAAGAGGGCTGCCATGGGCAAGCGGCTGGCAAAAGATCTACCCGGAGCGGTGAAAGAAGCTACCCGCAGAGGCAGTGAAAAAACGGAAGTACTCATCGCAACGGTCGCAGAATCGGAACTCTCCGGCAGCGTCATCACCGAGCCCGGCTAGACGGAACCAGCAAAAACGAGGCTTACCGTCCTGTACGACCGTATCCCGAAACGCTGTACGACCAGCGGGAGAGGAAACTCAAAAAAATGGTTCTCCTCGAACAGTCGAGGAGAACCACCTATCAAAAGTACAATATTCTATCTTCTCTCACCTCTTTGTGTTTACTTTTACGAGAGTAGCAGCGCATTTTTATCCGCTTTACGTTTATCTGCCCGGCAGTTTGCAGATCCTGTCAGGAATTTGCGCGTGTACGCCTTGGCGTCGGATATTCATCTGTCTATTGCCTTTTTAGCCGCTTTCTTCGTTTTAGAAAGTCTTGATGGAAACACCATCAAAATAATCCTGGAAGATGATAGGTCCTGTGATTGTGCGCTTCGATGTATAGACGAACTTCCGCACAGGACGGAACCACTCGGCATCCACATACAGAATCTGGCCGGTGTACGGCTCCAAAATCGGAAGGGATTTCGATGACCCGCCCAAACGCGGTCCAGTAACCCAAACCCTCTCACCCGGGGCATAGGTATGGTTGGTACTCATTTCTTGGTGAGGTATATAACAGACATTGCCAAAATAGGATCTGCCGTCACCTTCGCCCCACGACCTTGCCTGATACCAGCCGAGCTGGTGGGCGTGCGTGCACTTCTCGGTCAGGTCTATGGCTTCTTCGATGGAGCAGGTCTTCTCTGGAAAGAGGGTACCGCCGGAAGAAGCGTTCATAAGCCCGAGAGCCTCCATAAATGCCATGGCTTCCTTGGCCCAAGGGGCAATGCGGATGTGATCGGAGTATTTATCCAACCCAGAAACGAACTCCGTATATGAGTATACTCCGCACTCTTCTATATACCTAAGGGCACGGTACATCACGGCGGCCATCTCTTGGCGGGAGACAGGGGAGTCGTCTGCCGGGGCTTTTCCGCCAAGAGCCTTGTCCAGGCCAATGGAGGACGCCGTGGCCTCGCTGCCGGTAAGTTCTTTCACGAGATGCTCGGCCAGCGAGTTGAGCTGGCGGTGATTCAGGGGAAGTGTATAATCATTGCCAAGGACACTTTCATCCAAGAGGTTGTCATTGAGGGCGAAGTTCACACTACTCTGGAAGGCAGGACTCATCTTTGAGTCCGACTTTTTTTTGAGAATGAACATCCCCGGCTGTGCCGTGGTCTTCAGAAGGGCACTCTCCTCGAACTGTTTTGTCATGTCGGCCATGGCGTCCCTATAGCTCTCGTATGTTCCCTCTGTGCCGCTTGCCTGCCATTCTGCTTTGGTTATGTGCCTCTGGTCATAGCCTTCGGAGTGTCCGCACCAGATGCAACTGTACCACCATACATGCTGCCCGGCGGAGTTGACTCCGACATAAGCCTGGTCATCAGCAACAGGCTGATCATACTGATGAGCCCGGACCTCCCACGTTGGCCTGTTCATACTGAACACGTGTTTGTCATTGTGTTCGCACTTTCCGCAGATTTTGCAGGAATAATAATATTCCGGCCAATTGCTACAGGTGCCGTACCTGAAAACCTTGTCTGCCGCAGCTACCTTGTCGGTGAATACGTGGCTTGTGCAGAACGGTTTGGCTGCCGTCGCACCGGCTTCCTGTGCGGAGTGCACGTCGCCGGAGTAGGTTTTCAGCGAGAACAGTGTGCGGAAACTCCAGGTCGGACGGCTGAACATCGCCCTTACATCGGCTACAGCAGTCTCCGGGATAAAGAGCGTGGCACGCTGGGTATGGAAGAGGTAACTGAACTCGGGGCAGTAGATATCGCTGTGTTCCGGTGTATAACCCTGCATTACTGCGAATATGGCGCGTATGAACTTTACCGCATCGACTTTGTCGCTGAGCCAGACTTCCCTGATGTTGAATGGGCCTTGTATGGTATTGTTGACGTCCGATGCCACATCTCCATATATGCGCTCGTCATCGGTATCTACGATTACCTTGGTGACAAGCATATTCTTATGCCCGATGAACTCATCTCCGAACTCGCGCATGGCACGGAACGCCGCGTGATACGTATTATTGATGGTTATCACGTCAAGCGGGCTCACATCCGGGCAAGCAGCATCGGCCTCGGCGATTGAATACGCTTTCTGCGATGCGCGGTATGAGTCCTTGTTGAGCTCATAGTCCGTTGGGCTGCTCTGTGCCAGATCACGCATCGAGCCTTTTCCACCGGCTCCAACAGGCATGGATACCTCAATGTCGATGAAGTAAGGAGCGCTGCGCTCGACCTTGGCCTGCACTCCGTTGACTGTGGCGCTGATGCGGCTGCCGTCGATGTAGTAGTCGTTGTCCTTGAATATGTAATCGGTGTCGTACTTGCCCGAAGGGTCTACCATGAACTTGATCCGGGCCTTGTATATGAACCCGTCCTTGAAGAACATGTCCCCTTCATCGTCCTCGCGGAAATCCCCGATCCAGTCAATCTCCTGGACTTGGATGCCGCCCGTGGCGGCAAGGTCTCCGAACTCGGTCTTCGCAGATGTGAACTGCATCTCGCGTGCATCGAAAAGCGACATCCCCGGGGTCGGAACCTGTATAGTGAAATCCACTGACTTGATCTTCGGCTTGCTCTGGGCCGAACTATCCAAAGGCAGCAGCAGTGCCGCCACTGAAAGTAGAAATAATATCTTTTTCATGACTCTACCTGCTGCCGTCTACGAAGATGAACCCTTCCGGGAAGACATATTCGTTGTTTATGTACTTGACTTCCAGTAACGGACATTCCGTGAATTCTTGATAGGTCTCCATAAGGAAATTCTCCTTCAGGCTGGAGTTCAGCTTGACAGTCTTGAGCGCTTTGCATCCGGAGAAGCAGAACCCTTCGAATTCCTTGACATTGGAGAGGTCGAGCGAGGTGATGCCGCTGTCCGAGAATGCGCTGTTGCCGACCTTGGTCACGCTCGCCGGGATATCCACATTCTTGAGGTTCTTGCAGCCACTGAACATGGATGAATAAATTTCGCTCAGATTCTCCGGAAGCATCACTTCTGTGAGATTGACGCAGCCCTCGAACATATCGTAACTCATCAGTCCGACGCGGCGTGGGAACTTGACGTTTTTCAGATTTATGCACTTCTGGAAACAGCCGTGGACTTCATCCATGACGTCGTTTTCGAAGACTACTTTCGTGAGGTTCTTGCAGCCGTAGAAAGCCGAACCCTGAACTATCTTGACCGAGGCCGGGATTACTATTTCAGTTATAGGAGTCTCGCGGAATGCCGAATTGGAAATCTCCGTCAACGTGGACGGAAGTTTCACGGACTTGATGGCGGTGCCGGAGAAAATATTGCCACGCATTTCCGTCACCGGATATTTTTTACCGTTGTATGTGACATAGTCCGGGATCACGATGTTCTTGCCGGCAACGGCCGTCTTCGCCACTTCCGAGATGAATGCGTGGGATGCGCCGCCGTTGTTGGAGTTGTGCAGGACATACAGGACTCCCTCGATGTCAACCGTAGCACCAGCCCCGACCTCCTCAATCACTTTCCCGGTCTGGCCGGACGCTGATGTCGTGATGCTTTTTTTGTTCGGCTGCGGATCCCAGACGGTCCAGTTGGCTTTGTGGGCGTTCTCATAGCCTCCGTGAGCATTGAAATATGCCTTGGTCTCATCACTGATCCACTTGTCTTTAAGTGTGAAGAGCGGAGTGAGGGATGAGCGGATCAGGGTTTTGTACTCGCGAGAGTCAAGCACGGAGGCGATTTTGTTGTGGATGCCGTTGATGACCCACTGGTAAGTGTCGGCGCCGTATTCTTCTTTGGCTTCGTTGTATTGCTCGACCATCTTGTTCAATGCGCCCACGCGAGCCCAAAGTTCGCCCTTGACGATCTCATCGTATCTCCAATGTGCCGGGGTGAGGGTTTTGATGTAGCCGTCGGCAAAGCAGTCGTCGAGCATCAGAAACTCGGCTACAAGGCTCTGGTTGTCGAGCTCATAGACATTCGGCTGTTTTTCACTCCAGTTCACCTGATCGGATGCCTCTCTCGGCGGCATCACCGGCTTTACCGATTTGATCCCATACGTTGCCTCGACAGGGTATCCGAGTGGCGCAAAAAGAGCAGTGTGGGTCTCCGGCAACCTGACGGTGGGAGCTTCGTCTTCAGCGTTCTTATTGTTGTCCGGCCCCACCATGGCGTCGTGGCGCTTTTGGAGTTCGCTGTCGAGACTTGAAGTGTTACCGGACTTTTCCGGAAGTTTTTTGGGCGCTACTTCCTGTTTGACTTTCTGTTCTATCTTCTTTGCGGCGTTCTTGAGTCTTTCCTTGAAAGACTGCGCAGATGCGCATGGCGCTCCGGAGAGGACAACCAGACTAAGAATAAGAAGTGTACGTGGAATAAGAAGTGTACGTGCGTTCATAAAATATTTGGTATTTAAAAATCCGTTGGCGGAATTAGATTGATAAAAAAATTTATGTATAAAAAGTTGTGCATATTGTTGATATTTAGCAAATTAAAACTTTTCAATAGAAAATATAGTAACACAATATTAGCAAAAAATCCTAACCCATACAAGCAAATAGTCGGCAATTTGGTCAATGAATCAGGGAATATGTCAAGAAGAGGAGTAGTTCTCAGACCTTGAAATAGAGGCATTGAACATGACATCAAAGGCTGTTGGCATTGACAGTGAGTCATTGTTGTTTGCAAAGTTACAGGAATATAGTATTGAAATTCACAATCTTATATTCCGCAGACAATACAATGACAGACGTAAAATTACTTTGTCCCTATGTAATACAATCCGGGAAAGAATAGCCGCAGAAATAGATGGAGGCGAAGATTATTTCTGCATTGATTCAAAACCGATAGAAGTATGTCGTTTTGCTCGTTCCAAGCGTTGCAGAAGGATGATGACGGATAATGAGTTATAAAGGTATGGAAACGGAAATGACATCCACCATGCCGCAGGAAATATACAACCAGCACCTGATGCAGCGTGGAGGAAAATAAGCTTGGGAGGCTATGGCGAATTCCGACCTTAAAATATCCGACCTTGACGAACATGCCGTCATGGGCGCGGTACCTGGGGGCATCAAATGCGGACGTTTGCCCGAAGCGACCATAAGGGAGGATTTGCCGACCATCCTCGAAAAATTCAACCTGTTGCATGAAGGAAAACTTAACAACGCTTCTGCGGTTTTGTTCGGACGTGATTTTTATTATTATCCCCAATGTCTGCTTCGTCTGGCGTGTTTCAAAGGTACGACAATATTGGTATGAAGTAGTAATTTCGTTATTGGATATCGAGGTGATATTTTTTCTCGGGCAATAATTTTATTATTTTTATGCTAGTTATTTGAGATTGTGAACGCCAACGCAAGCAGCAGCAAGTGGAATCGTTGCCTTTTCGTTGCCTCGTCCTATTATAAAAAATACAACAGCCCAATTTTTCAGACTATTGCCTTTTTTTAAGGGTCCTAATAGGGTGCCTTGTATCTTATATTCCCTGCCCCTGTGTCGGTAGCGACCAGCGCAGCCAAGGTGTCGGAGAGGTAGGGCGTTGTGGCGCGGGGATGCAAAAATAGCCCTGGAAACCCGAAAAAACGAAGTTTTTTATTTGCTTTCTCGGATTATTTACTATCTTTACTTCAGTTATTTGAGGTGGTGAATATCGGCGTAATATGCGGAAAACAGAGCCGTCGCCTGATCGTTACCTTATCCCATCATAAACCGTGCAAATTTCTAAAGTCCAACCAACTGTATGGATTTAGGGCTAAACCATATAAGAATTGTGTGATAGGTTAAATGTGAGCATATACTCTTTCCCTATGAAATGCCACCCAATCCGTCGCACTACGGATATGGGTGAAGATTATTCTCACAATCGGGACTATATTGGCAAATATTGGAATCGCAAGTATATTCGGGCTATTCAAGCTGTTCTTAATAGTACAAAAGGTAAAATAGGCAAGGGAACATCTTTTTTCAGGAAAGCCTTTGGCGAAAATATCGAAGAGTACCATAAACTCCTTGAGATACCTGAAACCATGATTATTTATCGCTATTTCTTCGAATGGCTTGGGCTTGAAAATGGAGGAAAGAAAATGACTATTGAAATCTTAGGAAATGATTCAATATGCAATGCGTCAACACATTCATGGTGGAAAGCCTTTTGTGATTGCAAAAAATGTATCACCCAAAGAATGGGAAATGACATTGAATATTATTCACAGAAACGATTTTAGCAAATCATACTTACCGGAAACCTTTACATTGATACATTATAGGATATTACGTCAATTATCGACAAGCTATTATCGAACCCAATACGGATCTATATAAACTCAAACAAGTATACAACCAGAATCCGCTAAAAGAATTAAAGCGGAATCAGAAAATAAAAGGAAAGTAAAACTATGTAATACTGTCTGGTATTATAAATGCATGACAAAAGAAAATAAAAGAAAAACCGTCTTACAACATGCTGTAAGACGGTTTTAGTGAGGTCTGAAGCAGACGCACCAGCCCTCGCCGTGGATCAACGACTACGGGCAGTTCTCCATCATGCCCGTACGCGGACGCGACAAGGTCGATGAAGAGAGCCGTCAGAGCTGGTTTTCGCACCAGTCGGAGGAGGCACGTCCCTACTATTATTCGGTATACCTCGCCGACCACGACATCAAGGCCGAGATCGCCCCGACCGAGCGGGCTGCGATCATGCGTTTCACGTTCCCCGAATCGGACGAGTCGGGCGTGGTGATCGACGCTTTCGACCGCGGATCGTACATCAGGGTCATGCACGACAAACGGACTGTCGTGGGATACACCACGCGCAACAGCGGAGGAGTACCCGAGAACTTCCGAAACTGGTTCGTAGTGCGCTTCGACCGGAAAATCAGGGAGTTCCAGATTTACGACAGAACAAAGCCCGTCGAAGGCGAACAGTTAGTCGGCGAACACGCCCTCGTGCGGGTAGGTTTCGAAACCCGGCGCGGAGAGCAGGTAACGGTGCGCGCAGCCTCATCGTTCATATCGCAGATGCAGGCCGTGCAGAACCTCGAAGAGCTGGGAAAGGACGATTTCGAAACCGTGAAGGCCAAGGCGCAAGCACACTGGGACGAGGTGCTCGGACGTATTGAAGTCGAGGGAGGCACGACGGACCAGTACCGCACGTTCTATTCGTGCCTCTACCGTTCGACCTTGTTCCCGCGCAAGTTCTACGAGATCGACAAGAACGGCAATATCCTGCATTACAGCCCCTACAACGGTGAGGTACTGCCGGGATACATGTATACCGACACGGGATTCTGGGACACCTTCCGCAGTCTGTTTCCGCTGCTCAATCTGGTCTATCCGTCGGTCAATGCCGAAATTCAGGCCGGGCTGGCAAACGCTTACCGCGAGAGCGGATTTCTGCCCGAATGGGCTTCGCCCGGACACCGCGGATGCATGGTCGGAAACAACTCGGCGTCGGTCGTTTCGGATGCCATCCTGAAAGGTGTCACCCCCGAGGAAGACATTGCGACGCTCTACGAGGCGATGCTCGCAGGACGCCGGAAGGTACACCCCACGGTGAGCTCCACAGGGCGCTGGGGGTATGAGTATTACAATACGCTGGGATATGTCCCTTATGACGTGAATATTCCCGAAAATGCCGCCCGAACGCTCGAATACGCCTACGACGACTGGTGCATCGCACAGGTGGCGAAGATGCTCGGCAAGGACGAAGATGCGAAACGGCTGGAAAAGGCGTCACAAAATTACAGGAATGTCTTCGACCCCGAAATGAAGTTAATGCGTGGGCGCAATGCCGACGGGACGTTCCAGTCGCCGTTCAGCCCCTACAAATGGGGCGATGCATACACAGAGGGCAACGCATGGCACTACACATGGTCGGTATTTCACGATGTCGGCGGTTTGATCGACCTGATGGGAGCCCGCAAGAGCTTTGCGCAGATGTTCGACTCAA
>OGLG01001761.1_pt1 | contig 11422 bp, 8 predicted proteins | sample 1572621 | NCBI WGS metagenome assembly OGLG01 (sample SAMEA2581912, study PRJEB24529) | metagenome | biome: Human gut stool | place: China | collected 2011 | reverse complement strand
ATACCGGTAACGGTTTCCGGGGCAGTATAAGACACAGAGAATCCACCCCAGAACTCTTGAACCCTCAAACTATCGAACAAAGCCACGGTAGCCAACGTACGGATCAAGATATTGACCCACATCGGAAGGATAAACAAAACGACCATCGTACGTGAAGTATTAAACCGGGCTTGGCTCAATATCCAAGCGGCCGGATATCCCAGCAGCAGACAAAGAATGGTCGTTATCAAAGCGATCCCGACTGAATACACGAAGGTGTTTATCGCCTCGGGATGGATCATAAACTTACGGAAATTGGCGAAGGTAAACATCCCTTCGTCATTCGTAAAGGCGTAATACACGATCAAGAGGAGCGGTATCACGACAAAGATGGCCAAGAACAGGACATAAGGAATGGTCCAGTTCCTTCGTCTCATAAAAAATGCAGAAAACGTATTGATCACTTCCTTCCCTTTTTAAGCATGAATAATTCGAATTTTATCCGGGGCGATCGTTATGCCGACATGGTCTCCATCATCCCATACATCGTTGGTATCGACAAAGATGTCCTCGTCCCAATCCGTAAACACGGTCAGATGATAATGGTTGCCTTTGTAGAGGATAAATTTCACCTCTCCGGTCAGGCGACCGTCTTCCTCGTTATCCTCCAAGATCACATCTTTAAAATCGATCTCGACTTTCACAGGCGTATTTGGCTCTATATCGGTTACTTCCTTGCATTCGAACGTACAGCCTAGGAATTCCACATGCGTAGCGTCGATGAGCTTTCCCTCGAAGGTATTGCAAATACGCTCTTTCTTCATTACATGGATATCGAAAGGCTTGATAAGAAGCCCGACCTCGCTACCCGCCTCGAACGGGTGGTAATCCTGTACCATGAACTCGTATCCGTTCGGGGTTTGCACCATCATCTCATAATGCACACCCTTAAAGATGGAGGAGGTTACCGTACCCGTCAACATCGCCGCCTCCGACGGCTCGAAGATGTAAATATCCTCGGGGCGCAACACGACATCTACCGGCATTTGCTCCCCGAATCCCTCATCCACGCACTCGAACTCATGACCGGCGAAAGAGACTTGCTTATCCTTGATCATCGTTCCGTTCAAGATGTTACTCTCACCGATGAAATCAGCGACGAACGAATTGACCGGCTCGTTATAAATATCGATCGGGGTACCGATTTGCTGGATCTTTCCCTCGCTCATGACAACGATCGTGTCGCTAAGCGTCAGCGCTTCCTCTTGGTCGTGGGTCACGTACACGAACGTAATGCCTAAGGACTTATGCATCTCTTTCAATTCCATTTGCATGTCCTTGCGCATCTTCAAGTCCAAGGCCGCCAACGGCTCATCCAGCAATAACACCTCCGGCTCATTCACGATAGCGCGAGCGATCGCCACACGTTGCTGCTGGCCACCGGAAAGGGAATCGACATCCCGATCCTCATAGTCTGTCAACCCTACCATTTTCAACGCCTGTTTCACTTTCTTCTCGATCGTGGCGGAAGGAAGTTTCTTCAGCTTCAGGCCAAAGGCGATATTATTGTACACATTCAGATGTGGAAATAAAGCATATTTCTGAAATACCGTATTTACGGGACGTTTATGCGGCGGCGTCTGCGTAATCTCCTTCCCGGACATCGTGATAACGCCCTCGGAGGCCGTCTGGAAGCCGGCTATCAAACGCAACAGGGTAGTCTTTCCGCAACCGGAAGGCCCCAAAATGGTTACAAACTCGCCCTTGCGGACCTGTAAATTTACATCATTCAGCACGGCCTTCTCGCCAAAATACTTCGATACGTGCTCCACGCTGATAATGCGATCCGATTTTCGTATTGACATTCTCGCTTGATCTAATTAGAATTAAACAATCATGAACAATGTTCTTATTTATTTTTGCGCGAATGTACAGATTTTAATAAGGCCGGGCACTATCGTTTTTACAAAATCTGACCTTACACCGGGTGAGAAGCACCGCATTTCTCCAAGATTCGACCTTGCACCCGGTGTAAACCCCGCATTTCTCCGAGATTCGACCGCGCACCCAGCGCAAGGTCAAATATTTCTCCAAGATTCGACCCCGCGCCCGATGTAAGCCCCGCATTTCTCACAGATTCGACTGCGCACCCGATGCAAGGCCAAATATTTTCTAAATATTCAATCCACACATATCCGGTAGCTCCCCGATCTCAATCGGTACACAGCCTTCCCATCCTTCAACCCCACGGACGTGATACCCTCCTGCCCTTTCTCCATACGAACGGACTTCTCCGATTTAGCGGGCAGATATAAAATAGCCGTCGTATTAGCGGGGATGGTTGCCTCGTATATATAGCCCCTCTTTTGGATTTGCCATCCACTCTCGATACGGCCATAGGCGGAATCGTAATGACCCCGGATGAACGAGAAGGTTCCGCCGATACGGGGTTGAAGGATGATGTGCTTATAGGCGGGTTGTTCCTCATCCCGCTGGATACCCAAGGTATAAGCTATCATCCACTCCTCGATAGCGCCATACGAATAATGGTTGAAAGAGTTCATATCCACAGGGCCGAAGCCATTTACCAACGTGTAGGAATTCCAACGTTCCCAAATCGTGGTTGCGCCTTGCAGGACAGGGTATAGCCATGAAGGATAGGCGGTTTGCTCAAATAATTTATAGGCGACATCGTCATAACCATTGTCGGATAATACCAAATTCAGGTAAGGCGTACCGATAAAGCCAGTGGTAAGCGTATAATTATGTTTCTTGATATTCTCTACCAGATGCCGGATCGCCAAGGGTTTGTTTTTCTCATTGAACAGATCAAACTGGAGAGGAACCACGTATGAGGTCTGCGTATCTACGATTTTCGCCTCGGTAGCCGCCGTTCCGGGCCACATACCTACTTGCGAATCCTTGCCAAAGATAGATTCCACCGTCGGGGCGAACGTGCGTCCTTCCTCGTTTACGAACAGGTCGTTAAAAGACCTCTTCACGTTCTCGTAGAAAGTACGGAAACGCCTTTGGTCCGCGTCCTTCCCTAAACGTTTCGCTACCTGCTCCATAATCAAAGCGTCGTAGGCGGAGTAAGCGGTGTTCGTCAACATGGAATTCGTCGGCTCGATAGCCAGCCAATCGCCGAAACCACCGAAGGGCTGTACATAGCGTACGGCACGACGCTCCAAATAATCCATATAAGCGACCATGGAAGCGTAATGCTGCTCCAGAATACGCACGTCTCCGTATTGTTGATACATTTGCCACGGTACGATCACACCGGCTTCCATCCATCCCATGGCACCTCCGCCATCCTCCGCGCCGTGAGGCGGGAAACCGACTACGGGTATATAGTTCGCGTAACTACCGTCATCTCCTTGATTATCCCGGACCGAGTAGAGCCAACGGGTGTAAAACGGATCGACATTCATATTATAAGTAGCCGTACGGGCAAATACCTGCGCATCCCCTGTCCAGCCCATACGCTCATCCCGTTGCGGGCAATCAGTCGGAACCGACAAGAAATTACCCCGTTGGCCCCAGATGATATTATTAAACAAACGGTTGACACGCTCGTCCGACGTCTCATAACCGCTCGTCCGCGCACCGATAGATTCCAGCACGATCCCTTTCACCGCCTCCAAGGGTAACGGCTTGTCCAACCCGTAAATCTCCACGTAACGGAAACCATGGAACGTAAAGCGAGGCTCATACGTCTCACCCGCCGCATCCCCTTTCAAGATATAACGATCCGTGGAAAGGGCGCTCCGGTAATTATCCGTATAGACTTGCCCTTTCTTCTCCTTATACATCGCGATCGTATACGGGGCGACAGGTTCGGTAGGGATCGTTTCCGGATAATTCATCTCCCCGAAACGGATCGTGATTTCCTGTCCGGCCTTTCCCTTGAAAGTCAGACGAGGAACACCGACCATATTCTGCCCCATATCATAGACATAGACGCCGGGGATAGGCTCAACCACGGACTGAGCGGTCAGGGTCACATTATTTTGTATCGGGCTGCCTACATATCCTTGGATCTCCACATTTACCGGAGGAGCGGCGAATAAGGTCGCCGGTTTCCATGACGAGTCATCAAAACCCGGAGCATCCCAGCCGTTCACCTCTTTCCGGGCATCGTATTCCTCTCCATTCTGAAGGCCGTTAAAAGTGATCGGTCCCCGGTCATAACATTTCCAGCTATCATTCGTAACGATCGTCTCACGAGTACCGTCGGCATACTCGATCACGATCTTTCCCAATAAGGACTGGCGGGTTCCGTATTGATCCTGCCAACCGGTAAGGAAACCGCTATGCTCGCTCCACCATCCGGCGCCCAACATCGCCCCGATACCATTATCGCCTGGTCGTAGCAAATCCGTTATATCATACGTATTATACATGATACGGTAACGGTAATCCGTCCAACCCGGATTCAGATAATCCTTTCCAACCTTCCGCCCGTTCACCGAGAACTCGTAGACACCCCTAGCGGTAGCATATAAACGGGCGCTCTTGACCGTTTTCTCTATCTTTATCGCTTTCCGGAGCATGGGAGCGGATACGTTCTCGCCCGGATACCAGACATTGAGCTTTCCCTCCCCTTTCTCCACATAAGTCTCGGCAGGATTGTACAGAAGCGTATTCCACGTATCCTCGCTGATACGCAAGTTGGAGAATGTAGCGGTCTGCCCTTTAGGTTGCAGGAAACCGATCGCGTACAAGCGGCAATGATAAACCAACTCTCCATCCGGATAAGGATACACGGTGAAAGCCCCTTCCTTGCCTCCCCAGAAATCACCACGGCTCTTCCGGTCTTTCTCCTCGGGAGTCAAAGAGGAATTCACCAAGGTCTTTCCATCGATCTCTATATCCACGAAATATTTCAAGGCATATTGGGCCGTCGTCACCTTCAACCGGATATGATGCACCTTATGCTTATCCGAGGCTGGGATGATAGAGGCCAGACTTTCCGCCGCATCTTGCGTCGTTTTTCCATCTGTGGCATGACGTAAAATGAAACGGGCGTCCCCCGAACCATTCAAGTCCAGTTCAGCAGACACATAATTATCAGCGTCCCTCGACCCAAAGACAAATACGGCTTTATCATTACCCTCGGCAACCCGCACATCATAGTCGATCACATAATGCGAGCGATATTTGGAGAGTTGTGTCTCCGACGAGCCGATCCAACGGGCGCCACTCCATCCGGAACCCAGAAGACCGGTCTCGAACCACGCAGGCTCGGTGGAGGTAATTTCCGTTCCCGATTCATCCCATACGGAAACTTTCCAATAATAGCGAGTGGAAGGTTGCAATGCTTTTCCTTGATAAACTACGCCGACCGATTCCCCGGAAAGAACCTTTCCCGAATCATAGATATAACACCCGGCAGCCAATTGCTCCGGACTATCGGCCACCCATAACCGATAAGCCTGCCCACAGGCCCCATAGCGATCGGACTCCATCTGCCAGTTAAAACGTGGCTGACTGACATCAATTCCCAGTGGATTGGTTTGATACTCAACCTGTAGGTTCTTCAATACGGTAACCGCACCCAGAGGTAGCCATCCGGCCAGCAACCCTAAGATTATAGACAAAATACATCGTGTGCTCTTCATAATACAAAGAATTAAAATGATAACGGTACAAAAATATCCATTATCATCTTAACTCTTTGTTTCATTTTTGGGAGAAGATGTAGCAGTTTTGACACTACTCAATCTCTCCTACCATCTTGGACGGGTCTACCCAACGATCAAACTCCTCGGCGGTCACATAACCGGACTCGATAGCCGCCTCCCGCAAAGTCTTATTTTCTTGATAGGCTTTCTGGGCGATAGCTTGTAATATCCTATTTTCGGATTCAAGGCGGTAACCAGCATTAAGGAGCTATCCAGATGGCGTTTGATGTTTTCGTTCACCGGGGTAATGCCTTTTACGCAACGTTCGCTGAAATTCAGGCAACCGTCACCGATCAAGCGGGCGCTTTGCAAGAAGTTCGAGATAATAACCGGCTTAAATACGTTCAACTCGAACTGCCCGTTGGAGCCGGCTATCGAGATTGTCACGTCGTTACCATTACTTGAGCGGCGAGCATCGTCAATGACTCGCATTGCGTAGGATTCACCTTTCCCGGCATGATGGAGGAACCCGGCTCGTTCTCCGGCAAATGGATCTCACCGATACCGGCACGAGGACCTGAGCCCAACATTCGTATATCGTTCGCGATCTTCATTAAGCTGACCGCTACGGATTTCAAGGCTCCATGCGCCTCAACCAAGGCATCATGGGTAGCTAGGACCTCGAATTTATTCGGAGCGGTTACAAAAGGAAGCCCAGTCAACTCTGATATCTTCTTAGCGACACACTCGTCATAATTGACTGGGGCGTTAATACCAGTCCCAACCGCCGTACCTCCTAAAGCCAACTCGGAGATATGCGACAGGGAATCCTTTACTTTCCGTATACCATATTCCAATTGAGCCGCATAGCCACTGAACTCTTGCCCCAATGTCAATGGAGTGGCATCCATAAAATGAGTCCTCCCGATCTTCACGATCTTCATGAACTCCTCACTTTTTAGCGCCAACGCACGATACAGACTCTCCAATCCCGGTATCGTCACCTCCGCAGTCACCTTATAGGCGGCAATATGCATAGCGGAAGGAAACGTATCATTGGAGGATTGCGATTTATTCACGTCATCGTTCGGAAGCAGCACTTTCTCCTTATCCGTTAGCTTTCCTCCGCTCAGCACATGTGCCCGGTTGGCGATCACCTCATTGACATTCATATTCGTCTGGGTCCCGCTCCCCGTTTGCCATACGATCAAGGGGAAGGAGTCATTTAATTTACCCGCCAAGATCTCGTCGCATACCTTACCGATCAACTCGCATTTCTCCGGAGACAAGACGCCGGCGTCTTTATTAGCCAAAGCCGCTCCTTTTTTCAAGTAAGCGAACGCCTCTATCACCTCTTTGGGCATCCGGCTAATATCGGTGGCGATCTTGAAATTATTCACGCTCCGTTGTGTTTGCGGCCCATAATAAACGTCCGCCGGCACTTCCACCTCACCTAAGGTATCTTTCTCTATTCTATACTTCATGACACATAAGTTTTATTGATCTCTTCTATGTATAAACTATCCGGATACCGAATTGTTTATGTTACATTCACGAGTATATCATGAAAAGACATTTATTATGGAACAGAATTCAGATCATAGAGAAACGGCTTATTTCGCCTCCGATGTTTTTTAATAGTTTTTCTTCTCGTCAATAATGTATTCAGGACGGGCCTTGATCTCGTCAAAGAGGATACCGACATATTGCCCTAACACGCCGACCGTCAATAACTGTACACCTCCAAAGAAGATAATGGAAGTCATGATAGAAGTCCAGCCAACCTCGGCGTTACTGAAACCATAGATCTTGCCCAACGTGAACCAAACCGCCAAGATTATACCGACCAATACGGATATAAACCCGAGACTCGTCGCCAAACGCAACGGCTTCTTCGAGAAATAAAGCATTGCCGTCGACGCGAATTTCAACATCTTACTAATCGGATATTTCGTCTCGCCGGCGATACGCGCCTCACGCTCATAATAAAACGGCACTTGATGAAAGCCCACCCAACTTATCAAGCCACGGATATATTTTCCCCGTTCCTTAAAACGGTCGAACTCATTCATCACCTTCCGGTCCACTAAACGGAAATCCCCTGTATCCAGCGGGAAATGAACCTCGCTCATATAATTCATCACCCGGTAAAAAGCCTTGGAGGTGAACAGCTTGAAAAGGCTCTCCCCTTCCCGTGACTTTCGGACGCAATAAACCACGTTGGCATTCTCTCTCTCCTGCACTTCCAGCAGATCCGGAATCAATTCCGGCGGATCCTGCATATCGGCGTCGATGATAATCGCCAAATCAGCGTCACAGTTATTGATACCCGCCGTTACCGCCGGTTGATGACCGAAATTCCGGGAGAAGTGAATCACCTTCACATGAGGATCGGTTGCGGCTATATGATCCAACAAAGAACGTGTCTTATCCTGACTGCCATCATTTATATAGATAATCTCCGTAGGGTTCGGCAACTTTACCAAGACCTCTTTCGTACGCCGATACGATTCCTCGATCACGGCTTCCTCGTTATAACACGGGACTATAACCGCTAACTTCTTCATGCCTTTTAAGCTTTAAAGGTATAAAACTTATTTACTAAAAAATTAATCACCGTATAGAAAGCCATTCCAATCAAGTGGTTGTAGTAATGATCGATCGTAAGTCGGGAATTCAAGATCAGTACCAATCCGTACTGTAAGGCATAACAAATAATGAAAGCGATCGTGAACCGAACCGCCCCTTTCGTCCATCCGGTGGAACTTCCCTTGAAAGTCCATTGCTTGTTCCAGATGAAACTGTTTAATATGCCTGCCACATATCCCGTTAAGTTAGATAAACCTTCCCGGCATCCGAAGAGTTTCATCATCACCCAGATAACGATCATCGTTATCAAGGTATTGCTCAACCCGACTACACCATACTTAATAGCTTGCTTAATCGTCTCCATTCTTACTTATAATCTCGGAAATCTCCTCGGGTGTCAATTCCTTGACATTCGTGATCGTGAAAACATTCGAGAGGAAATCGCCGTATTGGTTACATTCATTGATCACCCGGTCCAACGTAGCTTTTATATCCGTACGCACCGGGATCAAGAACACCAACTCCACATACTGCTCACCGATCGTCAAACGCTCGATCTCGCAGTCCGTTTTCGGCAGATAATAAGCGAACTCCCGCTCGATTGTCTGCCGCTGATATTCTTGGAAAGGTTTCTTGCCTTTAGACGTCATCAAGACATAGAAACGCAGCTTCTCCCCTTTTCCTCCCAGGCCGGTCGAGATATAAATTTGTTTCTCGTCGGAGAAATCGGACTCTAAGGAGATACGAGACTCCATCAAAGCCATGTAGGCCCAATCTGTCACTTCCGGGTCCGGATGCTGAGTGTATTCCTCCAACAAGCGGTACGCACGGACGGACTTCGAGGTAGCCAATTGAGATAACAAATATCTCTTCTCGGTCTTGTCCTTGGTTTCCTCCGTCAACAAAGTGTTGTACAGGGTCTCGCACTCATCCTCCGATAAGGGACGGGGAGGCCGGTTTTCCTTCCGTACGTTTTCCGAGTATTTGAAATACTCCATCTGAAGTTCAACCGGCACACGCTGTTCTAGTATATGGAAATGTCCCTCCATCCTGCTGAAGGAATCACGGAACTTTTTGAATACATCACCTTCTTCTTTCATAGATCGTCTTTTTTCGTTATTAAACTCCCATAAACAAGAAACAAGAACAAAGGTAATGTTTTTTCCGGAATAAATAAAAATAACGTTATTTAAGCTCCCGCATAAATTAAGAACCCAAGTCCGATCACGAATAAAATAAACATCCCGACATTCAGACGATTGGAAATGGCTGGCGCTCCCTTGAACTCTTTCCAGATAAGGATGCCCCATAAAGCGGAGACTAGCGTGGCTCCTTGCCCCAATCCGTAAGATATAGCCGCTCCCGCTTTCTCGGATGCTATCATACTGAAAGATTGACCGATACACCAGATAATACCCCCCAGTACACCCACGAGATGCGTACTCATATTTCCCTTAAAATAACCGGATATGGAGACAGGCTTACCTTCCACCGGATGTTTCATCGCCAATGTGTTAAATAAGAAATTACTAACAAATACTCCTATGGCAAAAACAAATACGGCGGTATAAGGCGTCAACTTCCCGGGTGCCGGAGAAGCGAAATTCTCCATGTCCATGGAAGCGGCGACAAAACGATAGAAAAAAGCCATGATCACGCCGGCCACAACCGATATAAGGATTCCCTTCCCCGATACTTTCTTGGTACCGACCAAGGCTTTCTTATAAGCCAGGCCATTCAAGATGATGGCGACCGTGATTAAGGCTACACCGATAAAGATATAAGTCGGTTCCCCCTTCGCCGCCCCGAAATAGTTAACCAATACGCCTAGCACCAAGGCCAATCCGATCCCAACCGGAAAAGCGACCGACAATCCGCAAATGGCGATCGCCGCAGACAACAAGATATTGGCAGCATTAAAAATAATACCGCCCAAAAAGGCACTCCCTAAACTAGCGAGGTTCGCTTGCGCCAAATCCGGCAGGAAACTGCGTCCTTCCGTCCCGATGCTGCCCAAGGTAAACCCGGAAATCAGAGAGAAGAGCAAGACACCAATCACGTAGTCCCAATAGAAGAACTCATATCTCCAAGTCTTGGAGGCTAATTTCTGCGTATTCCCCCACGATCCCCAACAAAGCATCGTAACGACACAGAATATGACAGCTAAAGAATAATCTTGTACGATATACATAAAAATACTATTTAATAGATGGTTGATGCATCATATAATTCTCTATCAAGGAAGCGACCTCCGTAGGCGGCATCTTCTCGATCAAACGAAGATCACGGCCATTGGGATTTGCCACCCAATTGTTAGTCCCCTCATCATCTACGACATGAAAGGTTCCTCGCTCTACATCGAAATAAGGCTCATAACCTTTTATAGCGACCAATACCGCCGTATGATCCCAGCTCATGCGCCCTTCCGGGTCTCCCTCCGCGAAACAAAGGGCATACGCTTCTTTTACAGGACTGTTCTCCACGTTCATTTGCACCAGTTTCTTTCCGGTCAAGATTACGTTCCCGATCTCAAAACCGCTAAAGACAATCTCTGTAGGCCATTCCTCCGCTACGACTTTAGAGGCAGGGACATCGCAATACACGTTAAATTCTTTTCCTTCCGGAAACAGGCCCGCCATAGAAACCAAACGTTTCACTTTCTTGGCGACTAATTCCTTTCCGGAGAGATCGCTATATTCATCAGCTCCCGATTGAAGCAAATCCCTTAAATTAGAGAAGAAACCGATCGTACAAATAACAACACTGGTATCCGGTTGTTCGCTCAGAATCTTACGATACACCTTCAGAGCATCCGGAGCGTCGGAAGTCTTCGCCGTATGATGCGGATAGTTAGCGGGTAACTCGTCAGTCCACTTCGTTTTATGCCAAGTAGTCAAGGAGGCCCCCGGTTCGCTCTTTGGTGCCCCTACCGGTATGGCCGGACGGTTGAAATAAGTATTCAGCACCTCAATGCAAGGCACCACCCGCTCATCATGGTTGGAGGAAAGAGTCGCAAGGATATTTACCTGACCGCTATCCGCCAAGGCATGCATCAAGGCCATAGCGCCCACATCATCATAGTCCGGACCTAAATCAGTATCTAGAATAAGATTTACCGGTTGAGGCTTATCGGTTTGAGGAATATTTTTCGACACATTTCCCTTACAGGAAATCAACAAGGCAAATAAGCCCATCAGAAACAATGATTTCTTCATAATCTTTATAAT
>OGLG01001760.1_pt1 | contig 11429 bp, 5 predicted proteins | sample 1572621 | NCBI WGS metagenome assembly OGLG01 (sample SAMEA2581912, study PRJEB24529) | metagenome | biome: Human gut stool | place: China | collected 2011 | reverse complement strand
GATGGGACGGATCATGAATTCCTGGAAGCAGATGGGGGCGTCGCTGTGGGCACCGCCGTTGATGATGTTCATCATCGGAACGGGCAGAACGTAGCTGTTGCAGCCGCCGATATATTTATAGAGGGGCAGGTCGAGATAGTCGGCAGCGGCTTTGGCGACGGCGAGCGAAACACCGAGGATGGCATTGGCGCCGAGGCGGCTCTTGGTGTCGGTGCCGTCGAGGGCGAGCATGGCTTCGTCGATGGCGATCTGGTCGAGAGCGCTCATGCCGACGAGGGCTTCGGCGATCGGGCCGTTTACGTTGGCAACGGCTTTCAGCACGCCTTTGCCCATATAGCGGCTCTTGTCGCCGTCGCGAAGCTCGAGGGCTTCGTTTTCGCCTGTCGAGGCGCCCGAAGGAACGGCAGCGCGACCGAAGGCACCGCTTTCGAGGGTTACATCAACTTCTACCGTGGGGTTGCCGCGCGAGTCAAGCACTTCGCGACCGACGATTTTTTCGATTTTCATTGTAGTATATGTAATTAGTAGGTTAGTTTAGATAGACTTTTCCGGCCGCAAAGGTAGCGCTTTTTCGCCGTTTTACCTTATTAAAAATAGCTAAAAAGCATTTTTTTACCGCCGCGTTAAACTTACGGCGCATGAAGCTGTCTATAATGCTGTAACTTCCCAACCGCATGATAATGAATAAGACAATCACGTTTTTAGCCGCCGCTGCTCTGGCGGCATGCGCCCTGGCCGGTTATGCCGCTGACATAACGGGGCGTGTGACCGACGGGGCCGGCGAGCCGCTGATGCAGGCATCCGTGAGGCTGCTTAAACCCGATTCGGCTTTCGTGGCCGGCACTGCCGCCGACCTCGACGGCCGTTTTTCGCTTCCGGCTGTGAAGCCCGGACGCTATCTTCTCGAAACAACCTACGTAGGGTTCGCGCCGGTCACAATGCCGGTCGAAGTCGGCGACGCCAATCTGTCGATGAAGCCTATCGTCATGAGCGAGTCGTCGAAGAGCCTCGCCGAGGTGACTGTGACGGCTGTGAAAACGCCGGTGAAGGTGATGACCGACACTGTCGAATTCAATGCCGACAGTTATCTGACGCGCCCGAATGCCGTTGTCGAGGATCTTCTGAAACGCCTGCCTGGTGTAGAGATCAGCAGCGACGGCAAAATCACGGCCAACGGCAAGGAGGTCACGAAGATTCTTGTCGACGGCAAGGAATTTTTCAGCGACGACCCGAAGGTGGCTTCGAAGAATCTGCCGGCCGAGATGGTCAACAAGCTCCAGGTCATTGACCGCAAGAGCGATCTGGCGCGCCTGACGGGCGTCGACGACGGTGAAGACGAAACGGTCATCAACCTGTCGGTCAAGCCCAATATGCGCAACGGCTGGTTCGGAACGGTCGAAGGGGGCTACGGAACCGACAGTCGCTATAAGGGCAATTTCAACGTGTCGCGCTTCCAGAACGGCAATCAGTTGACCATTCTGGGCAATTTCAACAATATCAACGAACTCGGTTTCACCGACGGCAACGGAAACCGCTTCCACCGCTTCGGAGGCAACCATGGTGTGACATCGAGCAACTCCGTTGGCCTGAATTTCAGCGTCGGCAATGAAGAAAAGTTCCGTATCGGCGGAAATGTCATGTATAGCAACACCGACACCAAGAGCATAACGTCGTCGGAGCGCCAGTATCTGTTTCCCGATTCGACGAGCTACTACTCGTCTGACTCGAACAGCCGCGACAAGGGCAACAATGTGCGTGGCGACTTCCGCCTGCTCTGGAAGCCCGACTCGCTCAATACGATAGAGTTCCGCCCCAATTTCTCGTTTAATTTCAACCGTTCGACATCCGCCTCGTCGTCGACGACCAGTGCCGGCGACGCGCAGCACACTTTGGTCAACCGCACCCGCAACGACGTCAGCTCGCGCGGCGACTCCTATGAGTTCGGCGGCCGCCTGATCTATACCCACAACTTCGCGTCGCGCCGCGGACGGTCGTTCTCGGTCATGCTGAACTACCGCGGCTCGAACGTGCGCGAAAAAGAGAACTCAGCCTCGTTCAACGAGTTTTTCCTTGTCGACAACCAGGATGAAGACTACCTCCAGTATACCGATAACCACAGCTGGAACAACCGCGTCGGCGCGCGCCTGACCTGGAAAGAGCCGCTCGGCGATGTCGCCCGCGGCAACTTCCTGACGTTCAGCTATCAGCTCAACTACCGCTGGAACAACACCGACAAGCTCGTCTATGACCGCGAATTCGACGACGACGGCAATATTGTCGGCGAGACCTATAATCCCGAGCTGTCGAACCGTTTCCGCAACAACTTCATCAGCCACAACATACGCGTCGGCTATCAGAAGGTGACGGCGAAGACCAATGCCGAAGTCGGCGTGTCGCTCGTGCCCTCGTCGTCGATGTCGACCAATCTCACCAACGCCGACAAGACGATTCCGCGCCGCAACGTGTTCAACTTCTCGCCGTTCCTGCGCTACCGCTATAAAATGAGCAAGACGCGCTCTATCCAGGCCCGCTACAACGGACGCGCCTCAGAGCCGTCGCTGAGCCAGCTGCAGCCTGTAGCCGACGTCAGCGATCCCCTGCGCATAGTTGTCGGTAATCCCGATCTGTCGCCGACATTCACCCATTTCCTGATGTTCCGCTTCCAGGATTTCAACACCGACGCCCAGCGTTCGATGATGGCGATGGCCCATTTCAATATCGTCCAGAATTCCATTGTTCAGAAAACAACCTACAACTCCGAAACCGGCGGACAGACAACGACCTACGACAACGTCAACGGCGTCTGGAACGGACGTGCCATGTTTATGATGTCATTCCCCTTCCGCAACAAATACTGGACATTCAACAACCATATCTTCACCCATCTCGAGCATAACGTAGGTTTCAACAACGGACTGCGCACGACAACCTTCAATGTCGGAATCACCGAAGAGCCCGGCATCGCTTTCCGCCCCTCGAACCTCGAGCTGGAGCTGCGCCCGCGCTATGCGCTCCACACGTCGACAACGTCGGTCGAGACAAACGTCGGCCGGACTGTCCACAATTTCGGAGGCAGTTTCTACGCAACCTACTATCTGCCGTTCGGACTCAGCATATCGACCGATCTGCGCTACGACGCCACGCGCGGCTACTCGGCGGGCTACAACTCCGACGTCTGGATGTGGAACGCCCAGCTGAGCTATCAGTTCCTGCGCAATCAGGCCGCCACGATCTCGCTGAAGGTCTACGACATACTCGGCCAGACGAAAAATATCAACCGCAACGTGACAGCCTCGTATATAGAGGATATGCGCTACAACTCGCTGACGCGCTACGGAATGGTGACATTCTTATACCGTTTCAACACCTTCGGCAAGGGCAAGCAGCCCGCCGATTCGGGCGACTTCATGCACCCCGGCCGCCCCATGGGCCCCCCTCCCGGAATGCACCGCCACTAAAAAGCCATCACGGCGCGGAGGCTCTTGCCCTCGCGCCGTTTTTATTTAATAGGGCCAGTAGGCCGAATAAGCCCTATAGGCGCTATTCATCATTCTTAATTCCTAATTCCTGAAAAAGTTTTTTCGCGGGGATTTCAGAAAATTGTGTATTTTTGTCGTTGATGTCTGACTCTACTCCCATTCCGCAGCCTCTGCTCACAACTCCCGAAGAAGACCGCCAGATAGAGGCGGCCTTTCAGGATGTGCTCGACGGCTATCTGCGGTCGAACCACCGCAAGAAGGTCGAGATTGTCGAGCGTGCTTTCCGGTGCGCCCGCGAGGCCCACAAGGGCATACGCCGCCGTTCAGGCGAGCCCTATATTCTCCATCCCATAGCGGTTGCGCGCATAGCCAGCCGCGAGATAGGGCTGGGGTCGACCTCGATATGCGCGGCTCTGCTCCACGACGTTGTCGAAGATACCGACTACACCGTCGAAGACATCGAGCGCAATTTCGGGGCGAAAGTGGCACAGCTTGTCGACGGCCTGACGAAAATCTCGGGTGGAATCTTCGGCGACAAGGCGTCGGCTCATGCCGAGAATTTCCGCAAGCTGCTGCTGACGATGAACGAAGACATCCGCGTTGTGCTCATAAAGATGGCCGACCGCCTCCATAATATGCGCACACTGGGCTCCATGGCCCCCAACAAGCAGTATAAGATTGCCGGCGAAACGCTCTATATCTACGCTCCGCTGGCCCACAGGCTCGGCCTCTTCGCTATAAAGACCGAGCTCGAAGACCTCAGCTTCAAATATGAGCACCCCGCGGCCTACGCCAATATTTCCGACCTGATAAGCGAGAGCGCCGGGCGCCGCGATGTCGTGGCCAACAATTTCCTTGGCCCGATACGCAAGCGGCTGACCGACATGGGGCTTGCTTTCGAGGCGAAGGCGCGCCTCAAGAGCGTCTATTCGATCTGGCGCAAGATGGAGACGAAGCATATTCCTTTCGAAGAGGTCTACGATCTCTATGCCGTCCGTATCATCTTCGACAACGATGATCCGAACCTCGAAAAGGAGATATGCTGGAAAATCTATTCAGCCATAACAGACCTCTACCGCCCTCATCCCGACCGGACCCGCGACTGGATAACGACCCCGAAGGCGAACGGCTATCAGGCTCTCCATGTAACGCTTATGGGCCCCGATGGCAACTGGATAGAGGTTCAGATACGTTCGCGCCGGATGGACGAGATCGCCGAGAAGGGCTTTGCCGCCCACTGGCGCTACAAAACCGGCGAAAGCGAGGAAGAAACCGAGCTCAACGAGTGGATGAAGACTATCAAGGAGGTTCTCGACGATCCCAACCCCAACGCCATAGACTTTCTGGGCACGCTGAAGCTCAATCTCTTCGCGAGCGAGATTGTGGTGTTCACCCCGAAAGGGGAGATGGTGACGCTGCCCACCGGCTCGACAGTGCTCGATATGGCCTTTAACCTCCATACCTTTCTCGGAACCCACTGTATAGCCGCCAAGGTCAACCATAAGCTTATGCCTCTGAGCCATCGTCTGAGTTCGGGCGATCAGGTCGAGATCCTGACCTCTCAGAATCAGACTCCTAAAGAGGAATGGGCGTCGCTGCTGGTCACGGCCCGCGCCAAAACGGCCTTGCGTCAGGCCTTGCGCCGCGAGCAGCAGCCGTTGGTCGAGGAAGGACGCCGGCGCTTCAAGGAGTTTCTCGAAGCCAAGGGGCTCGAAGAGTCGAACGACCTCCTTTCGAGCGTCATCCATCGCCTCGGCGAGGAATCGAAAGAGCGCTTTTTCATCAAGCTCGCGCGCGACGAGGTCAAGCTCGACACCCTTTTCGAAGGGAAGAGCGAGCGCGCCCAGCAGTCGTTCCTCTCGAAACTATGGCGACTGGGACGCGGCCCTAAAAAAACGAAAGAACTTCCCCCTGCCGCGTCGTTGCCCGCTGTCGCCGCGCCTCCGGATATGTCGGCTCGCGTTGTCGACGCACGCAGCGTCTATACCCTCAGCAGCGACGGCCATACGGCCAACTATGTCATGGCCCACTGCTGTTCGCCGATTCCTGGCGACGACGTGATGGGGTTCGTGAATTCCGACGGCAATGTCGAGGTTCATGCTCTGACCTGTCCGCGCGCCCAGGCCCTGAAGGCGAGCTATGGCTCGCGCATCGTGGCCACCCGATGGGAGGTCAGCAACACCGTCTTTCCGGCGCGCATCAGAATCGAGGGTATCGACCGCCACGGAATACTTCAGGAACTGACCTACGCCATATCGACCGAAATGAACATCGACATCCGCGGCCTTAACATCCGCGCCCGCGACGAGGTTTTCGATGCCGATCTGAACATCCTCGTCGCCGACACCTCGATAGTCGACAAACTCTGTCAGAAAATCATGCATATCGGAGGCGTGCGCCGCGCCGACCGCCTCCACTGAATAACTTGAGAACAAATGACACCGAAGTCCAACAAACTCTTACGTATACTGATATTTCTGGCCTCCACGGCCCTTCTGTTGTTTTTTCTGCCTCACGAATCGGCCAACGAATACACCTACGCCGTCAACCGCCCCTGGGCCTATTCGCTCCTGACGGCGCCTTTCGACATTCCCGTCCATCTCGATTCAGTCTCGGCCCGCGAGGTGAAAGATTCAATCGACGCCGCTTTCGAGCCTATTTATATGCGTGATCTCACGGTTGAGAAATCGATGGTCAGCCAGTTCGGTAGCCGTTTGAACTCGACGGCCCGCGAAGGGCTGTCGCCGGCCGACCGCAACCGCATTCTTGCGGCCGTGAAGCAGATCTATGAAGACGGTATCGTCGAGTCCGACGACTACGACGCTATCCGCGCCGGACGGCTTCAGGCCGTGCGTTTTATCCACGATAATGTGTCGATTTCGATGCCTACCGACGGCTACAAGTCGGTGCGCGCGGCCTATGCGCGCCTCGACAGCACCTTCTCCGATCCGCGCTTCCGCCGCGCTCTGGCGGCGATACGCCCCGTCGACTATCTCCAGCCCAACATTCTGGCCGATACCCTCGAGACAGCGCGCGTCCGCACAGAGCTATATCAGAAAGCTCTCGCCCCGATTGGCGTCATTCAGCAGGGAGAACGTATCATCGACAAGGGAGACATCGTGACGCCGCGCCTGGCCCGCGTGCTCCAGACCTACGAGGAAATGACCGCCGACCGCGGAGGTTCTACGGCAAGCACCTATTATCCCATTGCCGGTCAGGCGCTGTTCCTGATTCTGCTGCTCGGCGCCCTCTATGCCTATCTCTATATCTTCCGCCGCGACTATTACAACGACATAAAGATTATCTGTTTCATAATGATGATGATCGTAGGCTTCACATTCTTTGCCTACGCTCTGGCGCTGACCTTCACCTCGGGTCTCTATCTTGTGCCGTTCGCCATAGTGCCGATCATGGGCGTTATTTTCCTTGATTCGCGCACAGCCCTGTTTATCGACATCGTTCTGATTCTGATAACGTCGGTTATTGCCGTGGTTCCTCTCGAATATATCTTCCTGCAGTTTATGGCCGGCACTGCCGCCATCGACTCCATAAAGGATCTGAGCCGGCGCAGCCAGCTCATACGCACGGCTTTCATCGTCTTCGTGGTCTACAGCTTGTCGTATATCGCCGTCGAGGTCATGCTCAACGGATCGCTGCGCGAGCTTTCGGGCCGCATATTCGGCTATCTGGCCATCAACGCCGTTGCGGTTTCGTTCGCCTATATCCTGCTGTTCTTCTTCGAGAAAATTTTCGGATTCACCTCGCGCGTCACTCTTGTCGAGCTTTCCGACATCAACAATCCGCTGCTGCGCGAGCTTTCAGAAGAATGTCCGGGTACGTTCCAGCATTCGATGGCTGTCAGCAACCTCGCCAGCGCCGCCGCCTCGCGCATAGGCGCCAACGTGCAGCTTGTCAGGGCCGGCGCCCTCTACCACGACATAGGAAAGATACGCAATCCGGCGTTCTACACCGAGAATCAGCACGGTGTGAACCCCCACGACACTCTCGACCCTAAACAGAGCGCCCGCATTGTAATCGGCCATGTCTCGGAAGGCATGAAGATGGCCGAGAAGGCGAAGATTCCGATGCAGCTGCGCCGCTTCATAACCGAGCACCACGGCCGTGGTAAAGCCCGCTATTTCTTCAACACATGGTGTAACCGCCATCCCGACGAAGAGCCCGATCCCGAGGCTTTCACCTATCCCGGGCCGAACCCCACAACGCGCGAGTCATCGATCATAATGATGGCCGACAGCGTCGAGGCGGCCTCGCGTTCGCTGACCGACCATTCGCCCGAGGCAATCCAGGCTCTTGTCAACAAGATTGTCGACACTCAGGTCAGCGAGGGGCTTCACAACGATTCGCCCATCTCGTTCCGCGATGTCAACCAGATCAAAGACACTTTCGCGCAGCGCCTGCGCACGATCTACCACTCGCGCATCTCCTATCCCGACCTCAACAAGCAGTGATCAGTTTTCGGGAGCAGGGGCGAGGCCGCGGCGCCTGCGGGCGAAGACAACGAGCAGCCCGAGGGCTACGACGACGCCGACGGCGACGGAGATTGTCTGCGGCAGTCCGAAACCTTCGGGCGCGAAGAGCAGATAGCTCGTGCAGACAACCGTCATGAACAGCGCCGGCAGCAGGGTAATGACATAAGAGCGTCCGCGGCGCGCAAGCCATACGGTGGCGGCCCACAGGGTGAACATCGACAGGGTCTGGTTGCTCCAGGCGAAGTAGCGCCAGAGAATATTGTAGTCGACCATCATCAGCCCTATCGCAATGGCGAAGAGCGGCAGGGTCAGCGCCAGCCGCTTGATGAACTTGCGCTGGCTCAGGCCGGCGAGATCGGCGATTATGAGGCGTGCCGAGCGGAACGCTGTGTCGCCCGACGATATCGGGGCGGCGATGACGCCGATAATGGCGATTATTCCGCCGACTCTTCCGAACCATCCCAGCGATATGTCTTTGACCATTGTCGAGGCGCTTCCGCCGTCGGCCATATAGCTGTTGAGACCGTCATAGCCGCCTGTGAAGGCGATAGTGGCGCAGGCCCATACGAGAGCCACGATTCCCTCGGTCACCATGGCGCCGTAGAACACCGGGCGCGCGTAGCGTTCGTTTTTCAGGCAGCGGGCCATCAGCGGGCTCTGCGTGGCGTGGAAGCCGGAGATGGCTCCGCAGGCTATCGACACACAGACCATCGGGAACACCGCAAGCCCCGAGCCGTGGCGCGACTGCAGCCCGTCGCCGAATCCGACGGGAATCTCTACGCCTCCGAAGAGCATCATGCCGAGCAGCCCCAGGGCCATGAACAGCAGCAGAACGCCGAAAACGGGGTAGAGGTTGCCGATGAGCTTGTCGATGGGAAGCATGGTGGCGAGAATATAATAGATGAGGATTATGCCGACCCAGAATATCTTGTCGAGACTTTCCGGCGTCAGCGACGCCAGAATCTCGGCGGGGCTTATGACGAACACCGTGCCGACGAGTATCAGCAGTATCAGCGAGAAAACGCGCATAACGTGTTTCACGCCGCCCCCGAGCTCGCGCCCGACAATTTCGGGAAGCGACACACCTCCCTCGCGCATCGACATCAGCGCGCCGACGAAGTCGTGGACGGCGCCGGCGAAGATTGTGCCGAACACAATCCAGAGCAGGGCTGCCGGCCCGAACATTATGCCCATGATGGCGCCGAAAATCGGCCCCATTCCGGCGATGTTGAGAAACTGAATGAGGAAGACTTTCCACGTCGGCATGGCTATGTAGTCGATGCCGTCGGCCATTGTTGTTGCGGGGGTGGGGCGCTTGGGATCGGTGCCGAAGATGCGTTCGGCAATAGCGCCATAGATGAAGTAGCCTCCGATAAGGAGCGCCAGAGAGATAAGAAGTGTGGTCATAACGCGACAAATTTAGCGAAATTCCATCAATATGATCTTATAAAAATTATAAGATTTATAAAATTTATAAGACTCAAACCATAATAACAACAGGGGATGGCCCGCGCGGGCCACCCCTTGCAAATATATGAAAGTGTGAAGATTATTCAGCGATCATCTTTGTGGCTTTCGAGCCCTGGAGGCGGATCACGAACATTCCTTTCTGAGGTTCGCTGATCTCGCGTCCGTTGAGGTCGAAATAGCGCACGGGAGCGTTGGCGTCGTCAGCTTCAATGTCGTCGATGCCGGTCGCGGTGTCGCTTTCAACATAGTGGAAGCCTCTTTTTGCCTCAAGGCGTGTACCGTCGGCGCTGACAGCGCGTCGGGGCGAACCGGCAGGAGCTGCTTCGGTCTCAAGCTCGTGGTAGGCTACTACCTCGAAGTCAACTTCTTTACCGGCATCCAAGGCTTTTGCCTCTACGAACCATTTGGGCTGCTCGGCGAATAGGTCATAGGTGACTTCGGCTTTATCAGCATGTTCGGCAGCCATCTCGAATTGAACGATACGGCGCGGCAGATAGTGACCTTCTTTATCGACGACCGTAGCCATGAGCTGTGTCTTAGGTTTCAGCTTATAGAGGTCGTAGCGGTTCTTGTTCTGTTCCTGCTGTTCAGCGTATGAATAGGCAATCCATTCGATGTCGGCAGGTTCGCCGAAGTCAACTGACGATGTCGTTCCGTCGTATTGAACACCGCCGAAGAAACTCTGACCACTCTCTGCATAGTCGGTGAAGTAGGTGAAGGTCATCTTGTCGCCATTTGCTATATACTTTGCGATGTCAGGGCAGCGGTAGTTGATGATAAATGAATAGTGGTCTTTGAAGCCTGCTGCGTTTGTAAGGGGTGCTCCGTAGTAGGTTCCGTTGCCCTCGGCATAGAGGATATATTTGGCCCGCATGTCGGGAAGATCAGGATTGTTGCGTATGCGTGTGTCGAAGGTGAGGTAGAGCGTTTCGTTGTCTTTGTCGTAGGTGAACGTGTAGCGTGCAGTTGCCAGATAAGTCATTTTCAGTTCCTGTCCGTCGTCGCTTGTAGTTACTTTGCCATCTCTGAAATAGCCGTTCTCGATATACGACGTAGTGCCGTTGGCTTCGCCGAGTGTTTCAAACTCTTTCGTGGCGATGCCGGTATAACCCTCCTTCTTGACGACAGCTGTTGCAACATATTTGGTATTCTTCTCAAGCTCGGTGTAGTTGAAATAGATCGGATTCTCGATGCCTTCGCGCATATCGACGGCGGGAGTGCCTTTAGCTTCTCCATAGATAGCGTATGGATTATCGGCGGTAGCTTCCGGGGTTTCGTCGGCTTTGCGCAGATACATGTGAATACTCTCTTTGCTTGTAGCATTGTCGATAAGCTGCACTTTTAATCTGAACAGGGCCGAGAGGTCACTGACATTGACGTCAATGAATTCCATCGGAACATTTTTATCGGATGTGCCGTTGAGTTCGCTTTCAGCAGCAGCTGACGGTGCTGTAAACTCGAACGGGAAAATCAGCTGGCCGTTTTCGCCGTAGTTGGCGCTGGTATTGGCGCATGTACGCATGAAATAGCAGTTGCTATAGAAGTTGCCGGGAGTTGCGGTTCCGGTAGTTGTTCCGGTATATTTGCCGACGGCATAGCTGAGCTGGGTATTGCCGACTCCGTCGATAAACATATAACAGGGGTCGTTCCCGAGGCCTTCGACATCGCTGTTGTTGAGATTTTCGAACGTCACTTCGACATTAAGTGTGTTATCGGCATTAAGCGTAAGTGTGTAGACGGCTTTGGCTGTAATGACGGGTTTATCGGTCGCGCTGAACTTCACTGTGGAAGTGCCTGATGTGCCCTCGGTCGAGGCTTGCGCGCCGATTGCGGCGAATAGCGCCACAAGGCATAGTAGCAGTTTTTTCATGAAAAATGAGGAAAAATAGTTTGAAGTTAAAGGAAAATTTACGGAATGCGTGGTTTAGTAATTGGAACAGAGGTAAATGTACTGACTGTGTCTGCACGCAAAATTAGACAAAATTTTACC
>OGLG01001759.1_pt1 | contig 11430 bp, 7 predicted proteins | sample 1572621 | NCBI WGS metagenome assembly OGLG01 (sample SAMEA2581912, study PRJEB24529) | metagenome | biome: Human gut stool | place: China | collected 2011 | reverse complement strand
TTTTCTCAAAACATTTAAAATCTTAGTCTTCATACCATTACCCGCCATGCTATTACTGCCATAAGCAGAAGTCCTAACGTAACAACCGTAAGAATAACGCCTGACACTGTTCTGTCGCTCATGAAATTTTTCGCAGCCGTAAGACCGTTTACCAGTGCTCCAAGGAAGAATTCAACTGCAAACAATATGCCGCTTCCGCTTCTTAGAAACAATATGATAATAAATACAATTCCTATTGCAAATGTGAGTGCTATATTAGCATAGTCTATAAGCATTTTGCTCTTTCTATACGCGCCGCTCGTTGTATAATACATAACGCCTCCATAATAAATATCTGATGAATTACAATTTCATGCTGTGTCGTCCCGATTTTGGACTTCCTCGTGTCTACCCGCTGTTTTAAAGTCCAATCTGTCATTCTTTCTCGTCACTTTTGGACTTTCACATGCCTTTCCACTGCTCTAACGTCCAATTCCGCATGTTGGCTTCCCGATTTTGGACTTCCGGCATGACACACACCACTCTAACGTCCAATTTACTTATAAGCTCCAAGTGTAGCTGCCATCACAGCCTTAATTGTATGCATTCTGTTCTCAGCCTCATCGAATACAACTGACTGCTCTGACTCAAATACTTCATCAGTAACTTCCATCTCATCAAGACCGAATTTGTCATGAATTTCTTTACCAATCTTAGTCTTAAGGTCATGGAATGCTGGGAGACAGTGCATAAATATTGCATCCTTAGAAGCATTGTCCATAACTGCCTTGTTAACCTGATATGGAAGAAGTGCCTTGATTCTCTCTGCCCATACTTCATCAGGCTCACCCATTGATACCCATACATCTGTGTATAATACGTCTGCATCCTTAGTTCCTGCCTCAACATCTTCTGTAAGTGTTACAGAACCACCGCTTATCTTTGCCCATTCCTCACACTGTGCAACGAGTTCCTTGTCTGGGAAATATTCCTTAGCTGTGCAGGCTGTATAATGAAGTCCTAACTTAGCACAGACAATCATAAGTGAATTACCCATGTTGTATCTTGCATCACCCATGTATACGAACTTAACGCCCTTTAATCTGCCAAGCTTTTCCTTGATTGTAAGCATATCTGCAAGCATCTGTGTTGGATGGTATTCGTTAGTAAGTCCGTTCCATACAGGCACGCTTGAATATTTTGCAAGATCTTCAACTATCTCCTGACCGAATCCTCTGTATTCGATTCCCTCAAACATTGTACAGAGAACTCTTGCAGTATCGGCAATGCTCTCCTTCTTGCCAATCTGTGAACCTGTTGGGTCAAGATATGTAACACCCATTCCAAGGTCATGTGCCGCAACCTCAAATGAGCAGCGTGTTCTTGTACTTGTCTTCTCGAATATAAGTGCAACATTCTTTCCGATAAGTGGCTGTTCTACAATGCCCTTTTTCTTCTTATCCTTAAGCTCTGCTGCTAAGTCTATCAAATATAAAATCTCCTCAGGTGTGTAATCCTTGAGTGTTAAAAAATCGCGTCCCTTTAAATCCATGACATCCTCCTGTCTGTATGGCAAATTCGCATACATTGAATAATTAATAACTTTGTTCATTCTATCGCAATTATAGTACTTCGTCAAATGTGTCTTCTTTTCTTATAAAAAATGTGGTGCAGTCACCAGTTTCCTGATAACCACACCACATTGCATATCCATATTAATGGAATATATGATCTCCAATTATTACGAAATCTGAATAGTTGTTAACATCTACAGTATATAATGCTCTGAATGATGTATAACCACCTATATTGTTAACACCTGATAATGCCTCAAGTGCTGCCTGCATACATTCTGTATTTCTAGGACCATTGGCAAGTCTTTGCGCAAATCTTTCTGATGGATTGCCTGCTCCGTCAGATACGCCAGAGAACTGTGATCTCTGATATATAACCCCTGTAACTGTACCAGGATAATGTCCGCTTCTTACTCTGTTAAGAATAACATTGGCAACTGCAAGCTTTCCTGCATATGGCTGGTATCCAGCCTCCCAGTCTATAATACATGCCATAAGCCATATATCATCATCTGATACGCTCATAGTTGGATTGTATGTTATATCTGTTCCAGATATTGTATTAGCGATTATCCTCTGTTTTCTGGCTTCCTCTGCTGCCGCAGCAGCTCTTGCTGCCTCTGCTTCTGCCTCAAGTCTTGCTTCCTCTGCAAGTCTTGCAGCTTCTTCCTCTGCCTCGATAGCCTGAATCTCTGCTATTGTATAACCTGTAAGAAGATTATCTGTTCCTACTTCCTGTGCTAATGCTTCTGCTTCTTCCCCGAAACATAAGCACTGTGTAAGCACATAGCCTTCGCAGTTTCCTGAACTCACTTTAGTCCATTCTTTACCAACGGAATCAACATCAACAAGTGTGTTAGTATATAATCTTCCAACAACCTCTGATGTATCTTCATCTGTAGTGTCATAAACATCAAGATAAGGATCAGTTATTGCTACTGCCTTATTCTTGTATGTTCCTGTTTCTTCATACCCAGTCACAAGAACTTCTTCTGTATTAGCCGAATAAGATGCAACTTTAATTCCCGTGTCAGTATTCTGTGTTTTCTCATAGGTAGTCGCTACTGCTGGAAGAACTGGTGTAATGAATAACACGATTGCAGCTCCAATATAGCAAGCAGCTTTGCTACTTCTAAGTCTCATATTATACTTCCCTTTCCGGCGGCTTATTTAGCTACGCCTGCAAAATTGTTACAGAATTGTTACAATTTATTACGGAATTATAATAACAAAGTTACAGCATTTTGTCAAATATGTTAAAAACCCGCTCATAGAGCGGGTTTGCAAGCATATGTATTCTATATTGTTCTCTGGCGTACTGCCTCATATGTAAGAATTGTACACGCTATAGCTGCATTTAACGATTCTACTTCTCCCTGCATAGGAATTCTTATGAGCGTATCAGCCTGCTTTGTAGTGCCATCAGTAAGTCCGTTGCCTTCATTCCCTATAAGAAATGCTGTCGGTGTACTGTAATCTTCACCCAGGTATGTGTTCTTACCATCAAGATGTGCGGCATAGACCTTAACGCCGGCTTTCTGACACTGTGTAACAGCTTCACTAAAATCCTGTACATACACGAATGGCACTCTGAATATTGAGCCCATCGTTGAACGTATAGTCTTAGGATTGTATATATCCACAGTATTAGGACTCATGATAACTCCTGTGACTCCTGCACCCTCTCCCATTCTTAAGATAGTTCCGAGGTTGCCGGGATCCTGCAGATTCTCTACTAGTATAAGGAGCGGATTGCCTTCAAGCATATCAGAAAGACTGTTATTCTTCATCTTCACAACAGCCATAATTCCCTGTGGTGTCTGTGTCTGTGACATTCTGTCAAATACATTATCTGCCACAATCTCAATCATGTCTGCAGTAATTCCCTGTTTTCTTAGCAGTTCCCTGGCATATTCAGGATTATTATTCTGGAATCTTTCTGACATATATATCTTCACAAGTGAATCTTCCGGCACTTCAGACACCATGCGGATTCCCTCTACCACATATTCATTATTCTTCTTTCTTTCCTTAGCCTTGGAAAGCAGTGACATCACATGCTTTACCTGCGAACTGCTGGTACTGGTTATCATTATCAGGTTACCTTTCTTTAAATGTATCACTCCTAATATTATTAAATATATTACTTAGAAAGTAATGCACTTATATTAAATTCATAATCATTAATATCTTTCGTCATAGCAAGTGCTTCATCAATATCATAATCTACGAATCTGCCATCCTTGTAAGCCACAAGTCTGTTGCTCTTGCCGTCTGCAAGAAGGTCAACTGCATAAGCACCCATAATAGATGCATACATTCTGTCCTTACATGTTGGAGAACCACCACGCTGCATATATCCTAATATTGTAGCTCTTGTCTCAACACCTGTTGCTGCCTCAATTCTTCTTGCCATTCCTGTAGAATGTCCTATACCTTCTGCATTAATGATAAGATGGTGCTTCTTACCTTTCTTTCTTCCCTCAATTATATGGTTGATAAGTGCCTGCTCATCATTGTCATATCTTTCTGGAAGAAGGATATCCTCTGCACCATTGGCAATACCACACCATAATGCAATATATCCTGCATTACGACCCATAACTTCAATAATACTGCATCTTTCATGCGATGTAGATGTATCTCTGATTTTATCAATAGCTTCCATTGCTGTATTAACTGCTGTATCAAATCCTATTGTGTAATCTGTACATGCAATATCAAGATCAATAGTTCCAGGAATTCCTATTGTGTTGATTCCCTGTGCAGCAAGCTTCTGTGCACCTCTGAATGAACCGTCTCCACCGATTACAACAATTCCGTCAATTCCATGCTTTCTGCATACTTCAGCACCCTTCTTCTGACCTTCCTCAGTCATGAATTCCATACAACGTGCTGTATAAAGGACCGTTCCACCTCTCTGGATAATATCAGCAACGCTTCGCTTGTCCATATCGATTATCTCATCATTAAGTAGTCCGTTATAGCCCTTCTGAATACCTTTGACCTTAAGTCCCTTATTCAAAGCAGTTCTGACAACTGCACGGATAGCTGCGTTCATGCCTGGAGCATCTCCACCACTTGTTAATACGCCTATTGTTTTAATTTCCTTTGCCATAACTTCCCCTTTCTTATCTCTTCATAATATTTTCTGTTTTATGTTACCACATAATAGAAGAAAAATCTTCATTTTTTGACAAATTTTTACCAATCTTAATTAAATTTTATGTTGTAGCAACATTTTTTTCACCATATTTATTCTTAAGAATGTAAAGCAGCTCCGATGAAACCTTCACACACTGACTTGGCGGAAGTGCGATTCTTTGCTTCTCTGCCACACAATATATTGTGACTGTATCTTTACCATCTGATTCATTAAGTATGTCAAATAAATCATCTCTGCACACTTCATACTGTGCCAGACTGTCAAATCTTAACCAAAGTCTTCTTGGTACACTGTCAAAGCTTACAAGGCTGTCTGCAATAAGCTTTGCCTCTGCACCTACGTTAGCCTGCACACGTCCTGTAATAAACACTTTATTGGTCATATCAAGAACTCTTCTGTTCTTCTCATATGCCTTAGGAAACAGTATGACTTCCACACTTCCAACGAAATCTTCAATTGTAAGGTAAGCCATCTGCTGCCCTGTCTTAGTCGTATTAACCTTGATATTCCTTACAAGTCCGCCTATTGTCTGCTTAGTGCTGTCTGCTGCCTTAGTTTCTCCTGTCTCCTCATCAATAAGGAAATCTGTGCTTCTCGCAGATATATGCTTCTCCCACATACCAGTATATTCATCAAGAGGATGTCCTGTTACATATACACCAAGAACTTCTTTCTCTCTTTCAAGAAGATCCTCCTTCTCGAATTCAGAAATATCAGGAATCTTCATCTCAAGGCTCTGTTTATCCTCTTCACTTACAAGGTCAAAGAGCGACATCTGCCCTGAGATAGCGTCTTTATTCTGCTTAACAGCCGAATCTATCATTCTTTCATATACGTTGAGCATGCCTCTTCTTGTATGTCCAAATGTGTCAAATGCACCTGCAAATATCAAATGTTCCACAGTTCTTTTATTAATTACGCCAGCCATTCTCGTTATGAAATCCTGCATTGAATGGAACTCGCCGTTATTGGTTCTCTCTTCAATAATTGCGCTGATTGTAGGCCTTCCCATGCTCTTTACCGCATTAAATCCGAATCTTATATCTTTACCCTCAACGCTGAAATCAGCCACTGAATTGTTGACATCAACAGGAAGTATCTTAATTCCCATCTCCCTTGCCGCAAGAATATATTCTGCAACCTTGCTTGTCTTATCCGTAACACTCGATATAAGCCACGCCATATACTGTACAGGAAAATGTACTTTTAGATAAGCTGTCTGATATGCAACAACCGCATAGCAAGCCGCATGTGACTTGTTAAATGCGTATTTTGCAAAGTCCATCATCTCATCATATATCTTATTGGCTGTCTGCTCGCTTATGCCGTTCTTAATACATCCAGGCACTCCGTTAGCTTTATTACCATATACGAAATTCTGGCGTTCCTGTTCCATCACATCAAGCTTCTTCTTAGCCATGGCTCTTCGCACATTATCACTTCCGCCCCATGAATATCCAGCAAGGTCCCGCACAATCTGCATAACCTGTTCCTGATACACCATACAGCCGTAAGTAGGCTCTAATATTGGCTCTAACTGAGGGCACTCATATGTTATGTTACCGGCATTCTCTTTTCCCTTAATATACTGTGGAATGAAATCCATAGGTCCCGGTCTGTAAAGTGATATTCCGGCTATCAGATCCTCCAGACAGTCTGGCTTTAATTCCTTCATGAAATTCTTCATTCCACCACTCTCTAACTGGAATATACCTGCACATTTGCCCTGACTTATGCAATCGAACACTGCCTTATCATTATATGGTATCTTATCCACTGAGAACGCAGGATCTATCTGCTGTTCGCACTTCTCTGTCTGTTGGATTACAGTTAAGTTTCTAAGCCCTAAGAAGTCGAACTTTAACAGTCCTAAATGCTCCAATGTAGGGCCTTCAAACTGTGTTACCTTGACATTATCAGTGCCTACTGCAACAGGAACATACTCACCAACATCCTTCTGGCTGATAAGAACACCTGATGCATGGACTGATGCATGTCTTGGAAGACCTTCAAGTCTCTTGGCTTTATCTATAAGGTCATGTACTGTCGCATCCTGCTCGTACAGTGCCTTAAATTCTGCATTAGGCTTAATATCCCTGTCTGTATCACCATTCATGGCACTGTCTATTGTGACACCGACCTTCTGTGGTATCATCTTGGCAATGTTATCAACCATCGCATATGGAAGATCCATAACGCGGCCTACATCCTTGATAACCGCCCTTGCTGCCATTGTTCCAAATGTAATTATCTGGCATACGCATTCTTTACCATATTTCTCTATAACATAGTCAATAACCCTCTGCCTGCCCTCCGGAGCAAAGTCCACATCAATATCGGGCATGGATACTCGCTCCGGGTTTAAGAATCGCTCAAATACAAGATTATACTTAATAGGATCAAGTGTTGTTATTCCAAGACAGTATGCAACAAGACTTCCTGCTGCCGAACCTCGTCCCGGTCCTACCGGAATATCGTGTGTCTTGGCATAATTAATGTAATCCCACACAATAAGGAAATAATCTACATATCCCATTGAGTAGATAACTGACAGTTCATACGAAAGTCTCTGAAATATATCATTAGTATCTTTCGCACGTTTAATAACAACATCTTTTCTGTCAGCCACTATTGATGCTTTTGCCTGTTCTATAACATCCTCAAGACTTACATCTGCAGTCTTTTCAGGATAACGCTTCTTTAATCCTTCATAACATAACGCATTAAGATATACCCATGAATTCTTTCCATATTCTTCTGGTACATCAAATGCTGGAAGCTTAGTAACTCCGAATTCTATCTCAACATTACATCGTTCTGCTATCTTATGTGTATTCTCGACAGCCTCTGGTGCGTATTTGAACAATTCCGCCATCTCTTCCTCTGACTTTAAGTAGAACTGTCCGCCCTCATAACGCATTCTGTTCTCGTCTGAGAGCTTCTTACCAGTCTGGATACACAATAATATATCGTGTGCATCTACATCATCTGCATATGTGTAATGAACATCATTGGTACATACAAGCTCAATTCCTGTCTCTTTATGCATACGCATAAGCTGCGGATTGACATAATGCTGTTCCGCAATTCCGTGGTCCTGCAATTCAAGGAAGAAATTACCCTTTCCAAATATATCCTGAAGCTCTAATGCAACATCTCTTGCTGTCTCATACATGCCTCTTGAAAGATATCTCTGCACTTCTCCTGCAAGACACGCACTTGTTGCAATAATGCCATCATGATATTCCCTTAATACTTCCTTATCTACTCTTGGCTTATAATAAAATCCTTCTGTAAATCCCTTTGAAACTATCTTCATAAGGTTCTGATAACCTGTGTTATTCTCTGCAAGAAGTACAAGATGATTGTATTTGTCCTCACTCTGTCCTGCGCCTTTATCAAATCTTGAGCCAGGAGCAACATATACTTCGCATCCAAGAATTGGCTTGATTCCGACCTTCTTAGCCGCCTCATAAAATGCTATAACACCATACATGACACCATGGTCAGTTATTGCAAGGCTGTCCATTCCAAGCTCTTTCGCTCTCTTAGTTATCTCTTTAATCTTGCTGGAACCGTCCAGCAGTGAATATTCTGTATGCACATGCAAATGTGTAAAACTCATAGATTTTCCCCTTAATCTTAAACAATCAAATAACGATACATATTGAAATCAATAGAAAAAATATACCACATTTTCCGTCATATATCTACACGCAATAATAATAAACAGGAGCCTGATTATCTCGGACTCCTGTCTTATGCTTAAATATTCTTATTATTCCTGTGTTCCATCATTCTTATCATCTGAATTGTCATGATGTTCATTATTATTATCATCTGAATGGTTAGTTATATTCTTCCATATATCGCTCTCGGGCTCACCACTAACTGTTGATGAATAACTTCCATCTTCATTAAATGTTACACTCTCTGCAACCTTCTCTGATGTTGAGAATAATGAAGTATCCACTGGTTCAGGGATTCCCTTTGCCTCTCTGAATATCTTCATGAATTCCTTGCCTGTGATAGTCTCATGGTCATACAGGTATCTTGCAAGCTGATCCATTACTTCTCTGTTATCTCTTATAATCTGCTTAGCCTCTTCATAACATGACGCAATAAGCTTCTTTACTTCATCATCAACTTCAGCCTCTGTTGCCTGTGCACAGTTCATAGATGCTCTTCCGCTAAGATACTCATCTTCGACTGTTGATAATGCAACAAGTCCGAATCTGTCTGACATACCATATCTTGTAATCATTGTCTTGGCAAGGTTAGTTGCCTTCTTGATATCATCATAAGCACCATTAGTAACTGAACCAAATACAACTTCTTCTGCAGCACGGCCACCAACAAGTGATATAAGGTCTGTCATAAGTTCATCCTTAGTCTCAAGATGCTTCTCTTCCTCTGGGAAGTTAAGCACATAACCCAGTGAACCATTAGTATGAGGTATAATAGTAATCTTCTGGACCGGATCAGAATTATTCTTGATAGCTCTTATAAGGGCATGTCCAATCTCATGGTAAGCAACAACCTGCTTTTCCTTCTTGCTAAGAACTCTTTCCTTCTTCTCCTTACCTGCTACAACTGTATCAAAAGCGCCAAGAAGGTCCTTCTGGGTAACAACATTTCTTCCGTTCTTAACTGCCGCAATAGCAGCTTCATTAATGATATTGGCAAGGTCTGAACCTACAAGACCACTTGTTGCCATCGCAATCTCATCAAAATCAACTGTATCATCCATAAGTACATCCTTAGAATGTACCTTAAGAGTCTCAATTCTTCCTTTCTTATCAGGTCTGTCAACGGTAATTCTTCTGTCAAGACGGCCTGGTCTAAGTAAAGCCTTATCAAGTACCTCTGGTCTGTTAGTTGCTGCAAGAATAAATATTCCCTTAGAAGAATCAAAACCATCCATCTCTGCAAGTAACTGGTTTAATGTCTGCTCACGCTCGTCATTGCCACCGCCATACTTGGAATCTCTGCTCTTACCAATAGCATCAATCTCATCAATAAATATAATACAAGGAGCCTGCTTAGTTGCTTCCTTGAACAAGTCTCTTACTCGTGATGCACCGACACCAACGAACATCTCAACGAAATCAGAACCTGCAAGTGAGAAGAAAGGTACATCTGCCTCACCGGCTACAGCCTTGGCAAGAAGCGTCTTACCTGTTCCAGGAGGTCCTACTAAAAGTGCACCCTTAGGAAGCTTTGCGCCAATCTTGGCATATTTCTCAGGGTAATGTAAGAAATCAACAATCTCTGTAAGAGATTCCTTAGCTTCATCCTGACCTGCAACATCCTTGAATGTAACACCTGTCTTTTTCTGGACATATACTTTGGCATTGCTCTTTCCAACACCCATTCCACCCATCATTCCACCATTCTTAGCAATTCTTCTATATACAAATGCAAATATTATATATATAAATAAAAATGGCAGCACATATGCTAGCAGAAATTCTACGATTGAAGAACTTGAATCCGGAATATATCCTTCAAACTCAATTCCTTTTCTCTTAAGAAGCGGTACAAGAGTATCATCATTAACATATCCTGTATAATATGTGTATGAAACTCCTGCTATGCCAGACTGTTTCTCCTCTTCAACTGGTGTAATAAGGATTCTGTCCTGCTCTAATGCTACTTTCTTTACCTTATCTTCATCAATCATCTGCATGAACTGGTCGTAGCTTATCTCCTTGTATGTCGCATTCTTAAACATATTGCTAAGAAGCGTAAGCCCTATAAATGTTACAACTGCCGCTATAATAATGAATATTATAAGGTTAACATTCTTTGGCTTCTTGTTATTATTGTTGTTATTACGATTATTGTTGCGGTTATCGTTATTATTATAACCATTGTCATAACCGTTGTTGTTATAATTATCCATACTCTTCTCCTGATATGATACTGTACTTATCTTAAGCATTTCCAAATAAGTCTGTTTTCATTATAAAGAAGGAAAAAATATAAATCAACCAAAATCTAAGTGTTTAATAAGATGTTTATATTTACTTTATATTCTTAGTTTTTTTCTTTAAACTATGGAAATTTATAATACAGGGCTGTATAATATTGCATATTTTTTTGATTACACATTCAGATTGGAGGATAAGATGGCTGTTAAATATGTATTTGTAACAGGTGGTGTTGTTTCCGGTTTAGGAAAAGGTATCACTGCCGCATCTTTAGGCAGACTGCTTAAAGCCCGTGGTTTTTCTGTAACCATGCAGAAGTTTGACCCTTATATCAATATGGACCCGGGTACAATGAGTCCGTATCAGCACGGGGAAGTTTTCGTTACAGATGACGGTGCGGAAACAGACCTTGACCTTGGACACTATGAAAGATTTATCGACGAAAACCTAAGCGTAAATTCAAACGTAACAACAGGTAAAATTTATTGGTCGGTTATTTCAAAGGAAAGACGCGGTGACTATGAGGGAAGAACCGTACAGGTAATTCCGCATATCACAAATGAAATCAAGTCAAGAGTTTACCGTGTTGCAAATACGCAGGACACAGATATTGTTATTACGGAAATCGGTGGAACAGTCGGTGATATTGAATCTACACCGTTCCTTGAATCAATCAGACAGGTTGTAAAGGAAGTCGGTAAGGAAAATTGTATGTATATCCCCCTTACACTGGTACCGTATCTTTCAACATCTGGCGAGCAAAAGACAAAGCCGACAC
>OGLG01001752.1_pt1 | contig 11461 bp, 8 predicted proteins | sample 1572621 | NCBI WGS metagenome assembly OGLG01 (sample SAMEA2581912, study PRJEB24529) | metagenome | biome: Human gut stool | place: China | collected 2011 | reverse complement strand
CTTTACCCAAGGCGTTTTGAGCCGCTTTTCCGAGAATTTTTCGGGAAAGCGGCTCGTTTTTGCTCTCGGCAAAACGTAGAATTTGAGCAGGCTTTTTTGTTGGTATTGTCGGATAGATGTTCCAAGTACAGATACCAGCGCGTTAGCCGGCTGTGCGACGTTTCAGACGTTAAAACCGCAGGCAAGCCCCATCCCACTCCAGGACGAAAACACGGCGTATACAAAAGATACCCAGCGGGGCCCATGGGAGAATACTGCAAGTACATAGCCGGAAGCAATCGTCACAAGCCATACCAGCGCAAGGACATTATAAAGCGCGCCGTCCGCACTCGTGATCAAATAAGCAACCGCTGAGATTAGAGAAATCGCGCTGCATACGGTAAACAGCAAGGCGACGATGCCGTATTTTTTATTTATTTCCGTTTTCATATCGTTTCCTCCTGCGAAGGCAAAGTGATTGAATTCTAAATTCCTTTGAGCCATGATAATGCAAAATCAAGGGCTGAATACCGGTCCGGAAAGAGCAGGGGATCTCCATGGTGTCCCAGGTTTTGGATGGCTTTGTCAAAGCAATCGCTTCATCAAGACCTGTTTGTACGCTTAATTTTCCACTGCCGCCTGATTTGCAGCGCATGGTGAGAATGTACTCACCGTCTGCCAAATCAAAGTATTTATACACAATCCGGGTTTTATTGGTTGCCACAACGATTTGCCGACCATCCTCTTCGGCGATAAAAGGAATGCTTTTCTTTATGACACCGTTGCCGATGTGGGGCATCAATCCGCTGTACAGATTGCAGCAAATGGACGCAGGATAGGTTCGATCTGCTTCCAGAGAGCGTCCAACGCCCTGCGAGGTCATTTCTACCTGAGGAATGCTTCCATCAGACCATATCTCGATGGATTCTGCACAAGCCTGTCTGGAATATGCAGATTTATGTGTATTGCGGTGATAAAACACATACCACTGCCCATTGATACGCTCAATGCTGCCGTGATTGGTGCCTGTGGCATTCAGCCTGTCCCGTTCCCGTCGACATTGATAACCTACATCGCCATTGGAAACAATGGTTCCGCCATAAACAAACGCCCGGTCCGGGTAAGGACTTGTGGCATAACAAAGCTCATGGCCCTTACTGGAGGAATAAATAAAATAATAGGTACTGCCAATCTTCCGGATGGAGCTTCCCTCAAAGAAAGGATGTTTCTCAAAGGAGGTCCCCTTTACCCGGCTGGGCAATATGTGGCATGGCTCAGATACAATCGTCAGCATATCGTCAGCCAAAATCACATGGTTTGCGCCCATAATCCCGTCAGGACAGGCTCGAATCTCTGCGACGGTTTTACCGAACAGCTTGCTTTCAACCTTGCGGAAAATGGGCTCCAGCAGTTTCCCGTACTCATGAAAGGGATACCATGTTCCGTAGTAGAGCCGAATCACGCCGGCATCATTGATCACGGCCGGATCGAAGGTGACATATTTCAACATGGGGCTGCCGTCCGGGTTGCGGACAAAGCCATAGTATTCATAGTGCCCGTCCGGGGTATCGCAGACGGCTACGCTGATCGGTCCGCCATAGCCGCCTGCGCCCTTTTCACCGGACATACAATAGTAGAGATAGAACCTGCCGTCATTCCCCTGCACCACGTCAGGCGCATACATATATTTCAGCTTTTCCCCATACAGCGGATCCTGATCTGCCCGGTAAGACACACCCTTGCAGCTCCAGGTTTCCAAATCCTTCACAGGGGCGGACCAGAATTCATAGTTGCGCATACAGTAGGTGTCGCCGCCGGCTTTATCATGGGAGCCAAACAGATATACCCGGTTGCCAAACACATGGGGTTCTCCATCGGCAATATAGGTATTTAAGTGTAAAAACGGATTTGCCATATATCTTCACAACGCTTTCTTTTAGTAGGTAACCTTGTCAAGATCCACGCCCTTGGTTTCTTTGACCTTGAAGATCAGCAGCAGGACGCCGATGAAAGCAAATGGCATAACAGCGGTCATATAGCCGAAGCCAATCCGCTCGAACAGCAGTACCGCGAAAATAGGAACCACGCTGCCAATGCCGCTGCCTACCATGGTGATCAGATTCACGGCACCCAGTACGGAGCCACGGTTATAGGTGGGAGCGGATTCTGCAACCATCATGCCAACATAGTCCAGGGTAATCCACCAGCAGCCCAGATACAGGCCGTAGAAAATACCCACCAGATAGGGAGACGCTCCCTGCCATGCGGAAATATTGAAGCCGATGAAGCCGCCCACAGCCAGAGCACCGCAAACGCTGACGATGGTCTTTCTGCCCAGCTTGTCGCCTACGAAGCCTGCGCCAACGATCAATGCGGCATACAGGAAGGGATAGATCAACAGTGCTTCGTTGACGGCTTCGGAGGACATGCCAAAGTCCGTCATAATGGATTCGGAGAAGCCGGAGATGGTGGTGCTGCCCAGCGCGAATGTGGAACTGACCATGGCAAGCCAAAACAGTTGCTTGTTCTTGAACAGATGACCCAGCGCATGGAACACGCCGGTTTTGTGCTGCTTAACCTCTGCCTTCTGCGCTTTCTTCTCTTCCCTGGACAGTTTTTTCACTTCGGGGTGACGCAATTCATAGGGGGACTCCAGATAAGAGATCCGCTGATCCAGGAAGGTTTTGGACTCCCGGGTAACCACCAGAGAGAAGACGGAAACAGCGATGGCGATCAGAGCAGGCAGGAAATACACACCTCTCCACAACGTTGTGTCGGTGCCCATGACGGAACTTCTCAGCATGGGGATCAGAACGACACCTAGGGTGCTGATGCCTTTGATCAGACCGTAGATGGTAGCTCTTCTTTCCTTCGGAACAATCTCGTACAGATAAACGATCTGCATGTCATGCTGAACGAAGAACACGGTCATACCGTAGCCAATGAAATAGAGAACCATATTGGGAGACCACCAGGCCAGAGCCATGCCGACACCCATCCCCAGAGTGTTGAGAACCAGGAACGGCTTTCTGCCGAACTTGTCAGCCAGCGCCTTGTAGAAAGGAACCAGCGCCATTAAGGCATAGGAAAATGTGGTGGCAGTGCTGAACATTGCCATGGCTTCGTTGTAGGGAACATTCAGAGGTCTGACAAAGAATTCCGTAACGACGCTGGACTGAACCTGAACACCAATGGCAGAACTGATCTCGTCCGTTACGCTGGCAAGGAACAGGGCAAGCAGTGTCAGGAGCAAGCCATATTTCAGTGCTTTTTTGTTTTTCTGTTTTTTTCTTTGCGCTAATTCTTTTCGGTCTCTTGCATCGATTTGCTCTTGTGTTTTCATAACCATATCTCCTCTTTATTCATTTATGCTCCATACATTGCTGGAGAAAATTACATTTAGAACATTTGCCGCGGCAACTTCCAGCTCAGAACGTTTGATCTGACCGCTTTTCAGGGCTGCGGTCAATTCCTTTTTTGCGCCGGGGTGGCCGGGCATGATCAAGTCGTTACCCGCAAGGATGCAAGATGTATGTTCGCCGGGGTTTTTCTCACTGGCGGTCCAGTCGGTCATAACAAGCCCCTGATATTCCCACTCATTGCGCAGCGCTTTGGTACACAGATCATTGCTTGCAAATGTGTGCACACCATTGACAAGATTGTAGGACGTCATTACTGCCCAGGGCTTGGACTTCCGAACTGCGATTTCAAATCCCCGGAGGTAGATTTCCCGAAGAGCGCGCTCCGGCACATTCTCGGAAACGGTCTCCCGCTTGTCTTCCTGATTGTTACAGCAGAAGTGCTTGATGGTAACACCCAAACCGGGATGACTCTGGACGCCTCTCGTGACGGATGCTGCCATAATGCCGGACACATAAGGATCTTCGGAATAATACTCAAAGTTTCTGCCGCAGAGGGGATTGCGGTGGATGTTCAGACCGGGGGCAAGCCAAAGGGTCACGCCGGCCTCAATCATTTCTGTGCCGATGGCATGACCGACTTCTTCAATCAGGGAGGGATTCCAGGTCTGTGCCTGTAAGGTCGCTGCCGGGAAGCAGGTCATATATTGATAGACCCGATAGCCTTTGCCGGGCTTTGCCAAGATAAAGGGTTCTATCTTCCGGATCCATCCCCATTGCCAGTCCTGAGGAAGTTCATCAACGTAGTTCGGCACGCCAAACTTCGTATAGGCGTTTTTGGGGCAAAGATTCAGTCCGGCTGGCCCATCGGAGAAGTTCACATTCGGAATCCCCTTCTTCAAAAGGTTGATGCTGGTCCGCCCTACTGTGGTGGGTGTCACATTATAGCCCAGTCCGTTAAAGCCGGCACCGACACACAGTTCAATCAATTCCTTATCAGAAAGGGTTTTCAGGTATTCGCCCGTCTGCTTTGTTTTAATGACCGGTATGGGTGCATCATAGTGGATTCCTTTTTTGGAGAATGCACCCATTTGGATTGTTAGATGCTGCACCTCTGCAGGGTAAACAAGCGCTTTCGTTTGAGGAACAAACAGCTCAAATTCCTTCGAAATCGGGAGAATGTTGGTCAGCTTTTCGGTGACTACAGTTTTTTTCAGCGTCAGCACAGCACACAGAGCGTTCTTACGGGAATCGCTTCCAATAAAAACACCGTATTCGCCCTGCTCCAGTAATTTGCAGGCAGTTTCCTCGTCATAAGAAGCGCACTCCTGCAGGTCAACCTGCAGGGTGCAGATTTCCTCCTGTCCGGGTGCCAATAAACCGGTCTTGCGGAATGCAGCAAGCGCCTTATGTTCTTTATGGAGCTTACCCTCCGGCTTTGCGAGGTAAAGCTGCACCACATCTTTACCCGAGTAGCAACTGCTTATGTTGCGCACACAAGCGGTTACGGTTACCATGGTGCCGACGATTTGTGTATTCTGGACCGTGATTTCAAAATCAGCATAGCTCAGCCCAAATCCAAAGGGCCAGCGGGGTTCAATCTTATTGGCATCAAACCAACGGTAACCGACATAGATACCCTCCCGGTAATTCTGCTGCAGAACGTCGCCGAGAATGCCAAATTCCTCGGCGCAAGGATAATCGTAATAGTCTATTGCCCAAGTATCGGTCAGTTTACCGGAGGGCGTGACCTTGCCACTGACGATGTCCGCAAAGGCATTGCCGCCCTCCTCACCTCCCTGCACAAAGTGAAGGACAGCTCCGATTCCCGGAACTTCATCCAGAATGGACAGATCCAAAATTCCGCCGCAGTTGATTACCAGCAGAACCTTTTCGTAGTGCTCAGCAAGGGTGCGGATATTTGCTTCCTCCACATCCGCCAGATAATAATCGCCTTTTTCTAAGCGGCGGTCGGTGCTTTCGCCTGCCTGCCGGGCAATCACATAGATGGCCGTATCCGTATCTTCCGGCAAGTCTTCTTGCTGAATTTCGTCGCCAATGGGAAAGCGCAGTGGCGTCACATGAATGACTTCGTCGAACATCCGCTGCACCTCCCAGGGCTTATAGCCCTTAATGCGAGCTTCAATACTCAGCCGCCATGCCTCTTTTTCCGCTGCGAAGGCTGCGTCAAAACGATCCATCCACCGGGTGGAAGCAAGCATAAACCCTGCATTCTTCAAGCCTTCTTCAATGCTGACGCTGTACCGCTCCTGCATATTACCGCTACCGGTACCGCCCTTAACGGTCATTCGGGCACCTGCGCCGAATAATGCAATTTTCTTATTTTGCAGGGGTAGGACACCCTCATTTTTCAAAAGTACCATGCCCTCTGCTGCCACCTCACGGGCAAGCTGCCTGTGGCTCAATTCTCTTTCGGACACTTCATCTGTCTGACGGCCAAATAAGCGAAATTTCGCCATTTACTGTACCTCCACTTCGATTGTTACAGGCTCCATGCCTGCTGATGTTACAGTTACTTTTGCCTTTCCAGGAGTACTACCTGCCCGAAGCACCGCAAGGCAGCGGCCCCGGTAGGAATGATGATATGGTTTGTCAAAGACCTCGTTGGTCTTGCACAGGGCGCTGCCAAAACCAGCCAGGGTGGCCGCTCCCGCAACCGCGACCTCCACCCGCTGCTCCATGTAAGGTTTCAGATTGCCCGCCTTGTCCGTGAATTCAATGGGCAGATAGCAAAGAGCCTGGTTGTTGGCACACAGCACCATTTTGTCAGGCGTTACTCTCAGCACGGTTTCCTCGCCTGCGGTGGTCAGGCTGTGACTGGAGATCACATTGCCCCGCTCATCCAATGCTTCCGCAGTCAATGTTCCGGGTTGATAGGGCAATTTGAAAAGTGTTTTGTACTTCTTGACCGGCTTGTTTGCTATCTCTTTGCCATTCAGGAGCAAGCGAACGGATGCGGAATTCGCATAAACTTCTACAACAGCTTTTTCTCCCTCATAGCCCTGCCAGCTCCAGCTGTCGATGGCATTTGTAAACTGCCATGCACCGGTGGTTGGCGCTTCCTTTGCGTGATTCAGAGGACGTACTCCAATGAACGGTTCTTTTCGCAGGCCCCAGACGATCTGCATGAAATACATCGACGCCAGGGGCTTTCCGGTAATATCGATCATTCCCTGTCCGGCAAGCAGGGGCAACCCGTTGTAGGAATGGTAAGTCCAGTCGCCAATACAGGCTTCCCCCAGGTAATCCCAGGCAGACCAGACAAAATCCCCTAGAAGCTGGGGATATTTCTGCACCCGTTCCCAGTTGTAGGGCAGATCGGCTACCATGGTTTCAGAGCCAACCATCAGTCGGTCCGGATATTTCTTGACATCCTCATCATACCGGGAAGAAGCATAGTTTAGTCCCAGAACATCCAGGCTATTTGCGGCACCCAGGCAGGCTTTGTCACCTTTTCTTCCTCTGCTCATGAAGAACATAAGCGGCCCCAGCTTTTGGGCCATGGCGTTGAAAAAGGCCGACCCGGTCTTTTTCTCCTTGTAGCCGCCCTTCCTGGGGAGGGGTTTGGGCTGATAATCGCCTTTGTCTTTGTAGACCCCCAGGCCCATATTGGCATAGACATTCAGCAGTACATTGATTCCGGCGGTTACAGGCCGTGTCGGATCAAGGCTATGGATAAAGTCCGTCAATTCCCGGCAGACCTCCGTGCCCCGCTCGGTTGCAGTTTCGGATACTTCGTTGCCGTGGGAATACAGAATGACGCTGGGGTGATTTCGTGCAGATTCCACCATGGCGGTAACATCCTGCTTCCAATCCTCCGAAAACCAGCGGGCGTAATCGTGGTAGGTCTTGGGGATATACCAGCCATCGAAGGTCTCGTTCAGCACATACATACCCAGTTTATCACAGGTTTCCAATGTGATCTGAGAGGCGGGGTTGTGGGCAATCCGCACCGCATTGAAGCCGTTTTCCTTCAAAATTCGGATACGCTGTTCTTCCGCATCCCGGAATTCGCAAGCGCCAAGCACGCCGTGATCGTGATGAATGCACCCGCCACGAAGTAGGACACGCTGACCGTTGACGGTCAAGCCCTTTTCAGCGTTCCATTCCAGCTTGCGGATGCCAAAGGCAATCACCCGCTCGTCCGTATCCGTTCTGACCAGGATCGTGTAGAGAAAGGGTTTTTCTGCACTCCACAGCTTGGCCTCCGGCACCTCCAAAATGCCAGGCTTTCCGCTGGCTACTCGTTTCTCCCCCTCGTAAATATCCACCGTTATGTCGCTGTCCTGAGTCGTCTTTACGTCCACCCGCACTTTTGCGGGATGGATCTGAACTGTTTCCATATGTACTCGCGAAATGTGATTTTGCTCCCGGATGAGCAAATGCACCGGCCGATAAAGCCCGGAGCCGGAATACCAGCGGCAATTAGGCTCCAGAGAATTGTCCACCTCTACCCGGATGTTGTTTTCTCCTGATTCCACAAAATCAGAAATATTTACATCAAAGGCGGTATATCCATACCGATGGGAACCGGCGAGCTTTCCGTTTACATAGACCTTACAGTTCTGATAGACGCCCTCAAAGTGCAGCGCCACGGATTTTCCAAGCATGGCAGCGTCCAGTTCAAAGGTCTTTCCATATGCATACTTGCCGCCGGGGAAATAGCCGGAATTGACACCGTTCCCGCATCCGCCGTCCCGCTTTTCCAGCAGCATGGCATCGTGGGGAAGGTCAACGGTCACAGGTGTTTCGCCCTCCTTGCAAAATGTCCAGTTTCTACAAAAATCCAAGGTCATTTTATCGCCCCACTATCCTTTTTGCCCATATTTTAGCAGATTGTTCTTGAAATGTATTGCATAAACGTCTATAATATTATATATTCATATTCAAGGTGAAAAAATATGGACGATCAAGCCTATTGTGAGATGTTCTATGCCGCACACTATCTGCCCGTTGCTGTGTACGCGGGTGGGAGCTTTCTTTGTTCCGCCGGCTTTTATGTGGAGGGAGACCCCTATCCCTTTGTTTTGCCCAAGCTGATGGAGCTGGGAAGCCCCGCCGTTTATGTTTCCTCGGATACGGGCTACTATGGTTATGTACAATGCAAGGATGGTGTACACAGCCTCGTTTTGGGGCCTGCCTATTCCACCCCTGTTACAGACGAATTTATCCGATCCTATATGAGCAAAAACGCGATCCCTCCGACCCGCTACGGAGAAATCGCGTCATTTCTGGGAGGCATTTCCCAATACACCTACAATCAGTTTCTGAATCTATTGTTGTACCTGCATTTCACTTTGACCGGAGAAAAGCTGGAGCTGGAGCGGGCTTTTAGCCTAACCAATACCGAATATCAAGCTGTCATTGGCCAGCGTCATTCCCAGAGTTTTTATGAAGCACGGGAAGAAGGAGTGAATCATGGCACCTATTTTTTGGAACAGCAAATGCTGGAATTGATCCGAAATGGGGAACCCGACAAGCTGAACACATTCCTTTTGGCGGCCGCCAACACTGCCAACACCCGGGAGGGGAAGCTGGCGGAAACACCGCTCCGGCAGGCTAAGAATCTATTCATCGGTTTGATCACAATGATTGGGAAATTTGCCGCCATCCCAGGCGGTATGGATATTGAGGAGACCTACCATCTTATCGACACCTACATTCAGGAGTGCGAAAAGCTGCAGACAGAGGAAGCGGTGAAAAATCTGCAGTACAATATGACCATAGACTTTGCCCGGAGAGTAGCCCAGCAGAAGCTGCCGGATGGGATATCCAAGGAGGTGTTCTCGTGTATGCAGTTCATCGCAACCCATATCAATGAGCCGATTTGTGCCGCAGATGTGGTATCTTTTTCTGGAAAAAGCAGGGCCTATCTGTTCAAAAAATTTCGGAATGAGCTTGGCATGAGCATCGGCGCGTATATGATGGACTGCCGTCTCAGGAGAGCCAAGTCATTGCTGAAGCACACCGATAAGTCTTTGGGCGAAATCAGCAGCTTTCTTTGCTTTTCCAGTCAATCACATTTTCAAAATGCGTTTAAGAAACACTTCCATATGACGCCTTTCGCATATCGGAAGAAATATGATATCACATAGGAAATGGTCGGTTCGACACGGTCTCGCTAATGATGTAACCACTGTAGTTTTGAAGAATATACAGCGTGGCGCTCGAAACTATGGGCGAAGATGGATTAAACGCATTTCAACTTAGACCGATTGCCCCGTATAAGGTGAATCTAACGCCTAAGCTGATCCGCTTTAATCACTTAAATAATATAGAAAAGCAGGACAATATATGTTATAATTAAATCAACGAAAGGCGAGCATCTATTTTGGTTTAGCTCAAGCTTTTGAGATTAAACAGCTTTGACTTGCAGGAAGCGCGGAAACCCTTGAGATTTCAAGAGATTTTAAGTCGTGGGATCTAAAAGGGTGCTGCTTGCCAAAACCTCACTTCTTCGGAAGTGAGGTTTTTTCTTGTTTTCGGCAAAAGAGAAGACCTCCTTCTTTCCTATCAAAAACGAAGGGACGCAGGAGGTCTTGTGATGGTGAAGAAAAGCGAAGTGATCGTCAAAGGGGCATATTTTCACGCAAGCAGCTGAAAGCCCATCAGGGCAAGGCCCAGCACCACGAGCACCACGCCCGTTGCGCGGTTGAGGGTCTTGGGCTGCGCACGGTTGGCAAAGACTGCGGCGATACGCGCCCAGAGGAGCGTGAAGACGACGCACAGCACCCATGTGAGCATATCCGGCAATCCCCCGATGGCAAAGTGGGAAACGGCGCCGGTCAGGGCGGTGAAGGTCATGATGAAAACGCTGGTGCCGACGGCAGTCTTCAGCTCATAGCCCAGCACACTGGTCAGGATGAGGAGCATCATCATACCGCCGCCAGCGCCCACGAAGCCGCAGATCAGGCCGATGCAGACACCGCACACGACGGACTGGATGGCGCGCTTCTTTGCGGAGACACCCTGCATGGCCTCCTTGGTGGTCATGACGGGTCGAACGATGAACTTGATGCCCAGCAGGAAGGTCATGAAGACCGAGAAGCTGCCCATGGTGGCCGACGGAAGCAGGCTGGCAAGGTAGCTGCCCACGACCGTGAACATCAGAACGCTGGCCATCATGATGAGGCCGTTCTTGATATCCAGATTCTTATTCTTATGGTAGGTATAGGCCGACCCCGCACTGGCCAGCACGTCCGACGAGAGGGCGATGCCGACGGCCATGTAAGGGTCCATGCCGAGGAAGGTGATGAGCATCGGGCTGATGACCGCAGCGGCGCTCATACCGGCAAAGCCGGTGCCCAGGCCTGCGCCCATCCCGGCAAAAAAGGTCACAACGATCGTAAACAACACATTCATCTTACAGTTCTCCTTCCAGAATTTCATCCAGGTTCCGGCCCATCTGTTCCAGGGTCCCATAAAACACATTCAGCCGGGCTTCGTCGATGCCGTTCAGCAGTCGGTCAAAGAAGGCTTCCTGCAGCGCCCGGCCCCGCTGAATGATGGGCTGCGCCTTTTTGGTGCAGAGCAGCTCGGTCTTGCGGCGGTCGTTCGGCACCGGGCAGCGGGTCAGCAGGCCCTCGTGCACGAGCTTGTCCACATTCACCGAGACGAGGTTCGCTTTGATGTGGCGCACCTCCACGATGTCGCTGGCCGTTTTGTAGGTGGGGTTGTTGGCCAGGAACAGCAGGATATCAAACGCCGTCTGGGGCAGGCCGAGTTCCTGGCATAGCGGCTTGCAGACCGCGCTGTAGGCCAGCGCCGTCTTGTTTGCAAATTCCATGCTGGGGTTTTTCTCTCTCATTTTATCGCTCCATTTTTGAATTGTTCACTTTTGAAGTATTTTAGCATGATTTTTGTGCCTTGTCAAGAGCCTGTGCCCAAATCGCTTCGGGTACAGGCTCTTGGTCTGATCAAAAAATTTTACACGAGCGCCAGCGCGAGCATCCGGACGATGAAGGCTGCCACCCATGCCACCACGCACTGGTTCAGGACCATGACGGCTGCCCAGCGGCCGCCCAGCTCCCGCTTGACGGAGGCCACTGCCGCGATGCAGGGGGTGTAGAGCAGGCAGAACACCAGCAGCGGGGCCGCTGCCG
>OGLG01001745.1_pt1 | contig 11505 bp, 7 predicted proteins | sample 1572621 | NCBI WGS metagenome assembly OGLG01 (sample SAMEA2581912, study PRJEB24529) | metagenome | biome: Human gut stool | place: China | collected 2011 | reverse complement strand
GCTCCTTCGCCATCTGCGAGGTCATGTCCTGCACATCGCTCATTGCGGCAAGTCCTTCCTCAGAGAAGTTTCCTTCAATGAGACCGGCGACCGCCAGCTTCGAGGCCATGAGCTTCAGACATTTCTGCTGCATGGTGTCCTCGTAGTAGAGCATATAGACCTTGACCGCAGGCGCTTTCTGGTTGATGCGCCAGCTTCGGCGCGACGCCTGCCGCAGCGTAAAGAGCTTGTAGCCCATACTGTAAAACACCAGCGTCGTAAAGGCGTTGAGGTCTAAGCCTGTTTCCACCAGAGACGGGTTTACGATCAGCACCTGCATTCCGGCGGCGAGCTTTTTCTGCACCCATTCCTCACGGTCGGTGGTCTTGATCTTGTCGGTCAGGATCTCTGTGCGATAGCCTTCATCCGTCAGGAGCTTTTTGAGCTTCTGCTGGGAATCCGTGCGCACCCAGCTTGTGTAGATGAGTGCGCGTTCACCATTCTGAATGGCGGCTTTTACGAGTTCCAGCGTTTTCTGCTCTTTTTCTCCGAGCGTGTCTGTATCCCCCATGTTCTCAGGTTCGACGATGGGGACATCGCTGTCGGGATAGAAGATGGGTTTCTGGTCATACGGCTGATCCGGATAGACAGTCAACAGATTCAGATACGCGGAAAGAATCTTCTGCGCCACGCGGCGGTCCGACCGCAATACCCGTACAAGCGCATTCTCAATGCGTTTGTATTCCGATTGCACAGCTTCATCCATACGGCAGGCAATGGGAATTTCCTCGTAGCTGGGGAGCGCCTTGCCCATATCGGACAGCGACAAAAACGCCGTCTTTTCCAGCAAGAACCGTGAAAACACCAGCGGCGAAACGCCCGGAAGCTGACGCGTCCGAACGCCGCTTTTCTGCGATCTGCGCTTTGCCGCATAGCTTTCATCGGCTTCGGTGTAGGTTGTTTCCACAACGCCATACTCCGTATTGAACAGCGCGGGCTTTTCATGCGGCTTTCCGTCCGCCAGCATCAGCTGCGCCGACGTGCGGTAGAGCAGATGAAAAATGCCGGAGCTGTAACCGTTGATGAGCGTGGCCGTCATGCCGATGACCTTTTTCGCCGTGCCGAACAGCTCTGCCATCGCGTCGCCCTGGCCGCTGTCGTTGTTGTACTCGTGCAGCTCATCCACGATGAGGCCGTCAAGCCTGCCGCGATATCGCTTCTTGATGTACGAGCTGAGCGGATACCGCCGGCACGCGCCGCGCGTCGGGAAGTACCCGTCCGGGTTCTCCTGAAGCGTCTGCAAGGCGTCCAGTGCTGCGGGGTTCTTCGTCTTCTGCATGGCATGGACTGCCAGCTTCCGATGTACCCAACCATATTCCGGGATCTTGACCCACGGAGAAGGTACGCTTGGATTTACCGCCGTCCACAAGGGACTTTCGCAATTCATACATTGATGATTGCGCCGGTTCTCCATGCGGAATGCTTCCGGCTTTGCGGCCGTCCAGCCGTCTGTGTCATCGCTGCTCGGCAGCTCTATGATTTCCCCGCAGCACGGGCAGTGGAACGCGCCTTTCCGCGCGTCAAAAAGCACAGCTGGGCGGCGCATATAGCCGTCTCTGGCTTTTTCCTTGCTGATAACGGCGTAGATGCTTTTGTCTCCCTGCCGGTACTGTGCGTACAGGCTGTCCAACTCCGTAATGCTGCGGACGATGACGCCCGCAGTCTCCGGCAGCGTTTCGCCAAGTTCGCGCACCCACTTCTTCGCAACGTGCGCCGGGCAGAGGATGATGTTGAACGTCTTTTTCCGTTTCTGCGCCTGATACGCTGCCAGTGCCGTCGCGCCGATCTTCGTTTTGCCGCTTCCACACTCTGCCACGATGAACGCAGACTTGCCCTCCGAGAGCTTGCGCTTGACCGATTCCGCAACCGCAAGCTGCGCCGGGTAAAGGCTGTAGCCCGCGTGTGCGCGGATATAGTCGTTGATGTGCAGAATCTCCGGGGAAAGCTGCTCCGCAGCGGGGTCAAAACGCGGTTGGAATTGCTCTCGGATACGCTCTGCGACGGTCACACCGAACGCAGACAGATAGCTGGTGACGGAATGGACGTCGTCAAAGCCGTTGGGATTCCGAACCGTTCCGGGAATACGAATTGCGCCGCTTTTCAGGCCATCCTCCAGTACCTTGACGATATTGGCGTCGTCCTTTTTGCACAGCAGCAGCCACGCCTCCAGCCGTTCCCGGATGGAGATGACACGCAGCGGCTTGAGAAATCTGCGCCGCTGCAATTCGTCCAGAACATAGTCCTGAAACTCCGGGATAAGCGGCACAGCCGTTTTCCGGTCCAGCGCTTCAAACAGCGCCTGCCGGTCTCCGGCCGGGCAAAAAAGGATGCACTTTCTCGGCGGCAGCTCTACATTCGTCTGACCGTCCGCCTGTGCATCTTCGTCCTTTTTTGCCGCAGTGTCCGCATCGTCCAGCGAGAGGATGGTCGCCTCGGCGTAAATTCCGTCGTGGCTCAGATGGCATTCGTACTTCTTTGGTTCGCAGGCGAGCATGGCTGGTTCACCGGCAAATTCCGTTTCCAGCGTCGCACCGGCGTAGATCGCGTCCGACATGGCGCGTACCATCTCCGGGTAGCCGCCGAAGCGGATCGCCCGAAGATGCTGTTTATGCCCATCCGGTTCAAGGACGATCGTGTCCGCATACGCGCTGAGACGGATCTCCTGCTTGGGGTTGTAGTAGCTGATTGGCATTAACCGGCTCTTTTCTGGCATTCATGGTTTAACTCCTTCCATCGTTTTTTGGACGCAAAAAGACCGTAACTGCCATTCAGCAATTACGGTCTTACTGGTCCTGTTGTATTTTGGTATTCACTGGCCTGCGCACGGAACCGGGGCATACCTGTCCCCAAGCTTTCACCTCCGCCCTTCATCTGCTCCGCCCTGATACTGCTCTGACCTGAATACAGGGATATTGTATAAAATCAGACAGGAAAGGAAAACTTGCGGATCGCGCAAGAACGGATTAGCAGCAAACAGGCAAATGCGTGCTGTTTATGATGAGATACTATTTCATCGCCTCTTTTGTGAGGGGGCGGTTTTTATACAAAGGAAATAGCATATCAACTGGTTCTTAAACGTATATGGTGCCGTTGGAAAGACTGCCGTTCCAAACACTTACACAAGCGCATTGATAAGTTCTCTTATTCCCACGGCCATTTGCCAAAGAGTTTTTTGTAGCAATCAGCACAATACAATTTTCCATCAGGTCCTTTGAAGCCCTGACACGGGGTACCACAACAGGCGCAGCGAGTATCACCATTCATTTTAAAATTCTCCCATCTATTATTTGTTGAAAACGCCCATAAACGTTCTCTGAATATAAGACGCATATTTCGATATAATGCAACATATGTCAGATTGAAATTTGGATTTTTTTGAAATTATTTGTTGCATTTTAAGGAAACCTGTGTCTGTATAGTTAGAAGTATTTTTGCCTGTTTGATCGCGACCAGCGACGGCTGTTCTGCCACCATATATGGCACAAAACGTTTATCCGTTTTCACATCAGGCACAATCTGCTCCCCGCATTTATAATTCGTTTTATCAGGAGGAATCTAAATGAAACTCAAAGCACTCAGCCATTATGACAATGATATGGACACACGCTTCGGCGACTGCATTCTGCTCTACGACGAAACAGCTCTGGCCGTGTATGACTGCGGGCACTCGCGGCACGCGCAGGAGGTTGAAGCATTTCTGGAAGAGCATAGCGCAATCAAGTCAGTCGATGTTGTGGTATCGCACAACGACTCTGACCACACCGGTGGTGTCTGCAAGCTGCTGAACTGGTTGAAAGACAGTGGAAAATATACCGTCCGGGTGTTTACGCACCAATATTTAAAGTACGTCGACAAAATTCTTGATACTGTAGACGACGGACGCAGGAACCGTGAGTCCCTGAAAAAATCGCTGCTGGAGAAGTTTGACCATATCAAGGAAATCATCGAGACGGCAACGGATTGCGGGTTTGACTGCGTGAACGCGGTTCCAGATACCGCAGTCGGCACATGCACGATCGTCGGTCCGACGGAGGATGAGTTTATTGAAGTTGCAGCCAAGGCGATCGACTCGCGGGAAAGCGACAATATCGGCGAGGGTGATGCGCAGGAAACGGTTATGAACGCGGCCAGCGTTCAGCTGAAGTGTACGCTGAGCGATGAAAAGACGATCCTGCTCTGCGGCGACGCATCGCCGGATTACCTGCATGAGCTGGACAGCTACGTGTACATTCAGCTTCCGCATCATGGGCAACTGGATGATGCCACAGCCATTTTTGATGCGCTGGGCGGAGACGCTTATAAAAAGCAGTACCTTGTGTCCGACAATAGCGGTTCTGGAAAAACGAGCGGCGGTTCTGATAAGCTGGTTGATTTCATGAAAAAAGGAAAATACGATGCTGCACACAATACAAAGAATGGTGTTGTAGAGTTGCCATTGTTTTCGGCTTCGTCAACACTGAAAGGTGCTGAAAAAGAAAGGGTGTGCCTGTGTGATCTGGATTGTGTCTAGTAGCGTTGCCGGGACGGACGAAAATCTAAGTGCCAGACATGAGTATATTGAGTTGGTGTCGCAGGCGCACGTTTCTCCGTGGCAAAAACATGTTGCTGAGGCAGATAGAGATGGCTATATAAAACCAATCGTGGAGTACTACCAATGTCGGTCGGAAAACGGCGAATATGGGATTGTACTTACGGCGCACATTGATGAATCGATTACGATTCTAAACGCAATTCGGAATGATAAAAAGACGATTTATGCGTTGAATACGTGCATAGTCTCTGATAATTTCAAGCTCGAACTGCTACATACCATCAAGCATTATAACCTGCAATCTGAGTTATATCTGGCTCGACAGAAGAAGGGGGCAGAAGGGAAATATTTCAACTATGCCGAAAATTTAGGAACCTTTGGCTTTTCTACGACAAGATCCGAACGCGAAGTATTCATGCATCGTGAAAAGGGACTCACGCAGGCAATTCGTCTGGCCTTTGAAAAGATAACTGCGACATGAAAGATCACTATGTCAAAGACTACAAAGAAAAAGAACTGCGGCAGTATATTCTTGCGTACCTGCTTATAACAGTCGCATCCATTGCGCTGCATACGGATTTCTCTGCTGATAACGAAAATCTTCTGGATACCTTGCTCAAAATGGCAGCTATCGACATTTGGGTCAGTGGGCTCAGCGTTCTGGTTGTAATCCTGAATGAGATATGGCCAGATGCAATGAAGACAGAGATTGTGTATGGCAGTATGCCGAGTGATACCATTTTCTCCGAGATTGCAGCCGGGGAAAATGAGCGTTGCTTTGACATTGATGTGGCAAAGGAGAAGTATAAACACTTTTCTGCGCTTCCTCCAGACAAACAGAGATCTGAGTGGTACAAATTGCTGCACGCCAGCAAAGAGGCCGACTGTGGGAATGTCATAGAGGGACAGCGGATGCAGTTGATGACGCGCGATATCTGCATATCCACGCTGTCCCTGCTCATCTTGACACTGCTAACTGTGGCGATTTTTACTGCGCTGAAGCCTGACGGTCAGGAGTGCTGGCAGATGTTTGCCGTGCCGGTGCTTTACTTGTCGGTCATGTTCTTCGTCACAAAGGTAGCAGCAAAGAACAGAGCGAGAAGATTTGTAGAGTTGGTGATAAAGGAGGATCTGATAAAAACGCGCAAGCAGCATTGCCGGTTAAATTCAAGGAAAAATTAGAAACAATATAAAGAGAGGATCAGAGCAATGAATTTATCGCCTAAAAAGGGGGAACACATTCGTTGGTTTCACAGAGCCGGACTTTCTCTGCTTGCGCCGGTGCTTACATTTGTTCTTGCCATTATGTCATTAATTATGGGGAACGAAAGTGGAATAGCGGTTGGAAATTCTATTAGAAAGGCCGCATTTGTGGTAGCACTTGTTGCGGCGGTAGGCCAATTTGCTGCGTCTATGTTCAAGCATATGACAAAGAAGAAGTATCTGCTGATGTGCCGGCAGGAAGCACTGTCAAAGGCCACACTGCTTGCGCAGCAAAAGAGCAATGAAGCAAAGACAAGGAACATTTTGCAGCTGACTTATGGATGTGTTCCAGAGTGGCGGCCGTTCAACTTTCGGAAGAATGTCCTCGTCTATGATATTCATGAGCAGCTTCGCACACTTCTGGTGGAGATCAGGGATTCTGTGCTGATGCTCTCCGACGAAACGGATTCGGACAAGGTCACTGTCGATCTGGTTTATTGTTATCCTGACGATACTTATTCCGGCCGGCTCCCAGAGCCTTCTCCTCGCTACGGCGATGTGAAACAAGAAAACGCATGGAGACTCATCACCAGCGGAGATGCATCCTGCATCAACTATACGCTGCATGATTTCCTGAGAAGCAACGAGTCCTTCTTTTTCCGGCTGGATCAGGAAAACTTTGTGTTCATCAATGACAAAAAGACGGTGAGCCGTTACTACATTCCATCAGGAAAGGATCAGGAATACGACGGCGTTGGCTCTATCGTCGGAATGACCATCAACATAAAAAATGATGCCCCAGAGTCTGTTCTGGTAAAAGCAATGCTGACGATTACGACCTATGGCTGGAACCTGCTCGATAAAAAGAGTCTGATCAAAGAAGCGGAGTATCGGGAGATCTTTAAGCAAAATGTTTTGAACGGGCATAAGTCTCTCCTGGAGAGCGAGCTTGCCCAAATGTATATTCGGCATGCAATCAAGGATGGTAATATGTGTCCGTACACCGGTGCACGGTGTAAAACTTCCCGTCCGATTGAAAAGGGCGAAGACGGCAACGCTCTAGGTGCAACCGATACCAAAAAAGACAACACTGCTTTTCAAAGTGCATATGGGGTTCGTACGGCACAGGAATGTTCCCAATGTCCAATTATGCAGAAATCTTGTGCAATCCAGAGCAGTTGCCCCCTGCAATAATACATCAAATATGTCGGGAGGATATGTCAATGAGCGGACAGGCATCTAATATGACCTTTTCGGATAGCGCTATTCAAAGAGCCGTGATCGAGCGCGTTTTTGACGAAAGGAAGAAATACCTCATCATTGCATTGACAGGCAAAATAGGCGCTGGGAGTTCTTACGTTTCATCCTTTATTCAGAAGGCCAGCAACGGCGAGGAAATCCCCTGTTCATCATCGGAATGCAACAACTATTCATCCGATGAAGAGCGGGCAGACAACATTCTGCTTCGATATTTCGAATGTAACCGTATCCCGTTTCACGTTATCCGCGTGCGGGATGTGATTACAAGCTTTATCGTAGAAAATGACGCGTGGACTCGGCTTGCGGTCAGGCAGCAGAATATTAAAAAAGCCGAGTCTGATATTATGAGATTGCTTCACGGAAAACTTTCCCTTCTTCAACCTTAAAACGTGCCGCAGACTTTTATCCAATATCGTGCTGCAGCCCGGAGGTGGAAGCGCCTTCATAGACGGAAAGAAAGTCAGCAGGAATGAAGCGGCAACACTGAACAGCAGCGTTAGAAGAATGCTGGCGGGTTGGGATAAGAAGAGAAGCCCTAAATTATTAACAGAGTACAATAGGGATCTCAAAAAGAGTAATTTGGAAAGAAGGAAAGAAATAGAGGTTCGAAATTATATTCTTTACATTTTGCCGCTTCTTTCCGACAGCATTCGGGAGTACCTGGCAGAAAAGTACACCGTTTTATTCCAGGAATTCGGAAATGACCTTCGCTTTTATGGCACACTGAAAACCGATAAAGGAGCAAGAGCCAAGTCGGCAGTTTATGAGGATAATAAAGACAGGCTTTACGCCATCGCCGAGCGGATCAACCGAATGATCAAGCATATCCGAGCCGGCGCAGGGGACAACGCACGAACGGCGATTGTGATCGATTCGATGAAAAACAAATATGAAAGCAACTATTTGCGTGACCGCTATTCTGCTTACTATCTGTTTGCCGTATCGAGAGATGAAACGATCCGAATCCGCCATTTGCTGCAGGATCAGAAAAAGGGGCTCTCGCAGGATGAAATTGATATCATTGACCTGAATGAACGCCCGGAGGCCGCGGCAGGCCGGTTCATCAGCTTTGTGAATGCCTTGAAAGACGTCGGCGTGAAGGACATGAAGCTTGCCTCCGGTGCTGGACAAGCTGATACTTTCAGCAAGGAATTTGAAAAGTATCTTGCTGCGTTGTGCCAGCGCTCCAGCAATACATTTTACTATACATATTGCATCCCATTTCGGTCAAATCCTACGGATGCGAAGCAGAAAATGCTGGAGGATCTTCAGAAGGATCATGTAGCCGCCGCAATCCGCAGCATCGTTTTTGAATCAGGGGAACAGGTTTCTTCGAGATTTCGGGAGCAGGGTATTTCTCCCGCACTCTGCAATTACTACCTGAGCGTATTGGCAGATCCGCTGCGCGCATTTCTGTATAAAACGAAGCTATATCCCTTTTTCCTTCAGGATGTGGAATACTGCATCCAGAATGCGGATGTCTTTCTTACGAACAACGAAGACGATTCCGGCCCCAAGCGCCGGCTAAAACTGAACGTTATCCGCTATATTTCGCTGATGATGCATCCGGGGCTGGTTCCGCCGACGCCTGTTGAGCGCTGTATGCAGCTCGCATACACAGCAAAGGTCAACTCCGGCTGCATTTCAAGACAGACCGGCGCCGTTGTCACGGATAGTGAATACAATATCATTTCCCTCGGCTGGAATGATGTGCCGTACGGTCAAACCCCATGTGTCTATCGCAGCTTTGCGGCTTTGCAGAAGCAGGGGGATCTGGGGGCATTCAGCGATTATGAGTGGCAAAGCGATTCCCCGTTCTATATCAAGCTGCGGCAATACCGTTTTCCGGATTCGGATATTCTTCACGGCCTGCCGTCCAGCTTCTGCTTTAAGACGCTGAATGAAAAAGTAACCGGGGAAAAGAACCCCATGAGCGCACGCGCAATGCACGGTGAGGAAAAAGCACTCCTGCAGGGGCGAACCCCAAAGATCAAAGGAGGCTGCCTGTTTACTACGTCGAGCCCATGTGAGATGTGCGCGAAAAATGCGAAGGAGCACCAAATCAGCAAAATCTATTATATCGAACCATATCCGGGCATATCGCAGCGGCATGTATGCAACTCGGGAGATCCAAACAACCGTGCGCAGTATATCCTGTTTGAAGGCGCGATCGGAAGGGCTTACACGCAGCTTTATACGCCAATTCTGCCGTACAAAGATGAGTTGAGCCTGCGCGGCTTTCCCTGCAGATGTGATACGCTTTCAAAACCCGATGCAAGAACAGGTAGAAGAAGGAACAGGAACAGAAACAGACGAACGGGAGGGAATTGTTTATAATGAAACCGCTTTGGGAAAATGTCAATGATATTTCAAGGCTCCTCCGTACAATCGACAAGCCTGCGCCGTGCGGAGCACTCGCAGACACCGATATCTGGGATGCAATTTATCGCGGCGAAATCTATATTTCGCCTTTCCGCTCAGAAAATCTGACGGCAACAGGCTATAATTTGCAGGTCTCCGATATCATTATCTCCACCAGATCCGGACTGCCACTAAAAATATACACCAGTGGGCAGTATAGGTATGTAGACGTTCCAGCAAATGATACGGTGCTTATCACAACCGTGGAAAGCATATTTGTGGGGCCGCAGATCATGGGAACCTTCCACTCACGGGTTTCCATTGTGTCACAAGGCTTTGGGCATATCTCCACAACGCTTGACCCAACGTGGTGCGGCCCGCTTCTTATTGCGGTCAATAACCCGTCGAACAAGAAAAAAAGATTTGTGATCTCTGATTCAAGCGGAACGCACTCCTTCGCCACGCTTGTTTTTTACCGTCTCATCCATCCAGCAGAAGCGATAAACAGCAAGCCGCCAATCCGTACCGACGTTCTCGGTACATATCTGCAAGAACCCAAGGGGCTTAAAAAATTTCTGATTGGGAGGGCCTACTCACAGTACGAGCGGCTCGTTGATAAGCTGAAGTGTGCTGGAACATATAATGATGGCGGGCTCAAAGACCCGCGGACAAACATCGAGCAGATTGAGCAGCTTTTAATTGAAATAAGGGCACAATACAAAGCAGCAGGCTGCCTGACAAACATCAGAGAATTGTCGCGACTTGAAGCTATCCTTGTTCAGCAGAAAACCGCTGCGGATCTTCCGCCGCTTTGCTTGGATATGTTGAAAATCTTGCAGGCTGCCCTTGCGCACAGAAAAGAGCTTTCAAAAAAACTGACCGCTTTGGGCAAGAAATTGTGTGCTACATCGATATCTGCCTTATGCAGCTGCGCAGAGAACAGCAGGCATATCATTGGACGCAGAGCTATACGGAATGCAGCGCGATTGCGCAGAAGGAAGCCTTCTCTAACGTCTGGATGCGCTTGGTTCTGGAACCCCAGCTGAGACGAGTTGTGAACCGTCTTTTCTGGATCGCATTGATACTCATTTCGCTTATCCTGCTGATAAAATTTAGGTGGCAGTTTGTCGATGCTGTAAGTGCCATTTGCGGCAAATCTATAGCAGAAGATTCAACGGTAGGATCAATGGCGGAGTCCGTTTGGGGTGCCGCATTAAGCGTTTTAACAGGTGCCGCCGCGCTAGTCGCAAAGGATTTGTTCAAAGGAGATCAAAAGTAATTGTTTATCGTAAAAATTAAGAAACTGACGGAGGATTGTATCATCCCCCAAAAAGCACATACCGATGATGCGGCATTTGATATCTATGCCGCCGAAAACATCATCATAGAACCGCAGAAGCCGACACCGGTTTCTACCGGCTTTTGCATGGAGCTTCCGCCGCAGACAGAAGCGCAGATCCGTCCCAGAAGCGGACTTGCTTTGAAGCATAGCATTACCGTGCTGAACACTCCTGGTACCGTTGACGCGGGCTATCGCGGCGAAGTGAAGGTGCTTTTGATGAATCTCGGAAAAGAAGCGTTTGAGGTTACAAAAGGAATGCGAATCGCACAAATGGTGATTGCACCGGTTTATCCCGCTGAGCTTGTGGAAGCCGACGAGCTTTCCGAGAGCGATAGGGGCGGCAATGGATTTGGATCATCCGGAGTATATAAAATTACGCCTTGAAGATACTGCTTCTAAGCCTTGCTTTCGTGAGCCTTATCCGAAGTCTATAAACGACATAAAGTGTAATACAACAACAGATGCCTTCTGTGTCCGTTCTTATTTGTGGCGGGCACAGAAGGCATTCTGTTGCGAAGAATTGCGTTAGATCATAGATTCTGCGCGCACACTGAGAATAAAAGCTCAGCAGGATTCCAAGCACTTTTAGACTGAATAACCACCTCACCGCTTAATTTATATGGATGAACAAAACACAAGTTTTGCAATATTAAATCGAAGTTTTGCTCATCCCAAAATCCGTTCATCCAATAAAGCATGAATTCATCTATGAATGTATTCATCGTTTACAGCGTGGACTACCAGGGTATCTAATCCTGTTTGCTCCCCA
>OGLG01001742.1_pt1 | contig 11536 bp, 7 predicted proteins | sample 1572621 | NCBI WGS metagenome assembly OGLG01 (sample SAMEA2581912, study PRJEB24529) | metagenome | biome: Human gut stool | place: China | collected 2011 | reverse complement strand
TTGGCGATCATGCGAGCGGCTTCCATCATCGGTCCGATTCCAGTACCGCAATCGATGCCTCCGGTAGCCACGTCGAAAGCATCTAGGTGACCGCTGATAATAACATATTCGTCCGGGTATTTGCTGCCTTTGATAGACGCTACGACATTATGGTATTTAACCGGGCCTAATTTAAAATGATTACGAATATCGAACTCTAGTTCGAATGTACGTCTCTCTTTCACCATTTGTTCGATGATCGCGAATTGATGCTCGTCTAATTTGATATCCGGAAGTTCCGGCAGATTGTCGAAGTTCGTATTCGGGTCGTTCATCATTTTCCGGTCGTATAACGCACGGATAGGTACGGTGGAGGATTGGATAAAACCTAAAGCTCCGGCCTCGCACATTTCCTTATAATATAATCCGGGGAATTCTTTATAAGGCAACATCTCGTTTTTCTCCCCGTTTTCCCAGTTGCGGCGTCTTAGATCATTGTTTTTCTTCATGATCTCGTTGTTCTCTTTCTTGATCTCCGCACGGATGGAATCTCCCGAGGCGGAGCGGTCGATAGGCCAACCTACATTTTTCCCTGAGATAAGAACCCAAGCACCATTCAATCTTCCTTTGATTTGCTGGAACTCCTCGTCGTTACGAGGCTCCATCACCGCATGCCCACGTTGCACGCCTTTCGTTCCGGAAGTGTAGGAAGGGGTGGCGAAATGCAGGATCATTCCGTTGTCGCTCAACAAGCGTCCGAACCAAGGTCCTCGATTAAAGCCGACAGGGACGGTACCGGCCTCTTCTAATTGGACATCGAGTCCCCAACTCTTAAACTCACGCACCATCCACTCGGCGGCGTTCTCATAAGCGTCGGAACCTATTAAACGTCCGCCAAAGCGGTTTGTAAGGATATCCAGCTGATGCATCACTTGATTATCGTTCTGACCCATCTCGATGATTTTTTTTACGGCAGCGTCCTGAGCTGGTACAGGGGAGACTGTCATGCAGGCTAATGCCGCACAAACAAGTAAGATTTTTCTCATAAAGTAGTGTTTATTTCATTGATATGACTGTTTATTATTCAGTGTATGCAAATAAAGGAATAAATTTTGACTTATTGCAAATGAAATGGCAGTTTCTTTTATAACTTTGCGGAGTAAACAGATGGCGAATGAAAACAATGCGTAGCTTGAAGTGGTTAAGACCCCTCTTGGTAGTACTCTTTATGAGTTACTACGTGGGTGGCACGGCCTTTACCCATACGCATCATTTCCTAAACTATAGTATCACTCACTCTCATCCCTATCTGCCGGGAGCCGATGGCTTGCCTCATCATGAGCATAGTACGGTAGCGTTTAATACGATTGAAGAGCTGACCGAATTGTGTATGGAGTTAATTCCGTACTTACCTTTGGTTATGGCTTGGGCGCTTTTGATGGTAGTGCTCGTCTTTCTAAAGAAAGAGGTTGTCTTGCGTCTTGTGCGGCGTGGTGAATCCCGTGCGCCTCCCTCGTTTGGTATAGTAATTTGAATCAAGCATTAGAATCACTTTTTATACTAAACATTTTACGCATCTTATATGAAATCTATATTTTTACTATTGCTTCCAGCGATAGTACTATGCTCTTGCCATACCCAAAAGCAAGAGGATGAGTCTGCGCATGCCGTAACACTCAAAGGGGATATTATACATATCGGTTCCGAATCTCCTGTTTTATCCAAGTTGACAAAGGAAACGGTTAAACGGGAACCTTACCGTATGGAGTTTACCACCTCGGGGGTCGTACAGGCGATTCCTTCTAATTACGCGGAGGTGGCTTCACCGGTAAGCGGGCGAATTACGAAATCGTTCGTTCGCTTAGGGCAAAAAGTGGCCCCGGGTAGTCCGATCTTCGAAATTAGCGCTCCCGCTGTTTATGAGGCGGGGAAATCTTATTACCAAGCTCGCCAAGAGATGGAACTGGCTTTGAAAAGCTTGAATCGGGAGAAAGACTTGATGAAAAACAAGGTTGGTGTCCAAAAGGAATTGGAAGAGGCCGAGGTGAATTACGAGTTAAAGAAAAAAGACTATGAGAATATGGTAGCCGCATTGAAAGTCTTTCAGATTAATCCGGATGAAATGGCTTTGGGGCAACCATTGATCGTTCGCTCGCCTATAGCCGGTGAGGTCGTGAAAGATCGGATCGTAATCGGGCAATATATGAAAGAGGACGCCGAGCCTGTAGCTGTCATCGCCGATTTGAGAAAGGTATGGGTGGTCGCCCATGTAAAAGAGAAGGATTTGAGTTTAATACAGGCTTTGGATGAGGTGGAAATTCGGTTGGTAGCCATGCCGGATAAACCGATATCGGGAAAGATTTATCATATCAGCGAGATGCTGGACCCCGATACCCGTTCGGTGGAGGTCTTGATCGAGTGCGATAACAGTACCCGTTTGATGAAACCGGAGATGTACGGCACGGTCAAGTTGAGCGACCGTGAGGCGGAGGTGATTCGTATACCTACTTCCGCTATCTTGCAGGAAGAGGAGAATATGTACGTATTGGTGGAATTGGGGAATAACGATTACCGGAAACAAAAGATCGAGACCGGCCTTACTGAAGATGGCAAGACGGTGGTTTTATCCGGCTTGAACGTAGGTGACGAGATCGTAGCTACGGGAGCGTTTTATTTACTTGACGCACGCTAACGGATTATGAAAAGGATTATTTACTTGGCGATACATCGGCGAGGACTGATGTTCGTGTTATTTCTGTTCTTAGCGATCGTTGGTTATTATTCTTGGACGCGGTTGGCGATAGATTCTTATCCGTAGTTCGCCAATTCCACCGTGCAAGTCGTGACGCAGGTTCCCGGATTGGCCGCCGAGGAGATCGAGCAACAAATCAGTATTCCGATCGAGCGGGCTATGAATGGTCTGCCGGGACTAAACGTAATGCGTAGCAAGAATACGTTTGGTTTATCTACGGTCGTATTGGTTTTTGATGATGGTATTGAGGATTATTGGGCCCGGCAACGTGTACAAGAGCGGTTGGTAGACGTGGAGCTTCCTTATAATGCGGTTCCCGGCTTAAATCCTTTGACTTCGCCAACGGGAGAGATCTTTCGTTATGTGGTGGAAAGTGACCGTTTGGATTTGAGGGAGTTGACCGATTTGCATAAATGGGTAATTATTCCGAGACTGAAACAGGTTACGGGTGTAGCGGATGTAAGTAATTACGGCGGTATCACTACCCAATATCAGATCGAGGTGAACCCTTATAAGATGGAGCAATATGACATTACCTTAGGGGATATTACGGAAAAGATAGAGAAGAATAACGTGAACGCCGGTGGTAGTATGTTAAGCCGGGGGGATTTGAGTTATGTGATCCGTGGAATCGGTCTGGTTAAGGACTTGGAAGACTTGGGACATATCGTGATCAAGACCGTGAATGGTGTCCCGGTCTACTTGAATGATATCGGTAAACTGAAATACGGAAACTTGGAGCGTAAGGGCGTTTTAGGTTTTACGGACGATACCCGTGATTACTCCGATGGCGTGGAAGGTATCGTGCAAATGCTCAGGGGGGAGAATCCGTCCCGGGTGTTGGATGATGTGCATAAGGCGGTAGACGAACTAAATAACGAGACACTTCCCGAGGGAACCCGTATCCATCCGTTTATGGATCGTACGGATTTGGTTAATACGACTTTGGATACCGTATCGCATACGTTGTTCGAGGGTATGGTACTGGTCGTCTTAGTACTGATCTTATTCTTGGGGAGTTGGCGTGGCGCTTTGTTGGTGGCTTTAACTATTCCCTTGTCTCTATTGATTGCCTTTATCTTGATGCATGTTACGAATATTCCTGCGAACCTACTTTCCCTAGGCGCTATAGACTTCGGTATTTTGGTAGACGGAGCGATCGTGATGATGGAGACGGTCTTGAAGAAAAGGGAACGGCATCCGGATGAGGTATTGACGGAAGATTCGATCTTGCGCCGTACGACTGAGGTGGCTCGCCCGATCTTTTTCTCTACATTAATTATTATAACGGCCTATCTTCCTTTGTTCGCTTTTGAGCATATTGAGAAGAAATTGTTTACGCCGATGGCTTATACCGTAGGGTATGCTTTGCTGGGCGCTTTGTGCGTGGCCTTGTTCTTGATTCCGGGATTGGCCTTTTATGCGTATCGTAAGCCGGGAAAGATTTACCATAATCGTTGGTTGGAGAAACTTTCCACGGCTTATCATTCACAAATTGCCCGATTGATGGAGAAGCCAAGACGGGTTATTGTACCGTTACTGGCGATATTGCTGGGAGCGGGGATTTTAAGTTATACCGTAGGAAAAGACTTCTTGCCTCCGTTGGATGAGGGGGCGATCTGGATACAGGTACAGCTTCCTCCGGGTATTTCCATTGAGAAATCTAAGGAGATGGGGGCGGAGCTTCGGAAGACTTTGAAAGAGTTTAAGGAAGTCTCATATGTAATGACCCAAGTAGGTCGCGATGATGAGGGGGCGGAAGCGTTCTCACTCTCCCATGTGGAGTGTGGCGTGGGATTGAAGCCCTATAGTACATGGGAGTTCGGTAAGACGAAAGCGGATTTGATCGAGGAGATGGCAGCTAAGTTGGAGACTATGCCCGGCTACTCGGTCGGTTTTTCACAGCCGATCATCGATATGGTGATGGATCAGATCGCCGGGGCTCATAGTGATTTGGCGTTGAAGATCTATAGCGATGATATTACGGAAAGTCGCCATATCGCAGATCAAGTCGCTAATGTGTTGAAGGAAATACCGGGTGCTGCCGACGTAGCGGTAGATCAAGAGCCTCCGTTGCCGCAATTGCAGATTATCGCGGATCGTGCCCGTATCGCCCAGTATGGCTTGAACGTGTCGGATGTGGCTGATTTGATTGAGTTAGCGATCGGTGGAGCCTCTATTTCCCAGATATTTGTCGGAAATAAAAGTTATGACGTGATTTGTCGTTTCGATGACGCTAGCCGCAATTCTCCCGAACGTATCGGTAATCTATTGCTGACTACCGGTTCCGGTACGAAGATTCCTCTTTCGCAAGTAGCGGAGATTAAGATGACAACCGGTGCCAGTACGATTACCCGTGAGATGAATAAGCGGCACTTGACGGTACGGGTTAATTTACGTGGCGTGGACTTGACAGCGTTCTTGAATAAGGCGAATGCGTTGATTGATAAAGAGGTGAAATACGATCATGATTCCGTGCATTTGAAATGGGCCGGACAGTTCGAGAACCAGCATCGTGCGTATGCCCGTTTGGGGGCTGTGGTTCCTTTGGCGTTGGGACTGATGCTGCTTCTGTTGTTTGCGGCTTGCGGTAAATTCCGGCAGGCGGCTTTGATGATGAGTGTCGTTCCCTTGGCTTTGTTTGGTGGTATGTTGGCGTTGAATGTGCGGGGAATGACATTGAATGTTTCCTCGGCGGTTGGTTTTATTGCCTTGGTCGGTGTCGCTATCCAAAATGGCGTGATCATGATTTCCCATATCAATAACTTACGTACAAGGGAACGAGATTTGAAAGATGCGGTGATAACGGGAACTAAGCACCGTTTCCGTCCGATCTTGATGACGGCTACGGTTGCGGTCTTGGGATTGCTTCCTGCCTCTGTTAGTACAGGTATCGGTTCGGACGTGCAGCGTCCCTTGGCTACGGTAATCGTTTACGGGCTTTTATTTGCTACGGTTATTACGCTTTATGTACTTCCCGCTTTATACTATATGATCGAGAAACATTATGAGGGGAAGGATTTGACGCCGGTATCGGAGGAAAAAGAGCTGCACGCTTAATCCGGAGGTGGAATTAAAAAGATATACTATGTTTAGATTAGAAGATATGAAGAAATATATAATCCTGTCGTTACTCTGCGGATGCTTATCCGCGAATGCCCAGACCATGGTTCCGCTTACGTATCGGCAATATATGGAGCGGGTTGCGGAAGGCAACCTTGAGTATGCGTCGGAGAAATTGAATGTGCCGGCCGCTAAGGCTGAGGTAACGGTGGCAAAGGTGTTTAACGATCCGAACCTTTCCGTGTCTTATTTCAATAATGAGAATAATTCCTTGCAAATGGGAGAAGGTGTTGAAGTAGAACTGAGCAAAACTTTCTCTTTTGGAAAACGGGGTGCGAATATCTCATTGGCACGTAGCGAGAGTGAGTTGACCGAGGCTTTGTTGGCCGATTATTTCCGGAATCTCCGGGCAGACGCTACGATTGCTTATATGGAAGCCTTGAAGCAACATGAGTTGTATAAGGTAAAGGAGAATGCCTATGAGAATATCCGGACATTGGCGGAGAGCGACAGTATCCGTTTCTCATTGGGGCAAATCCGTGAGGTGGATGCTACGCAGAGCCGGGTAGAGGCCGGGGTCTTACGAAACGAGTTGTTGCAAGCCGGAGCGGAATTAAAGAATGCTTTCTCGAACTTAAACTTCTTGACGGGGACTTTCAGTACGGATACTTTATTTCACCCAGAGGCTGAGTTACGTACGGAGCCTCGGGATTTTATCCTTGCCGACTTAATAACGGCGGCAAGCGAGGGGCGTACGGATTTGGTAGCCGCCTTAAAAAACAAGGAAGTGGCCGCTAGAGCCTTGAAAGTAGCTCGCCGGGAGCGGAATACGGATGTGGATTTGTCTATCGCCGTAAGCCGTAACGCCCGGGTTTATAATGAGGAAGCCCCGGCACCTCCTTTTACCGGAGTGACGGCAGGTATCACTGTTCCTTTGAAATTCTCTAATTTCAATAAGGGAACGGTTCGTGCCGCTCGTTATCGGGAGCAACAGGCGGAAGCGCAATATAAGCAGGCTCTTTTGCAAGTACAGACGGAGGTGATGCAGGCATATCGTAATTATCAATCTTTCGCCGAGCAAGTTAATCATTATGAGGATGGGCTTTTAAGGCAAGCTCGTGAGGTGATGGATGGCAAGATTTACAGCTATAATAGGGGGGAAGTCTCTTTGTTGGAAGTCTTGGACGCCCAGCGTACTTACGATGAAGTACAAGCTCAGTATATTGAGACGCTGTTTAATTACAGCTCAGCCTTGGTCGAATTAGAACGTTCGGCGGGTATTTGGGATATTGAGATTTGATTTGCGCTATAATTCAGAAAAGTAACAAGGGATAAATTGTAAGACGCTTACATTTCTATCCCTTGTTATTTTATCTGAATAAATCCATCAGTTTATCCGGTAATTGCCTAGTATCGAATATCTGATATTTCAGTAAATGATTCTTCTGCATGTTTAGACCATTGGATTTATTTTACCATGAAGCCAACTTGTTTTTTGCGTACAATAATCCCCATTGTTGAAATCTACTTCAGATTCAGCTATCTTACAAGTTAATTCAGCCTCGTCTGGTGCCCAAGGATAAAGGCCCTCCTTTTGCTTGGCAAGGCATAGACGTTTTATATAGGTCTCCACTTTCGATAATCTTTCCTCATCCATGCCTTTTATCAAGTCATAGAGATATTCTTTCCGTAAATTTAATTCCATTGTTGTCATAATTATTTGCTTTAGTTCTTCTTATGATTGTATGTATTGCAGCCATAATAATAGCTCTTGTAATTGCACTTATATATAATTCACCATTTTCAATATTTTTTCCACCACTTGAAAATGGAGATACAATAATGACAGTCACCAGTCAGTATGTAGCAGAATTTAACAGAGAAATAAATACGTTAGTATCGGAACATAAAGAGTGTGATATTGGAAAGATAGTGTATAAAGATTATGAGGGAACATCAAATACCCCATCAAATTATTATGATGTAATGAGTGTTTATATGGTTAAATATGGAATTGGAAACACGGCAACAGTAATGAATGAAAATGCAAAGACGGAGTTAAAAACAGTATTTGACGATATGTGTACATACACAACTTCCATAAATGAAGAAAAGATTAAAAATGACAAGGGAAAGAAGGAAAAGAAAAAAGTATTATACGTTAATGTAAGGGGGATGCGCTGGATGCAGGCCAAGCTGCCCTCGGGAAAAGTCGTTTTCCCCGACTACTATTCGGACAATGCCGCGCGCGTGGCCCGCTACCTCGATACGATCCGTCCGTCGATTTCCTACGGTTTCGAGTACGCTCCGCTGAAGATGCCGGTCGTGCTCCATACGGAGAACTTCGTCGCCAACGGCATGGCGATGTGGGCGCCCAAACGCATCGAGCTCGAGATGATTCCCGACGCCCAGCCTTTCGCAGAGCCCTGGCTCAAGCACTTAGTGACGCACGAGTACCGCCATGCCGTGCAGTACGGCAATCTGTACCGCCGTTTTATGAAGGGGCTCGGGTACGTGCTCGGGCAGCAGGCCGGTTTCGTCAGCTCGGTGCTCGTTCCGGTCTGGTTTCTCGAGGGCGACGCCGTGATGGCCGAGACGCAGATGTCGTCGTTCGGGCGCGCGCTTCAGCCGTCGTTTACGGTCGAGTACCGGGCCTACCTGACCGAGGGGAAGCAGCGGTTTCCGCTCGACAAGTGGTTCTGCGGATCGTACAGGAACTATATTCCCGACCATTACCAGTTCGGCTATCAGCTGGTGGCCTGGTCGAGAGAGCGGTACGGCGACGACATGTGGTCGCGCGTGGCCGATTACGGGGCGCGGCGTCCGTATACGATCCTGACGACCAAATGGGCGCTGCGCAAGTATTACCGGACCTCGGTGAACCGGATCGCCCGCTCGACGCTGGACGACCTGACCCGCTTCTGGGGCACCGACAGCGACGACATGGTGCTGCGCTGCTCTCCCCTTGCCTATCTGCAGGAAAGCGGCATTGCCAACAAGCTGGCATTGACCAAGGCAGAAGAGAACTGCCTGATCCTCTGTGCCGGTCAGGGCGCCTACGAGGGCGACGCACTGGACGATACGCAGGCACTGGCCGATCTGCTGAAGGATCAGGGAATGCCCGCACATCTGGAGGTCTGGGGCGGTGACGTTTCCCACGACTGGTACTGGTGGGGCAAGATGTGGAGCCTGTTTGCACCGCGCATTCTGGAAGTAAAGTAAGAGCTTACAACGAGGGAAAGCCTGCGGGGCTTCCCTCGTTTTTTATATACAGCGGTTTTGAATGGCCTCCGCGTGCGCTTTGGCCATGTTCAGCGGAATTTCATCTTTTAATTTATGGTCCAGAAACGCCTGCGGCGTTTCCGAACCATTTTTTGTCAGCTGTACTATTTATATTTCATTTCCTACTTGAATTGTCGGATATTATGTGCTATACTGCTGTTGCAAGAAAATATACCCCATGGGGGTTTATGAAAGGAGCGATTCCGATATGGAAGAGACCAAAAAGCACTGTTGCTGCTGCGTTGATACGCCGGAAGCGGACGCTGCGGCAGACACTGCTGTCCCCTGCTGCTGCCGCCACAAAGTGCGCAGCCCGGAGGAACACAAAGCTCTGCTCAACCGGCTGAACCGTATTGAAGGACAGGTGCGCGGCATCCGCGGGATGCTGGAAAAGGACGCCTACTGTGTGGACATTCTGGTACAGGTAGCCGCAGCCAATGCGGCGCTGAACAGCTTTTCCCGGGAATTGCTGGCACAGCACATCGGCAGCTGCGTGGCGGATGACCTGCGTGCCGGCAGTGACGAAAAGCTGGAGGAGCTGCTCCGGCTGCTGCCCAAACTGATGAAATGACCGCCCGCCGGGCAGACTGACCACAAGGAGAAACAACAATGGAACAATTCAACGTTACCGGCATGAGCTGCGCGGCCTGCTCTGCCCGGGTAGAAAAGGCCGTAAAGAGCGTGCCGGGCGTTACCGGCTGTTCGGTAAGCCTGCTGACCAACTCCATGGGCGTAGAAGGCACCGCTGAGGATGCTGCCATTATCCGTGCCGTAGAGCAGGCCGGTTACGGCGCAAGCCCCAAAAAAGCCGCCGCAGCGGCCAGCACCAGCGCAGAGCTGGATGCGCTTGCCGACCACGAAACACCCAAGCTAAAGCGGCGGCTTATCGCCTCGCTGGGCTTTTTGCTGGTACTGATGTACTTTTCCATGGGGCACATGATGTGGGGCTGGCCGCTACCCCGCTGGTTTGACGGCAACCACATTGCCATGGGACTGGTACAGCTGTTGCTGGCAGGCATCGTGATGGTGATCAACCAGAAGTTTTTCATCAACGGCTTCAAGGGGCTGGTGCACCGCTCCCCCAACATGGATACGCTGGTGGCTATGGGCTCGATGGCAAGCTTTGTGTGGAGCACCTACGCCCTGTTTGCCATGACCGATGCGCAGCTGCACGGCAACGAAGAACTTGTCATGCACTATATGATGGAGTTCTATTTTGAGTCTGCCGCCATGATTTTGACCCTTATCACCGTGGGCAAAATGCTGGAGGCACGCTCCAAGGGCAAGACCACCGATGCACTCAAGAGCCTGATGAAGCTTGCCCCCAAGACCGCTACCCTGCTGCGGGACGGCACCGAGGTGACCGTACCCATTGAGCAGGTACAGAAGGAGGACATCTTTGTGGTGCGCCCGGGCGAGAACATCCCGGTGGACGGCATTGTGCTGGAGGGCAGCAGTGCCGTGAACGAGAGCGCGCTGACCGGCGAGAGCATCCCGGTAGACAAGGCCGTGGGCGATAAGGTAAGCGCTGCCACCACTAATCAGTCCGGCTATCTGCAGTGCCGCGCCACCCGCGTGGGCGAGGACACCACGCTGGCGCAGATCATCCGCATGGTCAGCGATGCCGCTGCTACCAAGGCACCCATTGCAAAGATTGCAGATACCGTATCCGGCTTTTTTGTGCCTGCGGTCATCAGCATTGCAGTGGTCACCACCCTTGTCTGGCTGCTGCTGGGGCGGGATGTAGGCTACGCGCTGGCGCGGGGCATCTCGGTGCTGGTCATCAGCTGCCCCTGTGCGCTGGGTCTGGCAACGCCGGTAGCTATTATGGTGGGCAACGGCCTTGGTGCGAAGAACGGCATCCTGTTCAAGACCGCTGCGGCGCTAGAGGAGGCCGGGCGCACCCGCATCGTGGCGCTGGACAAGACCGGCACCATCACCTGCGGCGAGCCTACCGTCACCGACCTTCTGCCCGCTGAAGGCGTGACCGAGACCGAACTGCTCACGCTGGCAGCCGCGCTGGAGGGTCGCAGCGAGCACCCGCTGGCGCGGGCAGTGCTGGCCTATGCGGAGGAAAAGCAGCTGGAGCTGCCCTCTGTTACCAATTTTACTGCCCTGCCGGGCAACGGCCTTACCGCCAAGCTGGAGGGTAAGGAGATTTTTGGCGGCAACGCTGCTTTTATTGGCACAAAGGTCTCTATCCCCGCTGCGCTGCAAACGCAGGCTGCTGCACTGGCCGCTCAGGGTAAAACGCCCCTGTTCTTTGGCGGCGCAGGTCGTCTGCTGGGCGTTATCGCGGTAGCAGATACCATCAAGGAGGACAGCCCGCAGGCCATCCGGGAGCTGCGAAATATGGGTATCCGGGTTGTGATGCTGACCGGCGATAATCAGCGCACCGCCGAGGCCATTGGCCGACAGGCCGGGGTGGACGAGGTGATTGCCGGGGTGGTGCCCGAGGGC
>OGLG01001738.1_pt1 | contig 11560 bp, 8 predicted proteins | sample 1572621 | NCBI WGS metagenome assembly OGLG01 (sample SAMEA2581912, study PRJEB24529) | metagenome | biome: Human gut stool | place: China | collected 2011 | reverse complement strand
CGAGGCCATGCGGCTCTACCGTCTGCCGCTGCGGCAGGTGGATGCCATCATCCACCGCCAGAGTATCGTTCATTCGCTCGTCGAGTACCGCGACGGCGCAATGCTCGCGCAGCTCGGCACGCCCGACATGAAGCTGCCCATCCGCTACGCGATGACCTATCCCTATCGTGCGGAAACGCCGGACCGGACGCTCGACCTGCTCTCCTGTCCGCCGCTGACCTTTGCCGCGCCGGATGAGGAGACCTTCCGCTGCCTGAAGCTCGCGCGTCAATGCGCCGCGGTCGGCGGCACAGCCTGCGCCATCCTCAACGGTGCAAATGAGGAGGCAGTCGGTGCGTTTTTGCGGGACGCGGTGGGCTTCAACGATATTCCCGCGCTGGTGGAAGCGGCGCTGGGAGCGGTGGAGCAGGTCTCCGCGCCGACGCTGGAGGAGATCCTCGCGGCGGATCACGCGGCGCGCAAAGCGGTCCGCGCGCACATCCAATAAGCAAGTTCCATAAGGAGTTTTTTCATGTATATCATCGCTGCCATTTTGATCTTCGGCGTGCTCATTGCCGTGCATGAGCTCGGACATTTTCTTGCCGCAAAGGCCTGCGGCGTGCGCGTGAACGAGTTTTCCATCGGCATGGGCCCGGCCATCTTCCACACGACAAAGGGCGAAACGGAATATTCGCTGCGCCTTCTGCCCATCGGCGGCTTTTGCGCGATGGAGGGCGAGGACGAGGAAAGCGACGACCCGCGTGCGCTGGAGAAGCAGGGCTTTTGGAAGAAGCTGCTGATCTTCGTCGCAGGCGCGGCGATGAATTTCCTCACCGGCCTCCTTATTATGATCTGCCTGTACGCTGGCGCCCAGGGCTTCTATACGGCGGAGATCGTCGAGCTTGACTCGGCATTTCCCCAGCAGGGCGAAAACGGCATCATGGTCGGCGACGTGATCTGGGCCATCAACGGCGAGCGCATCTATCTCAAAAGCGACGTTTCCACGGTGCTCGGCGTGGTCGATCTGGATGAAAACGGCACCATCGAAATGACGGTCAAGCGCGGCGGCGAGAAGCTCAAGCGCACGCTGACGCTGCAGACCTATACGGACGAAAACGGCGCGGAGGTGCGCCGCTACGGCTTCACCTATGGAGGCATCGTGGAAGCGACGCCGCTTGTTCGGCTGCAATACAGCTGGTACAACACGCTCGATTTTGTGCGCCTTGTACGCATGAGCCTGATGATGCTGGTGAGCGGCTCGGCAGGACTGGACGATCTCAGCGGGCCGGTCGGCATCGTCTCGACCATCAAGGACGTGGGCGAGGAGGCGCAGGAGGAGGCCGAGAAGAACAATCAGAACGGCTTTGCTGCGGCGGCGGAGAGCATTCTCTACTTCGGCGCGCTCATCGCGGTCAACCTTGCCGTGATGAACCTGCTGCCGCTGCCGGCGCTCGACGGCGGTAAGGTGTTCTTCCTCGTGATCAACACGCTGGCGCTGGCGATCTTCAAGCGTCAGATCCCGCCGAAATATGAGAATTATATCCACATGGCGGGCTTTGCCCTGCTGATGGCGCTGATGCTCTTCATCACATTCCACGATGTGATGAAGCTGCTGTGAGGAGGAAAGAAGCATGACGAAGCAGATCATGGTCGGCGGCGTGGCCGTCGGCGGCGGCGCGCCGGTCACCATCCAGTCAATGTGCAACACAAAGACCGAGGACGCAGGCGCGACCATCGAGCAGATCCTGCGCTTGGAGCAGGCGGGCTGCGAGATCGTGCGCGTGACCGTGCCGACGCCCGAGGCGGCGGAGGCGGTCGAGACCATCAAGAACAGCATTCATATCCCGCTCGTGGCGGACATTCACTTTGACTACCGCCTTGCCATCGCCGCGGCGGAGCACGGCGCGGACAAGATCCGCATCAACCCCGGCAACATCGGCGGGGAGGACCGCGTGAAGGCGGTCGTGGACTGCTGCCGCGCGCACAAGGTGCCCATCCGCATCGGCGTGAACGGCGGCTCGTTGGAGAAGGAGCTGCTGGCAAAGTACGGCCGCGTGACGCCGGAGGCGCTCGTGGAGAGCGCGCTGGGCCATGTCGCGCTGCTGGAGAAGTATGACTTCACGGACATCTGCATCTCCGTCAAAAGCTCCGACGTACCGCTCAACATGGCGGCCTACCGGCTGCTGCATGAACGAGTGGACTATCCGCTGCATCTCGGTGTGACCGAGGCGGGCACGCCGTCGATGGGAGTGCTGAAGTCTGCCATCGGCATCGGCGGACTTCTCTGCGAGGGCATCGGCGACACGATGCGCGTTTCGCTGACCGCCGACCCGGTGGAGGAGGTCTATGCCGCCAAGCGCATTCTGCGCGCCTGCGGGCTGCGAAGAAGCGGCGTGAATCTGATCTCCTGCCCGACCTGCGGGCGCACGGCTTACGATATGATCCCGCTGGCGGAGGAGCTGGAGCGCCGCCTTGAGGACTGCGACAAGCCCATCACCGTCGCGGTCATGGGCTGCGTTGTAAACGGCCCCGGCGAGGCGAGCGCGGCGGACATCGGCGTCGCGGGCGGCAAGGGCGAGGGCCTTATTTTCTGTCATGGCGAGGTATTGTACAAGGTAGCGCAGGAAAAGCTGCTGGACGCCCTGCTTGAAGAGATCGAGAAACTGTAAGAGAGAAGCGAAAAAATGGCACAAAGGATACCGTTTTTTGAATTATTTGAGGGCTTTGCGCCGCCCATCGGACTGCGTGTGCTGCTCACCGACGCCCGCGTGACCGACGTCACCGTGGAGCAGGAGAGCCGCACGATGGCGCTTGCGCTGACGGTGCTGCAGGAGATCACGGATTCCGAGCGCACCCTGCTCGAGCAGCTTTTGGCGGACCGCTTCGCGCTCAACGGCGTGCGGATCTCGCTGACGCAGGGCGGTTTTCCCAAGCAGGAGCCGCGCCCCTCGAACGCGGGCGGCGGCGCGAGGAAGGAGTCAAGCGCCGGCAAGATCATCATGGGCCGCGAGATCAAGGGGCATCCCATGCCGATGAGCGAGCTGAACCCCAAGGCGGGAAACGTTGTGGTCGAGGGCAAGGTCTTCAAGTGCGAGTTCCGTGAGCTGCGCCAGCCGGGTATGTGGCTGGCGCTCATCGAGATGACCGACTACGAGGGCTCGGTCATCGTGCGCAAGCGGATGCTGGAGAAGGACGTCGCGCCGCTGCGCGACCGCGTTTCGACCGGTATGTGGCTGCGCGTCGCGGGCACGATGGAGCTGACCTACGACGGGCACGATATGCAGCTCAACCCGCGCGACGTGACCGAGATCACGCACGAGCCGCGCATGGACACTGCAGAGGTCAAGCGCGTGGAGCTGCACCTGCATACGCGAATGTCCAACATGGATGCGCTGACCGACACTGGCAGCGTCGTCAAGCTCGCCGCCAAGTGGGGGATGCCCGCCATCGCCATCACCGACCACGGTGTGGCGCAGTCCTTTCCAGATGCCTGGCACGCCGGTGAGGGTAAAATAAAAATACTTTACGGCTGCGAGGGCTATTTTGTCAACAACATTGACGACCGCATCGCCATTCATGGGCATCAGGACATCGGTTTTTCCGATGAGATCGTCTGCTTCGACATTGAAACGACCGGCCTCAAGGTCACGCAGGAGGCCATCACGGAGATCGGCGCGGTGCGGCTCAGGAACGGCGAGATCGTTGAGACCTTCCAGACCTTCGTAGACCCCGAGCGCCGGCTGACGCCGGAGATCATCGGTCTGACCGGCATCACGGACGATATGCTGCGCGGCGCGCCGAAGCTCAAGGACGCGCTGACGGCGTTCCTCGCTTTCACGGGAAATGCGCCGCTCGCGGCGCACAACGCGGAGTTCGATATCAGCTTTATCCGCGCAGGCTGCCGGAAGTGCAGCATTCCGTTCGAGCCGACCTATATTGATACGCTCATTCTGGCGCAGAATCTGCTGCCGGGCTTGGGCAAGTATAAGCTGGACATCGTGGCGGAGCATTTGCAGCTGCCGCAGTTCAACCACCACCGCGCGTCGGACGACGCCGTGCCGGTCGCGCAGATGCTGACAAAATTTTTCCCCATGCTTGAAGAACGGGGCGTGACGCGCCTGCAGCAGATCAACAACGAAATGCTCAAACTGCGCCCGCTGGGAAGCAAATCCAATCGCTTCCCGAAGCACATCATTCTGCTGGCCAAGAACAAGGCGGGCCTGAAGAATCTTTACCAGCTCATTTCGCTCTCCAACCTCAAGTATTTCAAGCGCGTGCCCATCATCCCGAAGAGCGAGCTGATCGCGCACCGCGAGGGACTTATCATCGGCTCGGCCTGCGAGGCGGGCGAGCTGTTCCGTGCGGTCGCGGATCACAAGGATTGGGAGGAGCTCAAGCGCATCGCGTCCTTCTACGATTATCTCGAGATTCAGCCCATCTGCAACAATCGCTTCATGCTGCGCGAGGGTGCGGCCAGGAGCGAGGAGGAGCTGCGCGACTTCAACCGCACCATTGTCCGGCTCGGCGAGGAGCTGGGCAAGCGGGTCGTCGCCACCGGCGATGTGCATTTTCAGGAGCCGGAGGATGAGGTCTACCGCCATATCCTGCTGGCCTCCAAGAAATTCCCCGACGCGAACGCGCCGCTGCCCATCTACTTCCGCACAACGGACGAGATGCTCCGTGAATTTGAGTATCTCGGCAAGGAGAAAGCCTACGAGGTGGTCGTGACCAACACGCGCGCCATTGCGGATCAGATCGAGAACATCGAGCTGCTGCCCAAGGGCAAGCTCTTCCCGCCGCGCCTGGAAAATTCCAGAGAGGACCTGAACCGCCTCGTCTGGGACAAGGTGCACGAGCTTTACGGCGACGAGCCGCCGAAGCTCATCAAGGACCGTTTGGACATTGAGCTGGGCGGCATCCTCGGCAAGTACGACGTGGTGTATATGTCGGCGCAGAAGCTCGTCCAGCGCTCGCTGGAGTGCGGCTATCTGGTCGGCTCGCGAGGGTCGGTCGGCTCGTCGCTCGTCGCCTATATGTCGGGCATTACCGAGGTCAACTCGCTCCCGCCACACTACCGCTGCCCGAAGTGCAGGCACAGCGAGTTCATCACCGACGGCAGCTACGGCTGCGGCGCGGATATGCCGGATAAGAACTGCCCGGAATGCGGCACGAAGTACGTCAAGGACGGCTTTGACATTCCGTTTGAGACCTTCCTCGGCTTCGGCGGCGGCAAGGTGCCGGATATTGACCTGAACTTCTCGGGTGAGTATCAGGCGCGGGCGCACCGCCACGCCATCGAGATGTTCGGCGAAACGCAGGTGTTCCGCGCGGGAACCATCGGCACGCTGGCGGAAAAGACCGCCTTCGGCTTTGTCAAGAAATATCTGGAGGAAAACGGCATCCAGTCGGGCGCGGCGGAGATCGACCGCCTGACGGCGGGCTGTGTCGGCGTGCGCCGCACGACGGGCCAGCACCCCGGCGGCTTGGTCGTCGTGCCGGACGATCTGGAGATCGAGGATTTCTGCCCCGTGCAGCACCCGGCCGACGCGGAGGACAGCGACACCATCACCACGCATTTTGAATACCACTGCATGGAGGATAACCTCCTCAAGCTCGATATGCTCGGCCACGATGACCCGACGATGATCCGTATGCTCGAGGATCTCACCGGCGTGAACGCCCGCACGATCCCGCTCGACGATCCGGATACGATGAGCATTTTCACCTCGTCGAAGGTGCTGGGCTTTGAGAACGACGACCTGCTCGGCCCGACCGGCGCGGTCGCCATTCCCGAGTTCAACACGCGCTTCACGCGCCAGATGCTCATTGACACGCAGCCGAAGGACTTCAACACCCTCGTGCGTCTTTCCGGCTTCTCGCACGGCACGGACGTGTGGCTCGGCAACGCGCGCGAGCTGATCGTCAGCGGCACGGCGAGCGTTCTGGAGACGGTCGGCTGCCGCGACGACATCATGCTCTACCTCATTTCCATGGGGCTTGACCCGAAGATGAGCTTCAAGATCATGGAGGCCGTGCGTAAGGGCAAGGTCAAAAAGGGCGGCTTTCAGGACGGCTGGGTGGAGGCGATGCAGGAGCACGATGTGCCGGAATGGTACATCGAGTCGCTCGCCAAGATCGGCTATCTGTTTCCGAAGGCGCATGCGGTCGCATATGTTATGATGGCGTTCCGCATCGCGTGGTTCAAGGTGCATGAGCCGCTGGCGTTCTACGCGACCTTCTTCACCGTGCGCGCGAAGGCGTTCGACGCGGAATACTGCTGCGCAGGACTGGACGCAGTCAAGCGGAAGATCCGTGAGATCGAGAACAACAAGGACGCGTCGGCGGTCGAGCAGGATCTGATGACCACGCTCGAGGTCTGCTACGAGTTCTATCGCCGCGGCTTCCACTTTGACACCATCGACATCTACCGCTCCGATGCGACAAAGTTCACCGTCACCGAAGGCGGCCTCCTGCCGCCGTTCATCTCCGTCCACGGACTCGGCGAGGCCGCGGCGCTGGACACGGTGGAAAAGCGCAGGGGCAAGGAGTTCATCTCGGTCGAGGAGTTCTCCATGTGCTGCAATAAGCTCTCCAAGACGCACATCGAGCAGCTGCGCGCCCTCGGCGCGTTTGCCGGCATGGCGGACACCAGCCAGCTCACGCTGTTCGGATAAATAGGGGGAGGGGAAGATGGAGAAGTATCCCTGCCCATGCTGCGGATATTTGACCTATCCGGTGCCGCGGGAGGATGCGATTGCCTATATCTGCCCTGTCTGCTTTTGGGAGAACGATGTGTTTGTTACATCGGTCGATGAACCGAGCGACGAAAATCACGGCATCTCACTCCGCACGGCGCAGGAAAATTACCGCAGCTTCGGCGCCTGTGCGCGCACGATGCTCCGCTATGTCAGAGAGCCGAAGCCGGAGGAAATTCCACAATAGAAAAACGCAGGGCCTGCACTTGACAGGCCCTGCGTTTTTTCATGCAGCAATGCAAAAGATGTGTTACAGCCCCAGCTCTACGGCGCGGCGCAGGCGCACCTTGCCGTCCAGCGCGGCGTCGATGGTCTGGATCAGCGCCTCGCGGTCGCGGTTGAGTGTACCGCCGAGGGGAAGGTAGTTTGAGGCGTGGTTCGAACGGAACACGCTGCCCTCGGAGTCGATGTGTTCCAGGAAGAGCCGCGTCTCGCGCATCAGATCGGCAGGCCCCATCATCTGAAACTCGCCCGCCTCGATCCAATCGTGCAGGGGAGTGCCGGAGTAGACGCGCAGCGTCAGAAAAGCGATAAACTCCGGCTTCATCGCGCTCACGGCCTTTGCCGTGTCGATGGCGTGGGCCTGCCAGTCGCCGCTGAGCCCAGCCATGCCGTTGATGGCGGTGACGGAGATGGCGATGCCAGCCGCCTTGCAGCGCAGCGCATTTTTCACGGTCTCCGCCGCGGTGACGCCCTTGTTGAACTTCAAGAGCAGCTCCTCATTGCCGCTTTCCAGACCGATGTAGACGAGCGCCAGCCCGTGCTCACGCAGCTTGCGCAGCTCCTCGTCCGTTTTGCGCTCGATGGCCTTGGTGGTAGCATAGGCGGCGACGCGCGTACACTCGGGGAAGTATTCGCGGATGAAGTCCAGCACCTGCAGCAGATAGTCCATCGGCAGGATCAGCGCGTCGCCGTCGGCGAGAAAGATGCGCTCGATGCGCCGCTCGTAGCTGCGCGCCTCGGCGAGGTCGCGCAGGACCTCCTCCACCGGACGGATGGAGAACTTCTTATCCTTGTACATATTGCAGAACGCACATTTGTTGTGGCTGCACCCAAGTGTGCATTGCACGATCAGGCTGTACGCCTCGCTCGGCGGACGGTAAACGGCTCCGTAATAGTGCATGGGCTTCCTCCTTGCCTGTTCAGTCTTCCAGCTTGGCCAGGCACTTCTTCATGAAGCGCTCGCAGTCGATGATGGCGCGCTCGTGCGTGCCCTCGCCGATGAGGCCCTTGTTATCGTATGCCTCGACCTTGAAGGTATACATCTTGCCGTTCTCGGAAATGGCGATCAGCTCGGCCTTGGCGGTGATCTCCGCGCCGATGGGGGAGGGGGAAACGTGGCGGACGTTGACCATCGTGCCGACGCTGCTCTTGCCCTCGGGAAGCTGCTCCTTCATGTAGTAGTAGGCCGCGGCCTCCATCCAGCAAATGAGGAAGGGCGTGGCGAAGATGTCCAGTCCGCCCGAGCCGAGCGCGCCGGCGGTGATCTCCTTGGTGACGACATTTTTGTATTCGTAAGTGTCTCCGATCTGCATGGGTTTGATTCCTTTCTTTCGTGCGATGTTTTTACTTGGCTGCCTTGACCTTGATCCAGAGCTTGCTCAGCTCGCGCATGAGCGTCTGGTTGTCGTGGAACATCTCGTCCTTCTCGTAGCCGGAACGGGGAAGGTAGGCGGCGTTCTCGGCGTAAAGGTCCTCGGAGGAGGTCATCTCCTCAAAGACCTCTGCGTTGGGAGAAGTATACCCCACCGTCTCCGTATTGTCAAATGCGGCCTCATAGGTGAGCATATAGTTGATGAACTCGTGGGCGAGCAGGGGATTTTCCGCGTTCGCGGGAATGACCATCGCGTCGCACCAGATGTTCGTGCCCTGCTCCGGCATATAGAAGCTCATGTCCTCGTTCTCGTCGAGAATGACGGTGGCGTCGCCGGAGTAGACGACCGCGAGATCCTTGTAGCCATTCATCATGCCGTCGATGACCTCGTCGGTGACGTAGACGGGCGACATGGTGTCGTTCATCTGCAGCAGCCATTCGTAGGCGGCGTTGATCTCGTCGGGGTCGGAGGTGTTCATCGAGTAGCCGAGCGCCTTGAACGCCATCATGAACGAGTCGCGCTCGGAGTCGTAGATGTAGAGGTGACCGGCGTAGTCGGTGTTGCGCAGCACCTCCCAGCCCTGTTCCTCCACCACGGAGGGATCGACGTTCTCGTGGTTGTAGACGATGCCGACGCTGCCCCAGAAGTAGGGAACGGACCACTCGTTATCGGGGTCGTAGCTCATGCCGCGCACCGCGTCGTCCATGTTCTCAAGGTTTGGAAGCAGGCTGTGATCGAGCGGCTGGAGATAATTCTCCTTCATCAGGCGTTCGATCATGTAGTCCGAGGGAATGACCACGTCGTACTTGTCGCCCGCCATGAGCTTGGTGTACATCATCTCATTGGAGTCGAAATTCTCCACGATGACGCGCACGCCGAACTGCTTTTCAAAGTCGCCGATGACGTTCTCACCGAGGTACTCGCCGGGGAGATAAAGCTTGAGGACGTTGCTGCCGTACTTTTCGACGGCGGCAGCGTTCTTGTGCTGCTGAGAAAGGCTGACGCCGACCGTTCCGCCGAGAATGGCGAGCACCAGCACGCCGGCGACAGCGGCCATCAGCCTGCGGCTTTGCGCAAAGGACTTTCCCTTTTCACTTCCTTCTTTTTCACGCTTTTCGTGCAGGATCGGGACAAGGTTGACGATGCCGAGCACCAGCGTGATGGCGACAATGACGAGCGTGGAGAGTGCGTTGATGGAGGGATTGACGCGCTTGGACATGGTGTAGACCAGAATGGAAATGTTGTTCACGCCGTTGCCCGTGGTGAAGTAGGAGATCACGAAGTCGTCAAAGCTCATGGTGAACGCGATGAGCGCGCCGGAGACGATGCCCGGACGGATCTGCGGCACGATGACGCGGGTGAGCGCCTGGAACGGCGTAGCGCCGAGGTCCATCGCCGCGTCGATGAGATTCGGGTCGAGCGAGCGCAGCTTCGGCGTGACGGAGAGCATGACGTAGGGGATGCAGAACATGATGTGCGCGAGCAGCAGCGTCAGAAAGCCCTTCTTCACCGCCAGCACGCTGAAGAACATCAGCAGGCTGATGCCGGTGACAATATCGGGATTCATCACGGGCAGGTCATTCACGCGCTCGACCATTGCCTGAAGGACCTTCTTCGACTTTGACAGACCGATGGCGGTGACGGTGCCGACGATGGTGGAAACGACGGTAGCAAGAATGGCGATGACGACCGTATAGAGCACGGCCTCCATCATCGTGGAGTCCGCGAACATCTTTTCATACCAGCGCAGAGAGAAGCCGCCGAACTTCGTGAGCGAGCGGGAATCGTTGAACGAAAAGACGATGATATAGAGAATGGGGAGGTAGAAGAACAGCAGCGTCAGCGTGAGAATGACCTTGGAGGCGGCAGAGGTTTTCTTTTTCATCGTCCGTCACTCCTTTCCGCGGCTGGCGGGCTGCACGTCGACCTTGCGCGTGAGCCACATCGAAAGCATGATGATGATCGCCATGATGAGGGAAATAGCGCTGCCGAAGTTCCAGTCGCCGGAGGTGAGGAACTGCGATTCGATGATGTTGCCGACGAGCACGAACTGGCCGCCGCCGAGGAGCTTTGGAATAAAGAAGCTGGAAACGGCGGGCAGGAACACGAGCGTGATGCCGGAAATGACGCCGGGGAGGGAGAGCGGCAGCGTCACGCGCAGAAACGCCTGCACGGGTGTGGCGCCGAGGTCGTTGGCGGCCTCCAGCAGGCTCTTGTCCATCTTGGCGAGCGAGGTGTGGATCTGCAGGATCATAAAGGGAATGAAGTTATACACCATGCCGAGAATGACGGCGAAGCTCGTGTGGATCATCGAGACCGGCCCAATGCCGAAAAAGCCGAGAATGGTGTTGAGGATACCCTCGTCCTGCAAAATGCCCATCCACGCATAGGTGCGCACGAGCATATTGACCCATGTCGGCATCGTGATGAGCAGGATCATGATGGTGTTCGAGCGGCTGTTCATCTGCGCGATGGCATAGGCGATGGGGTAGCCGAGCGCGATGCAGATGAGAGTCGTGAGCACGGCGATGTAGAGCGAGCGGCCAAGCACCTCCATGAACACGGTGTCGGTGACAAAGCGCTTGAAGTTATCAAAGGTGAACTGAAAGGTCAGCACCTCATTGCCGGAAACGGTGAAGGCGTAGAGCACGATGAGCAGCATCGGCAGCACGATCATCACGCTGATCCAGGCGACGTAGGGGTACGTCATGGAACGGAACTGCTTCACCACTGCCCCTCCTTCTTCATGACATGAATGTCCTCGGGGCGGAAGATGAGGCCGACCTCCGCGCCCTCCTCGCAGGCGCGCGTGGTGGAGACCTTGTACTCATAGCCCTCGGTGGAGAAGGTCACGTCGTAGACGCCCGGCTCGATGGTCTCGGGGTCGAAATCGTACTTGACATCGGAGATCTCGACCTGCTCGCCGTCCTCGAGGGACCACGCGGACGCGCTCGCCCACGTTTCCAGATCGGTGTCGAGCGCGATGCTCTCCTGAATGTCCTCGACCTTCTTGAAGAAGTTCATCGCGTAGATCTCTTCCTGATAGACCTTGCTCTCCACGCGGTTCTCCGCCATGACCGCGGCCTTGACCGTGATGGACGTTCCGGCGGCGGTGGTGAAGGTGACAGAGTAGCTGCCGACCTCGGGCTTGATGTCGTATTCGACGGTCTTGATGGAGATGGGCTCCTCGGTCTCCACGTCCCACGCCTCGGCAGAGGCGAGGGCGACGAC
>OGLG01001736.1_pt1 | contig 11573 bp, 11 predicted proteins | sample 1572621 | NCBI WGS metagenome assembly OGLG01 (sample SAMEA2581912, study PRJEB24529) | metagenome | biome: Human gut stool | place: China | collected 2011 | reverse complement strand
GGCTGCGGCTGCCCGTCAGGGCCAGGGCCAGGGCCAGCACGGCGGCGGTGGCCAGGTGGCCCCGGTGCCGCAGGCTCAGGTAAAAGGGCATGGGCAGGGCCGTCAGCAGCACGGAGGTGGCAAAGTTGCGGTAGGACAGGTACAGCACGCCGCCGATGTGTCCCTCAGCCAGCCAGGCCTTGCCATAGGCCAGCAGCACCGCCAGGGCCATGCACAGGCCCAGGGCGCAGAAAATCTCCGCAAACCGGCGGTGCAGGTCATAGGACCGCTTTTCCGTCAGGTGGGAGCGGAACAGCACATACAGCACCAGCATCCCCACGCCCAGGCCCAGGGTATAGTACAGGGACAGAGGCTCCATGGCCTGCTTCCGGGAGATCACGTCGCAGCCCCCCAGCAGAGTGGCGATGGACACCAGCGCCAGGCCCAGACCGCTGCGGCCGATCCGCAGAGTCACCGGCCAGACAGCGAAGTGCCACAGAAGGGCCACCAGCAGCGGCGGCACCAGCGCCGCGCCTACGGCCCCTGCCACCACCGCCAGAATGGTAAGGGACAGCCAGAGGTGGCCTTTCACCGTTTCCAGTACCACAGTCCCCACATGGACTGCTTTTTTGCAGTCATTCATGGCTGTTCTCCTCTCTGCGCGTCAAACTGCGCCGCGTAATCCGGGGTATTCCCCACCAATTCCTCGTGGGTCCCCACCTTGGCCTCCCCGTTTTCCAGCCAGATCACCCGATCCAGCTCCGGGAACAGGTACAGCCGGTGGGAAATCAGAATCACCACGCTGTCCGATGCCAGACGCCGCAGATGGGCGAAGAGCTCCGTCTCCGTGGCCCGGTCCAGCGCCGAAAAGGGATCGTCCAGAATCAGCAGAGGTCTTTGATGGGCCAGCGTCCGGGCCAGCGCCAGCCGCTGGGCCTGACCGCCGGAAAGCCGGACGCCGCCGGTGCCCACCCGGGTCTCCAGCCCCTCCGTCATGGCCGCCACTTCGCCGTCCAGACACACAGCCCGGAGGTAATCCATGGGATCGCCCGTGTCTCCCAGCAGCACATTTTCCAGGATCGTGCCGCTGAACAGCTCCGGATCGTGGCCCAGATACCCCACGAGGCCCGTCAGCTCCCAGGGGGACAGCTCCGCCAGCTCTCGGCCGTCCAGCCGGATGCTGCCGCCGTAGGGCTGCTCGCAGAGGAACGCCTTGCCCAGCGTGGATTTGCCGCAGGCCACCGGCCCGGTGACGCCGATGATCTGCCCCCGGCAGGCGGTCAGATCCAGCCCGGAGAACAGCGGCGCGTCACCGGGATAGCCGCAGGTGAGGTCCCGGATCTCCAGACGCTCCACCCTGCCGGCGGAAACGGCGGGCACGGCGGGGATCTCCCGCATCAGGGGCTGGATGCGCTTCCAGGACACCTGCGCCTTGTGGACTGCGTTGAACAGCTTCGCCGCCTTGGAGGATTTGGTGGCCAGCTTGGTAAAGCAGGCCAGAAACGTGGTGAATTCCGCGATGGACCAGACCGTCCAGCCGGTGCCCAGCACGTTTTTCCCGCCGAAATACAGGATCAGCGCCGCGCCGATCATGGAGAGCACTCGGTACAGCGGCGGCAGGGACGCTGTCCACAGGTTTGCCTTTACAGCGGCGTGTTCGTAAGCGGTGAGGTGCTCCTCATAGGCTGCCCGGCGCTCCTCCTCCCGACCAAAGACCCGGTAGGTCAGGGCGTTGACCGCCCGATCCATGGTGGCGGCGTTCAAGGCCCCGGCCTGCTCCTTGAAGGCCGCGCCGGTGCGCTGGACGGGCCGCTTCATCCGCTCCGCCAGTGCGTAGCTCCCCGGCAGAAAGGCCATGGACAGCAGCGCCAGCCGCCAGTCATACCACAGCAGCATCCCGGCATAGGCCACCAGGGCCACGCCGGTGTCGAATACCTCCGTGGTAAATTTCCGCATCCCCTCGGCGCAGTCGTCCACGTCGGAAATGGCCTTGGTCAGCACCGTTCCCGCGCCCTCACGCTCCAAGTCCTCCCGATCCGACCGGACCAGCGCGCCGTACAGGACCCGCTTCATGCGGCGGTTCACCTTGTTGGCAAAGCGCCGGACATAGAACCGCTTCAAAAACCGAAGTCCCTGCACCGCGGCGATGACGGCGATGTACCCCGCCGCCAGAGAGACCATGACGGAAAAGCTGCCCTCTCCCAAGAGGATTCGGGCCAGCGCTTCCGTCATCTGTCCCTCGAACCACGGACCTGCCACCAGACCTATATTATAGAGGAGACCCGTCACGGTGATGACCGCCAGCACCCCGGATTCTGCCCGGAAATAGGAGCTGACCCGGTCCGGCGGAAGCTGTCGCTTACTCATGGCGCTCCCCCTCTCCCTGCTCCGTCAGGGCCGTGATGTGGGGGAAACCCGCCCGGCTCTCCTGCTTGGAACGGCGATAGATAGTGTCCAGCGTTTTGCAGAAAGCGATCTTCTCCGCCTCCGGCAGCTCCGCCAGCAGCCATTCATAAAAGGTGGTCTCCACCTGCGCCTTGGAGTTCCGCAGGCCCTCCGCCTTTTCCGTGGCGAAAAGAAGCTGGCTGCGGCCGTCCTTGGGGTTGGCCTGCCGGATCAGGTAGCCCTTGGCCTCCAGACTGGCCGCACGGCGGGCGGCGGCTCCCTTGTCTACCCGGAGCTGCTCCCGGACCTCCGCCTGCGTGATGCCGGGATGGTGGCGCACCAGATGGATGAAATCGTATTCCGCTGTGCCGATACCGTCCTCCTTCAGCGTCCGGACGGCCAGCTTGCTGGCCTCCCGTGCAATTTTCGTGATCTTGCGCTCTGTGAGATCCATTGTTGCGGCAAGGGTACACCGTCCAATGTGAAGCATTGGGCGGTGAGGAATTGCCGTTCCCTCCTTTCGTGTATTAAAATCAAGCAATTAAATAACTCGTGGATTTTTCTACGGGTTTTAATTTCTTGAAAGAAATACCGTCCTTTATCATTTTCCCGTTTATCGTTTTAATGGTAAAGATTCCGGTAGTTCTTCTTCCCCAAATGAAGCAGTCCTGTCCGTTAAATTGGACTTTGTCAAAAAGACGATACCCAAATACGTACTTTTCTGCTTGATTGGATTTACGGATGCCTCCCTTGAGGATAGTCGCCTTGTGCAGCTGGCGGTTGTGATGTCTCACCGGACGAATCGTGTAAATCTTATCGATTTGTAAGATTCCCGGGAGGTAGCCAACATTGAAGCCATGCTTCCCCTGTGCGATTGCCAGAGCATCATTGGTGTGGCTCTTGGGAAGCACCAGCAGCTTCTCTCGGGTCGCCTTTGTGATGTAGCCTCTGGTCTCAATGACGGGGATAGGCAACTCAGAGCAGAGCCTCTGCATTAAAGTCTTCCGCATGATGCCCATGAATGTGGCATCCCGTGTGGAACGACGCTTGCGCTTTTTGAAATCCTTCTCCGTAATCAACCCCTTGTGGAGTTTCTCGTGACAGCTCTCGCAAAGGGTAACTTGGTTGTCCGGGGCGTCGCCGCCTACCTTCCTGCTCTCCAGATGATGGACATGGAGCCGGACCTCTTTTTTCTTGGTTGCGTGTGCTCCACAACACTGGCAAGTGTAGTTGTCTCTCCAAAGCACGTATTGCCGTACATTGTAGTGACCATACATCTCGCCCTGCTGGTAATCCTCACCTTGCGGAACGGGCTTTCCATCCGCAATGGCTTTCAGCAGCTGCAAGTCGAACTCGGCGGTTTCTACGACCACCTTGCTGACGGGCAGGATACCACAGACGCGCCGGATGGCAGTGATATGCTCTTGGATTTTGACCTCCACAGAAGGCGCCAACCATCCCTTGTGCTTGCTGCGGACTCGGTTATCGAAGCGCGGCTTGCGATACCGGGTCTTGCGGTTTCTCCGGGCTCTGCGGAACTCTCGACGGGTGGATAGTAAATCCACCACGTCATTTCGAGGTTTTACTTCTGCGGAGAGCAGCTCCTCTTTTGTAGTGGATGCTGACATCCCGATGGTCTTACTTCCAGCGTCTACGCCCAGAATGACTTCTTGGGTGTAGCCGCTGCTTCCGTAGACCAGCTGGATGGTAAAGGGCGTCCTCTTCTTCACTTTGGCTTTCCCGGCATCCAGCAGATGACGGGCTTTTGCCGGGGAGCAGGGCATCAGCGGACGCCCGTGCTTGTTGATGACATACACTTTGTTTGGCATGATGCCTTCCTCCTTCTTCTTTGATTGTGGCTAACGAAAAAGCCACGCGGCCTTTCGGCCGTCAGGTATCCGTACCCAATGTTATCTCAAGGTTTTCGTGTGCAACACCGCTCCTTACCCTCAGAGCTTTTAATCACACACCGCAGTGCGGCAGGTTCGGATTCACGCCCGCCGGTGCCTATTCTTACATTCTTGAGTAACGTAGTGCTCGAAACACTTAGGGTAGTCAATCAGGGCTTACGATTTCTCGCAAGCCCCCACCAAATCGTTAGATTTGGTGGGGGTTATTGACAGCGTTCCTTTCCCCGGAGCCTGTGCCCGGCCAAGAGATAGTTGCAGATACATCTTTCTGATTGGATGATAGTACATCCAGTTTCCCCTGTCAATCAAAAAATAAGCTGCGCCCTCACTTTCCCCGGTTTTAACCGTTTATTCACAATTTTTGTCTTGACAATGGGAGGGGCGTCCGCTATTATATAGTTCAATTCTTTTAGTTAAATTATTTTAAGTAAATGTTTTTAACTAACAAGAGCCGACTTTCACCGAAACAAGGAGATATATCATGGAATTTGAAAAAGTGCGTGACATCATTGTCGAGACTCTGGGCTGCGATGCCGAAGCCGTGACCCCTACCGCTTCTCTGGCTGACGATCTGGGCGCCGATTCTCTGGCCGCCGTGGAGCTGGTCATGGCCCTGGAAGAGGCCGTCGGCATCTCCATCGCCGAGGAGGACGCCGCCAACCTGAAAACAGTGGGCGACATCATGACCTATCTGGCCGCTCACAAGAATTAACGTGCGTCCGCCGGAGGGTCTGTACCCTCCGGCGGTCCAGTTTTGCGAGGAAAGGATATTCCATGACCAATCAAGAACTGAACGACCTGCTGGCCCGCTTCGAGGGAAGTTCCCTGTCCAAGCTGAAGCTGTCCACCCAGGAATTTACCATAGAAATGGAGCGGGCCGTCTCCGCTCCCGCCGCGCCGGTGATCCCGGCAGCGGCTGCTGCCCCGGCGGTACCCGCGGCCGCTGAGCCGGAGGGCGATGCCATCACCGCCCCCATGGTGGGCACCTTCTACGCCGCCTCCGCCCCGGAACAGCCCCCCTTTGTGCAGGTGGGCGACCGGGTACGCAAGGGCCAGCCCGTCTGCCTGCTGGAGGCCATGAAGATGATGAGCGAGATCCCCGCCCCCTGTGACTGCGAGATCACAGCGGTTCTGAAGGAAAACGGCGCGCTGGTTTCCTTCGGGGAGCCTCTGTTCCGCTATCAGCCATGCTGAAGCGGGTATTGATCGCCAACCGGGGGGAGATCGCCCTCCGGGTGCGGCGGGCCTGCCGGGAGGCGGGCATCGAGACGGTCTCGGTGTATTCTCAGGCGGATGCGGAGGCCCTCCACGTCCAGCTGGCCACCCAGTCCGTGTGCATCGGCCCTCCCCGGGCCGCTGACAGCTACTTAAACCCTCAGGCGCTGCTCTCTGCCGCCATAGCCACCGGCTGCGACGGTCTGCACCCCGGCTACGGGTTCCTGTCGGAAAACCCAGAATTTGCCGACGCCTGCGCGGAAAACGGCATCACCTTCATCGGTCCCTCCGGGGACGCCATCCGGAAGGCCGGCTCCAAATCCGCCGCCCGGGATCTGATGCGCGCCGCCGGGGTCCCCGTGACCCCCGGCTCCGACGGGCCGGTATCCTCTGTGGAGGACGCTCTGGCCGTGGCGGAGACGGTAGGCTATCCCGTTTTGCTGAAGGCCAGCGCCGGAGGCGGCGGCCGGGGCATCCGCCGCTGCGACAGCGCTAAAGACCTGCCCGACGCTTACGCCGCCGCCAAAGCGGAGGCCAACGCCTGCTTCGGAAACGACGAAATGTATCTGGAAAAGCTGGTGCTGGAGCCCCGGCACATCGAGTTTCAGATCCTGGCGGACCGGCAGGGCCACGTCATCCATCTGGGAGACCGGGACTGCTCCATCCAGCGCCGGAACCAGAAGCTCATTGAGGAGGCCCCCGCCCGGTGCCTGACGCCGGAACTGCGGGAGGAGATGGGCCGGGCCGCCGTGAAAGCGGCGCAGGCCGTCCACTACGAGGGGGCGGGCACCGTGGAATTTCTGCTGGACAGTGACGGACAGCATTTCTACTTCATGGAGATGAACACCCGGATTCAGGTGGAGCACGGCATCACGGAGATGATCACCGGCGTGGATCTGGTGCGTCAGCAGCTGCGCATCGCCTCCGGTCTGCCCCTTGACCTGACCCAGGAGGACGTGACCCTCACCGGCCACGCCATCGAGTGCCGCATCAACGCCGAGGACCCCACGGCCAATTTCCGGCCCTGCCCCGGCAAGGTGGAATTTCTCCACTTCCCCGGCGGCCCCGGCGTCCGGGTGGACTCCGCCCTCTATAACGGCTGCACCCTCTCCCCCTATTACGATTCTCTGGCCGCCAAGGTGATGGTCCACGCCCCCACCCGGCTGGAGGCCATCCGCAGGATGCGCCGCTGTCTGGAGGAATTTACCTTAGAGGGCTTCCCCACCAATGCGGAGCTGTCCTATGAGCTGCTGTTCCACCCCACCTTTGTCCGGGGCGGCTGCACCACCGCCTTTCTGGACCGAAGCCTGCCGGAGCTGCTGGAATTCAGCCGCCGGGTAGACGATCACAAAGGATAATACATGGAAAACATTTTTGCGAAACGCCGGGCGCGGCTGCTGGCCATGAAAGCCATGCGGGAGAATTACGTCCCCGGTGAAAAGTTAGTCACCTGCCCCCATTGCGGCGGGGAGAGCCAGCGCAAGGACGTGGCGGCGGCGCTGTCCGTCTGCCCCCTGTGCGGCTACCACTTCCCCATGGGGGCCTATTACCGGCTCAGCAGCGTGCTGGACCCCGGCTCCTTCCGGGAGCTGCATGAAAAGCTGACGGCCAGCGACCCCCTCCGCTTCCCCGGCTACGGGGCCAAGCTGGACGGCGCCCGCCGCAAGACCGGCATGAACGAGGCCGTGGTCACCGCCACCGGCACCGTGGGCGGAAGCCGCTGCGTGGTGGGCGTGCTGGACAGCCGCTTTCTCATGGGCAGCATGAGCGCCGCCGTAGGGGAAAAGCTGACGCTGGCCATCGAGTACGCCGGGAAAAACAAGCTGCCCCTGATCCTCTTTGCCGCCAGCGGCGGGGCGCGGATGCAGGAGGGGATCCTGTCCCTCATGCAGATGGCGAAAACCAGCGCGGCCCTGGCCCGATTTTCGGAAAAGGGACTGCTGTACATCTCCGTTCTCACGGACCCCACCACCGGCGGCGTCACCGCCAGCTTTGCCTCGTTAGGAGACATTATTCTGGCCGAACCCGGTGCGCTCATCGGCTTCGCCGGGCCTCGCGTCATTCAGCAGACCATCGGCGAGACCCTGCCGGAGGGCTTTCAGCGTGCGGAGTTTCAGATGGAGCACGGCTTTGTGGACGCGGTGGTCCCCCGGAAGGACCTGCGGGACACCCTCATCCGTCTGCTGAAGCTCCACGGGAAAGGAGAACGCCATGGCTGAGAAAACCGCCGCAGAGCGGGTGGCGCTGGCCCGCCATCCCCAGCGGCCCAATATCACGGACTATATCGACGGACTGTTCACCGATTTCTTTGAGCAGCGGGGAGACCGGGCCTGCCGGGAGGACCCCGCCATTTTAGGCGGCATCGCCCTGTTCCACGGGCGACCCGTCACCGTCATCGGCACCCGGAAGGGCAAAACGCTGGAGGAAAACCTCCGGTGCAACTTCGGGATGCCGGGGCCGGAGGGCTACCGCAAGGCTCTGCGGCTCATGAAGCAGGCGGAGAAGTTCCGCCGCCCTATTTTTACCTTTATCGACACCGCCGGGGCCTATCCCGGTCTGGAGGCTGAGGAACACGGTCAGGGCGAGGCCATCGCCCGGAACCTCTTTGAGATGAGCCGTCTGACGGTGCCGGTCATCGCCGTCGTCACCGGGGAGGGCAACAGCGGCGGCGCGCTGGCGCTGGCTGTGGGTGCAGCGGGTGCACTGAGCGGCTGCGATGCGGTCGATAATGCGGTCGGCTCGTTCTTCCAGCAGTACGGTGACCAGAAGGGCCATGCGGCAGACAGTGTAGGTAAATTCATGTATGCCTTGAGCAATCAGTACCAGCCGTGGTCGTATGGGGAAGAGCTTGCGCTGCTGGCTGTCGAATTCCAAGTCAAGAATCTGACCAATGATACGGTCACCTTCAAGGCAAGCGACATCACCAGTGCAAAGATCGACGGCCACAACGCAAAGGTGGTTCTGGACCTGAAAGCAGCAGCAAATGTGAGCGGTTTTGGCGATTATACCCCGCTGTTCGATGAAAATGGCACCAAGACCTATGGGCCGGGCAAGGATCTGAATAAGGCAGAGGCAGGTTATATCTGTTTCCAGCCCGTCTATGCCGAGGGCGAAGCACATGTCAACAAAAACTGGAGCAGCTTGGAGTTCACCTTCAACCTGAAAGGCAAGACTTCCACCTTTGTGATGAACCGGAATGCAGACGGAAAAGTGACCTCTTCCCGTAAGTAAGATCTGCACAAAGAACGACAGGCACAGTTTTTGCCGTCCACTCCTGCACCTTGCAGGGGTGGGCGGCTTTTTACTGAAAAAAAGACGCTTGACAGGCTGGAACAATATGGTATGCTTAACTTGACAAACGACTGAAAATGGATCAGACCGGGCAAGGAGGAAACAAGACATGGAACAAACATTTTCCCGCCGCGGATTTTTGAAGGGTGCCGCCGCTGCGGCGTTGGCCGTCTCGGCCATGGGCCTGACCGGATGCAGCACAGATGCCGGAGCAGAGCCGTCCACGGCGGTGATCCTGGGCGACTATAAGGTGGATCTAGACCTGAAGCGCTCCGTACTGGGCAAAAACGGGGATGGCAGCGCGACCGTCAAGCTGTCGGTCTTTGTGACCAACAATGACGCCGGTGCCGCCGCGATGCCCTTCATCCGGAGCATGTTCCCCTCGCTGTATGCCGGGGAGACGGAGCTGAAAGCGGGCAACTCCAAGACGGAGTTCGCCACTCTGCCGATGCGGGTGCCGACCGAGTGCACCCCCAGCTTCATCATCGAAGACGCCGACCTGTACCAGCAGGTCAACAGCGGCGCGGTAGACCTGAAACTGACTGTCAAGCTTTCGGGCCAGACGGCTGTGTATACCCTGAATTTTGGTACGCTGACCAAAACGGTCGAAAAGATTGGATAAGGAGGAACTGAAGATGGAACTGACCCGTCGTGGATTTTTGAAGAGTGTGGGCGCAGCAACGCTGGCTGTGGCCGCTGTGGGCCTGCTGGGCGGCTGCGAAGGCGGCGAGATGGTGGGCAACGCCAACGGCCTGAACGATACCGCTGAGCTGAAGGGCATCAAGATGACCGTGCGGTCTCTGGCTTACGCAAGCTATTCGGACGGCACCTTCTATCTGGTGCCGGAAGTGCTCATCAACAACGGCAGCGCGGCCGGGATCCCGTTGAACCCCACCGGCGGCAGCTTCAAGCTGCGGGTGAACGGAGGAACTGGACATCAACTCCGACACCATGGCCATTCTGAACAAGAACTCTAAGCTGAACGCTCTGGATACCCGCACCCTGAACCGCGGCCAGTACGCAAAGGGCCATCTGTGCGGCAAGGGCAGCGGCGTGTCGAAGTTCAATTACGTGCAGGTGCTGTTCTACCCGAACCCGCAGGACGCCAAGACCTACCTGTGCTGCAAGATCGCAGCCAAGGAAGCTTCCCTGATGCTGGGCATCTGAGCGCCAGAGCAAACCCCTCCAAGCCGGAGCTGTGCGAGCCGCACAGCTCCGGCTTTTTTGATTGTGTAGTCTGCACAAGCAGAGCGGGGCATTTTCGGCAGTTGGCGCGGAACTGTAAAATCCGGCGCAGCGATTTTCACACCGGAAGAGCCGGAATTTTACAAAGCAGGAAAAGCCTGTGCAAACAATTTACTTCGATTTTTCCCGCGTGTGGTCGCAGCGGCAGAAGGACGGCGGTACAATAAAGGCGTTCCAAGGGAAAACACAAAACGGAAAAAAGAACCGGGAAAATACGACCCGGATATGGTCATGGAGGAAAACATTATGAAAAAGATCACGCGCCGTTCGTTCCTTGCTGTTTGTGGTGCCGCAGCCGCCGCTGCTGCCCTGACCGCCTGCGGCGGTTCCGCTTCTTCCACTGCGGCTTCTTCCGCCGCTGCATCCACGGCCGCTTCCACTGCTTCCGGCAATGTGGCCACCGGCGGTTCCACTTCCATGAAGAACGTCATCGCCGCCCTGACCGAAGGCTTCGCTGAGGTGGAGCCGGGCGTCACCGTCAGCTATGACCCCACCGGTTCCGGTGCCGGCATCACCGGTGCGACCGATAAGACCCTGGACATCGGTCTGTCCTCCCGCGCCCTGAAGGACGACGAGAAGAACGATGTGGACGGCACCACCGTGGCTCTGGACGGCATCGCCATCATCGTCAACAATGCAAGCAAGGTGGAGGATCTGACCGTTGACCAGCTCAAGCAGATGTTCACCGGCGAGATCACCAACTGGTCTGAAGTGGGCGGCGACGACGGCGAGATCGTTCTGATCGGCCGTGAGGCTGGCTCCGGCACCCGTGATGGCTTTGAGAGCATCGTGGATGTCAAGGACAGCTGCAAGTACGCGCAGGAGCTGACCGCTACCGGTGCTGTCATCAGCGCTGTGGAGGCCAATCCTCTGGCCATCGGCTACGCTTCCCTGTCTGCCGTCGGCGAGACCGTGAAGATGGTCACGGTCGGCGGTGTGGCCTGCAGCGAGGAGACTGTCAAGGACGGCAGCTATGAGGTCCAGCGTCCCTTCGTCTTCGTCACCAACAAGTCCGTCACCCTGTCCGAGCAGGCGCAGTCCTTCTTCGACTTCGCCACCAGCGCCGATGCTGCGGACCTCATCCGTACCGCCGGTGCAGTGCCTGTGAATGAGTAATCGAGTATGAAACAAAACGCTTCGCTTCTGAAAAAGATCGAGCTGCCCCGCACCCCCGCCGAGTGGCTGGAAGCTGTGATGAACTTCCTCTTCTTCCTCTGCGGCATCCTGGCAGTGGGCTGCGTGGTGCTCGTCTCGGTGTACATGATCGCTTCGGGCGTGCCTGCCATCCGGAAGATCGGCCTGTTCCGCTTCCTGTTCGGCACCGAGTGGGCCTCCACGGCCGCAGACCCGAAGTACGGCATCCTGCCCTTCATCCTGTCCAGCGTGTACGGCACACTGGGTGCGACCCTCATCGGTGTGCCGGTGGGCCTGCTGACGGCGGTGTTCCTCTCGAAGGCCGCCGGGCCCCGTGTGCGCACGGTGGTCATCACGGCCATCGAGCTGCTGAGCGGCATCCCCAGCGTCGTGTTCGGCCTGCTGGGGATGCAG
>OGLG01001732.1_pt1 | contig 11605 bp, 10 predicted proteins | sample 1572621 | NCBI WGS metagenome assembly OGLG01 (sample SAMEA2581912, study PRJEB24529) | metagenome | biome: Human gut stool | place: China | collected 2011 | reverse complement strand
TTACTTGTATAAATGATTGTCCTTTGTCGTCATCGGCACCACGGGCCCAAATGTGCCCATCGCGGATTTCCGGTTCAAAGGGGTTGCTTTTCCATAGCTCCAACGGTTCTGCCGGCATTACATCATAATGTGCATATACCAAAACTGTCTTTGCTGCCGGGTCTACTATCTTTTGCCCGAAAACAATCGGATTGCCTTTCGATGGCATTACCAGTGCTTCGTCTGCACCTGCTTCAAGCAATAGTTGTGCCCAGCGCTCTGCACAAGCCAACATGTCGTCATGATGTTCAGGTTTTGCACTGATACTTGGGATACGGATGAGGCTGAACAAGTCTTCCAGCATCTTCGATTCATTCTCTGAAATGTATTTCTGTATTTCGTTCATAAATATATATATATGATAAGGTGATAAAGTGATAAGGTGATAGGGTGATAGGGTAATGTCACTTTATCACCTTATCACTTTACTATCCTATCATCCTACCACTTCTATAATTGTGTAGTACGGTCAATCAGATAAAAATCCAGTATTGTCAAGGCAGCCATAGCTTCTACTATAGGCACTGCGCGTGGCAAAACGCATGGATCATGACGACCGCGGGCTTTCAATGTTGTATCTACGCCATCTATATTGACTGTATGTTGCTCCATCAATACAGTAGCTACCGGTTTAAAGGCAACCCGGAAGAAGATGTCCTGTCCGTTACTTATACCGCCTTGGATACCACCGGAATGATTGGTTTTCGTTTCAATGCGTCCGCAGTTATTGAAGAATACATCATTCTGCTCTGAGCCTTTTTGTTTCAGACCTTTAAATCCGTCACCGTATTCAAATGCTTTAGCTGCATTGATGCTGAGCATACCGGAAGCAAGAGCAGCATGTAACTTACCGAATACGGGTTGGCCTAATCCGATGGGGCATCCTTTGATAACACAAGTCAGTACTCCGCCAATGGTATCGCCTTCTCCTTTTGTCTGGTAAATATAGTCAGCCATCTGCTTGGCAAGTTCTTGATCCGGACAGCGTACCGGATTGTCTTCAATGGTACTCAAATCGTATGCGGTATAGTCTTTATCCAACTTGAATTCTCCTACCTGCGAAGTGAAGGCCGTGATGCGAACGCCGAGCTGTCGCAATGCCAGTTTGGCAAGGGTACCGGCTACTACACGGGCGATGGTTTCACGGGCTGAAGAACGTCCTCCTCCCCGGTGGTCGCGTATACCGTATTTTTGTGTATAGGTAAAGTCGGCATGAGAAGGACGGAATACGTCTTTCATGTTGTTATAATCGTTGGAATGCTGGTTGGTATTCCATACCACAAATCCGATGGAACATCCGGTAGATACCCCTTCATATATTCCGGAAAGAAATTCTACCTGGTCAGCCTCTTGTCTGGGTGACCGTTTCCGGGTTGGCTTCCAGCGTGATCTCGGCACCTGGGAGGGGAGACGCTGCCGCGATCAGCCGGGCGGCATCTTCCGGGGCCAGCAGGCTGGGGGTGCCGCCGCCGAAATAGAGGGTGTCCGGGCGGAGCGGGGCATCCGGCGAAAAGCGGTGCAGCTCCCGCAGCAGGGCGTCCACGTATGCCGAGGGGACGCCCCGCTGGCCGGGTGCAGAATAGAAATCGCAGTACCTGCATTTGGAAAAACAGTAGGGAATGTGGAGATAAAGTCCAAGAGACACGAAATATCACAGCCTTTTTCATGAAACGTTCATTTCTATGCAGTATACTATATTCCGTAGACCGGAGCAAGAGAGAAATGCTCCGCAGAATAGACTGGAGGAACCCAGATGAGTTATAACAATTACAACCGTGGCTATGCAGAGCCTACAATGACCTCGGCTGATTATATGACCCGCACCTACCGCTGGATGGCGCTGGGACTGCTGATCACCTTTGCGGCGGCGTTTGTAACCGCCACCACCCCGCTGTTTTATGTGGTCAATTCGCTGTACCTGCTGTTCACCATTGCCGAGCTGGCGCTGGTGATCGTGCTGAGCGCCCGGGTGCAGAATATGTCCGTGGGTGCGGCAAGAGGGGTGTTCTTAGGCTACGCCCTACTCAACGGCATGGTGCTGAGCTACTATTTCCTTGCCTTTGATCTGGGCACACTGGTGCTGGCTTTCCTTGCCACCTCGCTGTACTTCGGCCTGATGGCAGTTTACGGCACCACCACCCACAAAGATTTGTCCGGCTGGGGTCCCAAACTGATGATGGCACTGTTTGCGCTGCTTATCACCGGTTTCGTTGGTCTGCTGTTTGGCATGGGCTTTATGGGCACGGTGCTGTATTCCGGCATCGGTCTGGTGGTGTTCATGCTGCTGACCGCCTACGACACCCAGAAGCTGAGCCAGATGTACTCCTACTACGCAGGGGACAGCGAGCTGGCGGAAAAGGCTTCCATCTACGGCGCACTGACGCTGTATCTGGACTTCATCAACATCTTCCTGTATGTGGTGCGTCTGCTGGGTCTCAACAGCCGCCGCCGCGACTAAGCGTACAGCGCTGCAACATCATTGATAAGCAAAAAATCGGTCAGGCCTGCGGGTCTGACCGATTTTTTTGCGTAAAAAAGGGATAACGGAGCATCCCCGGATGCTCCGTTATCCCTAAAATTTTAGTTCGATGCTCAAAGCATCTTTACAGCCAGCGCCTCGGTGGTGCGCTCCTGCGCTTCGGTGCTGCCGGGCTTATCGTCCAGAATGTACCGCAGCACCAGCACTTCGGCAACATACAGCACCGCCACCTTGATGGGGATGCTACCGGAATCCAGCGGGCTTTCCTGTGCGCCGCACAGCAGCACGATGTCTGCCAGTTTTGCACCGGGGGAGTCCTCGTAGTGGGTGATCAGGATGATCTTTGCGCCGTTGGCCTTGGCGGTGCGCAGGGTCTCCATCAGGTCCCGGGTAGCGCCGGAGTAGGAGACGAACAGCACCACGTCCTGCTCGGTCATCAGGCTGGCCGCCATGACCTGCATGTGGCTGTCGGCGGTGGCACGGAACTTGTTGGTGATGCAGGCGAACCGGGCGCAGATCTCTTTGGCGGCGGCCATGCTGCCGCCCTGTCCCATGCAGAACACCTGCCGGGCGCTGTGCAGCAGCGCCACAGCCTGATCCACCGCCTGCGGCGAAAGGGCGTTCTGGGTGCCATTGATGGCGGTCATGAACAGTGCTGAGGCGTGCTCGCACAGGGTAGCAGTGTCGGCGTCCGGGGCGGGCTCCTGCTGGTTTACCAGCACACCGGTGGCATTGGCCTGCGCCAGCGCAATGCGCATTTCGTGGTAGCCCTCAAAGCCCAGCGCCCGGCAGAACCGGAACACCGTGGCCTCAGCCACCTGACACTCTCTGGCCAGCGATGATATGGACAGATACTGTGCCTCCGCGGCGTGCTGCACCAGATATTCGGCCACCGTGCGGCCGGATTTTGTCAGGTCGCCCTGATGCTGCTGCAGCAGCTCCCAAAAATTTGTAGACATTCTTCCCTCTCCTGACTTAGGCCGCCGGCGGTGCCGGTGCCGTGTTCGTGCTTACCTTCTTATATAAAAGTATAAGAGAAACCGCGCCGCTGTGCAAGAGGCGTAATGAACACATTTTACCCGCCGATTCTGTGCAGAGGGCACAGTTTTGAAGGAAAAAATGCCCCAAATAGTGAAAATGCTTTTCATTTTTACAATTTCAAAGCTGAAAGTGATTTTCAGAGCAACCGGGGAAAGTGTACCGTTTTGTAACTATTTTGACAAGTAAAGTGGATGAAAATATTGTGTTTTTTCTGATATCCCACAATTTTGTGCAGACTGCCGGGTTTAAAAATGAAAATTTATGAAAAGAACGAATAGACAAAATGAAAATAATTTTCTATAATTGGGCTACAAACAACGGCTGCGGACACGAGCAGCCGCTACGAGCAAAACGGAGTACGATCCCCCGATGGGTCGAAGAAGATGAACAAGGAGAATCTACCATGAAAAACTGCATTTCCCGCCGTTCCTTCCTGAAGGCTGCCGGTATTCTGGGCGCTGCCGGTGCACTGGCCGCCTGCGGCGGTTCCTCCTCCACCAGCACTGCTGCTTCCTCCACCGCTTCCTCTGCTGCTGCAAGTGCAGCCAGCACCGGCGCAAGCATCAAGCTGTGGACATACCCCATCGGCGGCTGGGGCAAGGACGAGACTGTGCAGGAGCTGATCTCCAGCTTCAACGCAAAGTATCCGGATATCAAGGTCACCGTCGAGTATCTGGACTACACCAACGGCGACGACCAGGTCAACACCGCCATCGAGGGCGGCAGCGCACCCGACCTGATCATGGAAGGCCCCGAGCGTCTGGTTGCCAACTGGGGCGCCAAGGGCCTGATGGCCGATCTGAGCGACCTGTGGACCGACGACCAGAAGGCAGACATCAGCGCCAGCGTTGAGGCCGCCTGCAAGGATTCCTCCGGCGCTTACTACGAGTTCCCGCTCTGCATGACCGCGCACTGCATGGCCATCAACAAGACCGTGTTTGAGGCTGCCGGTGCTATGCAGTATGTCGATGCCGAGAACCACACCTGGACCACCGACAACTTCCTGAAGGCTGTGCAGGCCGTCTACGACTCCGGCAAGACCGACGTCGGCGCGATCTACTGCAGCGGCCAGGGCGGCGACCAGGGCACCCGCGCCATCATCAACAACATGTACGGTGGTACCTTCACCGATGCTGAGCACACCAAGTACACCGCTGACTCCCCCGAGAACATCAAGGCCATCCAGGCTCTGTACGATGCCAAGGGCGTGAACTTTGATGCTTCCATCAACGGCGGCGAGGAGATCACCCTGTTCCGCAACGGCACCCTGCAGATGGCTTTCTGCTGGAACATTGCACAGCAGCTGAACGCTGACACCGCTGCCGCAGGCCAGACCATCAGCGGCGACGAGATCTTCCCCATGGCCTTCCCCACCGGGAGCGGTGACCCGAAGCTGTGCGGCGGCATCTGGGGCTTCGGCATCTTTGATAACGGCGACGAGGCCAAGATCAAGGCTGCAAAGACCTTTATTGAGTTCATCGCTGCCGATCCCTCTCAGGTCAAGGACAGCGTGCTGGCTTCCACCTACTTCCCCGTCCGCACCAGCGTGGGCGACATTTACGCCGGCAACGAGGTCATGAGCGAGTACAGCAAGTTTATGGGCTATCTGGGCGATTATTACCAGATCACCCCGGGCTGGACCACTGCCCGTACCGAGTGGTGGAACATGCTGCAGCGCGTGGGATCCGGCGAGGCCGTCGAGACTGCCGTCAAGACCTTTGTGGACAACGCAAACGCAGCCGCTGCTGCCGAGGCATAAGCGCTAGTTTCTCTGAACTGCATTACAGCTGAACCGCATGGCCCCTTCCTCCGGGTGAGGGAGGGGCCTTTTTACGGAAAAAACACTCTCAAACGAAAGGTCTGGTGATCCTCTTGGCTGCAAAGACGGCAATGAAAGAGCCCAAACGCAGCAGTGCGCTGGTACGGCGCGAAACCTTCGCCTCCTACTGCTTCCTGCTGCCCAGCCTGATCTTCTTTCTGGGCTTCGTCATCTACCCCATGATCCTCTGCGTGGTGACCAGCTTCTTTGACTCCACCATGAACCGCGCGGATATCTTTGTGGGGATGGCAAACTACAAGACCCTGTTTGCCGACCCCATCTTCCTTGGTGCATTAAAGAACACCTTCGTCATCGTTATCGTGTCGGTGCCCATCACCTGCATCTTCTCGCTGTGGGTGTCCTCCGCCATCGTAGACCTGCCGGAGTGGGCCACCAGCCTTTTCCGCTGCGTGTTCTACCTGCCCGTGGTCACCGGCTCTGTCGCTGTTACCGTGGTGTGGAAGTGGATGTACAACAACTACTACGGCATCTTCAACTATCTGGGCAAGAGCCTTGGTATTCTGGACAAAAACATCAACTGGCTGGGTGACGAGCGGTTCGCTCTGGGCTGTATCATCCTGATTTTGCTCACCACCTCCGTGGGTCAGCCCATCGTGCTGTACGTTTCGGCACTGGGCAACGTGGATCAGTCCATCGTGGAAGCCGCCGAGGTGGACGGCGCGACCGACTTCCAGTGCTTCTGGAAGATCAAGTGGCCGGCCATTATGCCCACCACCCTGTACATTCTGGTCATCACCACCATCAACTCCTTCCAGTGCTTTGCACTGATCCAGCTGCTGACCTCCGGCGGCCCCAACCACAAGACCGATACCATTATGTACTACATCTACTACACCGCCTTCAAGCAGTACAAGTACGGCTACGGCAACGCCATGGGCGTGGTGCTGGCGGTGATCATCGCCATTCTGTCTGCTGTCCAGTTCAAGCTGGGCAACAAGGATAATTAAGGAGGTGCGGAACAATGCGTGCAACTGCTGCAAAAAAGCAAAAACCGTTGGAGCGCCATCCCAGTAAACTGAAAAAGATGAGCGCCTACGCCATTCTGGCGATCATCCTCATCAGCATCATGGCGGTGCTGTTCGCCTTCCCGCTGTACTGGATCATCACCGGCTCCTTCAAGACCGGTGCCGCCATCAATGCGACCACCCCGGAGTGGTGGCCCAGCCAGTGGGTACTGACCAACTACCAGAAGCTGTTTGCCGGTAAGCGTGCCCCGCTGTGGCAGCTGGCCGTGCCTTTCGGCTCCAAGTTCAGCGCCAACGGCGAGCCCGTCTACTTCTCGGTAGGCCCTATGGCTCCCGCTGCTATCCGTTGGATGATCAACACCGTGTTCATGGCCGTTATGTCCATGATCCTTACCTGCCTGACCGCCGCCATGGCCGGTTATGCGCTGGCCAAAAAGCGCTTTGTGGGCCGCAAGCTGCTGTTCACCCTCATCGTCTGCGCTATGGCACTGCCCAAGCAGGTCATCCTGATCCCCCTGCTGCGGGAGATGAGCGCACTGAACCTGTACAACACCATCTGGGCGGTCATCTTCCCCATCGTGGGCTGGCCGTTCGGCGTGTTCCTGATGAAGCAGTTCAGTGAGGGCATCCCCACAGAAATGCTGGAGGCTGCCCGCATCGATGGTGCCAGCGAGGCACGCACCTTTGTCAAGATCGTGCTGCCCATGGTCAAGCCCGGTATCGGCGCACTGGCCATCTTTACCTTCATCAACAGCTGGAACGACTACTTCATGCAGTTGATCATGCTGTCCAGCACCAGCAACCTGACCATCTCGCTGGGCATTGCAAAACTGCAGGCAGAGAACAGCACCGACTTCGGCCTGATCATGGCCGGTGCCGCGCTGGCTGCTGTGCCCATCATCATCATCTTCCTCATCTTCCAGAAGTACTTCACCAAGGGCATCGCAATGGGTGCTGTTAAAGGCTAAAATTTCGACCGCCGCAAGAGGGCAAAAATACCCCCGCCCGGAGCGGAAAGCGTCAGAATTTGATACGAACGACTATTTTATCTTGATTTATTACTGATTGTAAAGAAGGGCTTGAAACATGAAAGATATCAAAAAATATCAGGGTGTCATCCCTGCCTTTTACGCCTGCTATGACGCAGAGGGCAACATCTCGGTGGAGGGGGTCAAGGCGCTGACCCGCCACCTGATCGCCAAGGGCGTCAAGGGCGTGTATGTCGGTGGCTCGTCCGGTGAGTGCATCTACCAGCACCCCGATGAGCGCAAGCAGGTCCTGGAGGCCGTGATGAGCGAAGCCAAGGGCAAGCTGACCGTGATCGCCCACGTTGGCTGCAACAACACCGCCGACAGCATGGAGCTGGCACGCCACGCCGAGAGCGTGGGCGTGGACGCCATTGCCTCCATCCCGCCCATCTACTTCCACCTGCCGGAGTACGCCATTGCCAAGTACTGGAACGATATGTCCGCAGCAGCACCCAACACCGAGTTCGTTATCTACAACATCCCGCAGCTGGCTGGCACGGCGCTGACCATGAGCCTGCTGAACGAGATGCTGAAGAACCCCAACGTGGTGGCCGTGAAAAACAGCTCCATGCCCACGCAGGACATCCAGATGTTCAAGGATGCCGGTATCGCCGCCCGCGGCGAGGGAAACTTTGTGGTGTTCAACGGCCCGGACGAGCAGTTCGTTTCCGGCCGCGTCATCGGTGCAGACGGCGGCATCGGCGGTACTTATGCCGTAATGCCGGAGCTGTATCTGGCCATGAATGCCCATCTGGAAAAGGGCGAGATCGCAAAGGCACGCGCTATCCAGTACGAGGCCAACCGCATCATCTACAAGATGTGCTCTGCCCACGGCAACCTGTATGCCGTGCAAAAGGAGATCCTGCGCCGGATGTATGGTCTGGAGCTGGGCAGCGTGCGCGCCCCGATGCCCGGCCTGATCCCCGAGGATGAGCCCATCGTTGCCGAGGCACAGGCCATGATCGAAGCTGCCATCGCAAAGCTGTAACAGGATAAAAGCGCCCCTCTCCGTCTCTTTTTCAGAGGGGAGGCGGGCGCTTCTTTTATTGGAGGAAACGCGAATGATCTGCGATACCTTGCAGCATCTGGGCCGGTACAGGGGACTGCACCCCAACTTGGATACCGCCATTGACTATCTGCTTACCCACGACCTTGCCGCCCTGCCGCTGGGACGCACCGAGGTGGACGGCGATAAGGTGTTCATCAACCTGATGGATGCCACATTGCACCCAGACGCGGGCTACCACCCGGAGTACCACAAGCTTTATGCTGATTTACAGGTGGATCTTACCGGCAGCGAGGGCTGGGGCTACACCAATCTGCCCGGCGCGGAGATCGGGGAGTTTACCGGGGACTGCGGCTTTCAGGACAGTGCCAGCGTAGTGACCGGTGCACTGGGCGAAGGACGCTTTGTACTGTTCTTTCCGGAGGAACTGCATAAACCCGGCCTTGTACAGCACGGCTGCGTCAGCGTGCGCAAGGCCGTTGTCAAGATCAGAATGGAGGAGTAAGAATGGATAAGGAAAAGCTGTTTGCACAGATCAAGGGCGGACTCATCGTGTCCTGTCAGGCACTGGAGCACGAGCCGCTGTATACCAAGGAGGGCGGGGTCATGCCCCTGATGGCGAAAGCTGCCGCCATGAGCGGGGCTGTGGGCATCCGCGCCAACACCGTGCGGGACATTACCCAGATCAAGCAGGTGGTGGACCTGCCGGTCATCGGCATCATCAAAAAGGATTACCCCGGCACGCCCATGTACATTACCGTCACCATGAAGGAAGTGGACGAGCTGGTGGCCTGCGGCGTGGATATCCTTGCCGTGCAGGGCACCGGTGCGCTGCGCCCGGACGGCTCTACCTCCGCGCAGTTCATCCGCGCCATCAAGGCAAAGTACCCCGAACAGCTGGTGATGGCTGATTGCGATAACCTTGAAAATGCCATGCTCTGCGCCGAAGCCGGTGCCGACTTTGTAGGCACCACCATGCGCGGCTACACCCCGGAGACCACCGGCATTGATGATATCGACTTTGACTTCATCCGCAAGCTGTCCGCAGAGTGCCCGGCAAAGATCATTGCCGAGGGTCATATCCACTACCCGGAGCAGGCGGTCAAGGCGCTGGAAGCCGGTGCGTTTGCACTGGTGGTGGGCGGTGCCATTACCCGCCCGGCAGAGATCACCGCACGTTTTACCGGTGCCATCAACGCCGCTAAAAAGTAACACAGGGGAGTGCCTGCTATGAAACACTATCTTGGTATCGACATCGGCGGCACCGCCGTCAAGCTGGGCATCGTGGACGAAGCCGGTGCAGTGCTGGCGAAAGCCGAAGAGAGCGTAAGCTTTGACGGCTACCGCACCCCCATCCTGACCACCGTGCTGAAGGCTGCACAAGCTTTCCTTGCCGCGCAGAGCGTCCCGGCGGAAAGCCTTGCGGGCATCGGCGTTTCTGCCACCGGGCAGATCGACAGCCGCAAGGGCATCGTGGCGGGTACCTGCGGCAATCTGCCCAACTACATCGGCGCACCCATCAAGGCGGAGCTGGAAAAGACCTTTGGTCTGCCGGTCACGGTAGCCAACGACGCCAACTGCATGACGCTGGGCGAGGTGTGGGTCGGCGGTGCACAGGGCTATACGGACGTCATCGGCGTGACGCTGGGCACCGGCGTAGGCGGCGGCATCCTGACCGGTGGCCGTCTGCTGGAAGGTGCGCGGGGTCTGGGCGGTGAACTGGGTCACTACCGCACCCACGCGCTGGACGGCGTGGACTGCACCTGCGGCGCAAAGGGCTGCTGGGAGCGCTACGCTGCCACCACTGCTCTGGTGCGCGCCGCACAGGAGGAAAACCCGGCATGGAAGGATGGCCGCGCCATCTTTGCCGCCGCTGAGGCGGGCGACAAGACCGTGCTGGCGCTGCTGGACGCATGGACGGACGAGATCGCGCAGGGACTGGCGGGCATGGTGCATATCTTCAACCCGCAGCTCATCCTCATCGGCGGCGGCGTCAGCGCACAGCAGGAGCTGCTGGCACTGCAACTGACTGATTTTACAAACCGAATCACGCTCTGGCAGTCGCTGGGCGGCGGTATGTCATCACTCAAGTAAGGAATAATATGGCTAGAGTCTCTCTTTCATGGGCATTGATTCTTGGTCTTTTAGCCGGTATCGGCCCGATGTGTACCGATCTTTATTTGCCGGCTTTGCCGGAGATGTCTGAGCAACTGGCGGCAACCACGACCATAACGCAATTAACCCTGACCGCATCACTGATTGGTCTTGGCGTCGGACAACTGTTATTTGGCCCTCTGAGCGACAAAATAGGGCGTAAACGTCCGTTAATCTTGTCGTTGCTATTGTTTATTGTTTCTTCCATTTTATGCGCGACAACGAACAATATTTACTGGCTGGTGGTCTGGCGTTTTATTCAAGGGATCGCGGGGGCGGGTGGTTCGGTGCTCTCTCGTTCTATTGCTCGTGACAAATATCAGGGAGTAACGTTGACCCAGTTTTTTGCGCTGTTAATGACGGTGAATGGCCTGGCACCGGTGTTGTCGCCAGTGCTGGGCGGGTACATTGTTAGCACTTTTGACTGGCGCACTTTATTCTGGGTAATGGCTGAAATTAGCACCGTACTGTTGCTGGGCTGTCTGTTATTTATTCATGAGACCTTGCCAGAAAATAAAAGGGGCTCATCATTGCTATTAACCGGACGAAGCGTGGTGCAGAACCGCCGTTTTATACGCTTTTGCCTGATTCAAAGTTTTATGCTGGCCGGTTTGTTTGCATATATCGGCTCTTCGTCGTTCGTGTTGCAGAAGGAATTTGGCTTTAGTCCAATGCAATTTAGCCTGGTGTTTGGCCTTAACGGCACCGGACTTATCATTGCTTCATGGATCTTCTCGCGCCTGGCGCGACGGATTAACGCGATGACATTGTTGCGAGGTGGCCTGATAGCGGCAATTTTGTGTGCATTGCTCACGGTCTTATGCGCATGGATACAATTGCCCATTCCGGCACTGGTGGCATTATTTTTCACCATCGCATTTTGTAGCGGCATCGGCACTGTTGGCGGGGCAGAGGCTATGAGTGCAGTAGGGACGCAGGAATCTGGAACGGCGTCTGCGTTGATGGGGATGAGCATGTTTGTCTTCGGCGGTATAGCCGCGCCATTGTCGGGAATTGGCGGAGAAACACTGTTAAAAATGAGTCTGGCAATTA
>OGLG01001731.1_pt1 | contig 11620 bp, 8 predicted proteins | sample 1572621 | NCBI WGS metagenome assembly OGLG01 (sample SAMEA2581912, study PRJEB24529) | metagenome | biome: Human gut stool | place: China | collected 2011 | reverse complement strand
GGCGCCGCATCCGGCTCTTCCGGCTTTCTGCAAGGCGGTCTGGCTGGCGTTGTCAGTCGGAAAATCACCAATGACGCCGTAAGAACTGCGACGCAAACGACGCAGAGAGCGTCCTCCTCCACCATGTCCGCCGCGCATCAGGCCACGGAGCGTACTGTAAATGCCGAGCGGCAGGCAGCAAGCGTTGTTCATCAGGCAAAGCAGACGCGCAGCGAAAGCGCTTCTCAAAAGTCGCAGACGGGGGTGACCAATCAGCAAGTCGCTTCCAGTACCCGAACCGCCTCGGTTTCCTCACTCCGCAGGGAGTCACAGCATTCCGTTGGCCTCGGCGGGCGTATTTTTACCACTTCCATGCTGGAGGGTGGGCGTTTTGCCAACGATGTGATCGGTATGGTCGCAGCCGGAGACCTGCACTCCACCGGCTCCATCACCGGAGAGTTTGCGTCACAGGCGTTGTCCTCCTACATGGGCATTACCGCTCAGGGAGACGCCGCACCGCAAATATCCTATTCCGACGTTGAGATCGGCGGCGGGCGCATCACCGGCACAGAGTATTCTCCGGAGCATCCGGAGGGCATTTCCTTTGGAATGTACCATACCGGGCAATATGCCGCGCCGGACGGTGAACACCAAAAGGTTTTTTCTGCCGATGGCGTCCAATGGTACAAGCAGTATGCCGCAGACACCGTGATAAAGACACCCTTTACCGCACCAGACGGCGAGATCGACTATCATAAGGAGATCGTCAAGAAGGTGCCCGATCCGCCGAAGCGGAAAGACCGGATGTAAGGGAGGCTGTCTATGAAACCGGAAGAATTTGAGGTTTATGTGATTCCTCCCAACTTTATGGAGGGCGGCACACTCTTCGGCGGGCTTTTGAAAACCCGCAATACGATTGAGGCGGTCATCCTTGGCCTTGCGGTCGGCGTACCGGTTCTGCGCCTTCCGTTTTCCCTCACCGTCCGCGTCGTGATTTTATGCCTGACGGCTCTTCCGCTGGTGCTTCTCGCCTTGATCGGCGTATCCGGCATGAGTCTGTCCGCTTTTATCCGCCTGTTTTTTTGCTTTCTTCATAACCGCAGAATCCTGTCACGCGACGGGACGCAGGATGGCAAAAACAAAAAAACACTGTTGCCCAGTTGGGCGCAGCAGAGGAAAAGCGACTGTGAAGCAGAAGATCCTCCGCTCCCCAAAAGCCGCAGCCGATTTTCTGTTGATCTGAAGCAGCGCAGCGTGACGCAGTTCAAGACCTTCTTGCAGGAGGAAGAAGCCGTTCAGCCGCTTAATGCCCTGACGGACTATATCCCTATCGAGAAGATTGAGCACGGCGTCATTTACACAAGAGATCACCGCTACGTTAAGATTGTAGAGGTGATTCCCGTCAACTTCCTGCTTCGCAGCGCGAGAGAGCAGCGGAGCATCATTTACTCTTTTATTTCCTATCTGAAAATTGCCCCGGTCAAGGTGCAATTCAAGGCATTGACAAAGCGTGCGGACATTAACCGGCATCTGGATACCGTCCGCAGAGAGCTGGAGCATGAGCAGGATCCGCGCTGCCGTGTCCTGCAGGAAGACTACCTGAAGCTCATTCGGCAGCTTGGCTCCCGTGAGGCAATCACAAGGCGCTTTTTTCTCGTTTTCGAGTATGAACCGCTGCCCGGCACCAAACGAGGTCACGAGGAAGAGGATGCAATCGCTTCTCTGCAAACGGCCGCACGCACGGCATCAAATTATCTGCGGCAATGCGGCAATGAAGTCATTTCCCCCGAAGATGAGGACAACGCTGCGGCAGAGATCCTTTATAACATTCTTTGTCGCAGGGCCAGCAGTGAGCCGTTCTATCAGCGGGTGAAGTCCGTTCTGGCGGACTACATGGCCGCCGGGCGGGACATCAACACTATTCCCGTCAACGAGTTCTATGCCCCTGACAGCATCGACCTTACCCATGGAAACTACCTCTGTGTAGATGGGCTGTATTATGCCTATCTTCTTGTCCCATCAGATGGTTATAAAGCGCGCGTTCCCGCCGGCTGGCTCAGCCTTTTGGTCAACGCCGGCGACGGGATCGATCTGGACGTCTTTCTGACGCGGCAGCCAAAGGATCGCATGGTCAGAAAGCTGGGGCAGCAGCTCCGTATCAACCGCAGCAAAATTAAGGAAACCAGCGACACCAACACGGATTTTGACGACCTCGACGGTGCGATCCGCAGCGGCTATTTTCTAAAAGACGGTCTTTCCAACAATGAGGATTTTTATTATCTGAACCTGCTTATCACCGTCACAGCCGGCAGCGTGGATGACCTTGAATGGAAGGTCGCGGAAATGAAAAAGCTCCTGCTCTCGCAGGATATGGATGTGCAGACCTGTTCCTTTTGTCAGGAGCAGGCTTTTTTATCCTCTCTTCCTCTGGTTTCTCTGGAGCGCCAGCTCTATGAGCGGTCTAAGCGTAATGTTCTGACAACGGGAGCTGCCAGCTGCTATCCCTTCACCAGCTATGAGATGTGCGATGACAACGGTATTCTTCTCGGCGTCAATAAACACAACAATTCTCTCATCATCGTGGACATCTTCGATTCCCGCGTCTACAAGAATGCCAATATCGCCATTCTCGGAACCAGCGGAGCCGGAAAAACCTTTACGCTTCAGCTGATGGCTCTGCGCATGCGCCGCAAGGGAATTCAGGTCTTTATCATCGCGCCGCTCAAAGGGCATGAGTTTCACCGGGCCTGTTCCAACATCGGCGGACAGTTTATCTCCATATCTCCGGCTTCTCAAAACTGCATCAACATCATGGAGATCCGCAAGGCAGATAAGTCCGTGGACGATCTGCTGGATGGCCCCGGCACGGAAAAATCTCTGCTGGCAGCCAAAATTCAGCGGCTGCACACGTTTTTCAGTCTCTTAATTCCGGACATGTCCCACGAGGAGCGGCAGCTTCTGGATGATGCCATGATCTGTACCTACGGGACAAAGGGCATCACACATGACAATGCTTCTCTGGAACAGCCGAAAAATCCAGGGTGCTATAAAGAAATGCCGATCCTGGGCGACCTGTATGAAATTCTCGCCGCCTCTCCGGAAACAAAGCGCCTTGCCAACATCCTGAATCGGCTGGTCAACGGCTCTGCCCGCTCTTTCAATCAGCAAACCAATGTGGCGCTGGACAACAAGTACATCGTCCTTGATATTTCTGAGCTGACCGGTGATCTGCTGACGGTGGGGATGTTTGTTGCTCTTGACTTTGTATGGGACAAGGCCAAAGAGAACCGCACGGCGGAAAAAGCCATCTTCGTGGACGAGTGCTGGCAGCTCATCGGCGCCAGCAGCAACCGGCAGGCCGCCGAATCCGTTCTGGAGCTTGCCAAGACGATCCGCGGCTATGGCGGCAGCCTTGTCTGCGCCACACAGGACCTCAATGACTTTTTTGCGCTGGACGACGGTAAATACGGCAAGGGCATCATCAACAACAGTAAAACGAAGATCCTGCTGAATCTGGAGGAGGAAGAAGCTCAGCGCGTTCAGGGCGTTCTGCATCTGTCTGAAGCTGAGTTGATGGAAATTACGCACTTTGAACGCGGCAGCGCTCTCATCAGCACAAATAACAATAATATTGCCGTGGAGATCAAGTGCAGTCAAATGGAAAAGGAATTGATCACCACGGATCGCCGGGAGCTGGCTGAGCTTGCTCAGCGTGCTGCGCCAAAGCAGCATCCATGCTAATCCGTACACAATACGCATTTAAGACGTATAACGCTCCACAACCAACAGCAATACGGCGATTATACGGCTTCAATACGCATAACGAGGAGATGTTTCAATGAAAACGAGGGAACAGATCTATGGGCAGGAAGCCGCCGGCATCCTGCGGGATGTTTCCATGTACCGCGCTCTGACGGAGATGCAGCTTTTGAAGCTCTATCCGCACAAGGAAAGCAAAATCCGGAATCTGCTGTCCTACCTGCAAAAGCAGGGCCGCATTGTGCAGCGCGGCGAGTATTACCGCATTCCCGCTGATGCGGAGGCGGGGATCGATTACGGGCTTTCAAAGGCCATTTGGGTTCTTACCGACTTTATGGAGCAGGTAGAATATCACTCTGTCAGCGAGTACCCCGCAAAAATCATATTTTTTGCGGATGGTGAAGTTTACGAGATCATTTACGCGGAGCCGGGTAAAGAGCAGCTTATCAACCAAATGCTCTCCACAGTAAAAGAGGTTCCGCCCAAATACATCGTTCTGATTGAGCAGCCGGAGCAGATCGCCGAGATCCACATACCAAACACCAGCGGCTACTGTACCGTCTCTTCGGGCGGCGAAGTGCAGTATTATCAAATCGAATAAGGAGTTTTTTCTTGAACAGGGCCATTATATCACAAAGAATTACATCTATTCTGGCTGAGATCGAACGGCTGAACAATGCGCTCTATGCCATGAACACGACGGATATTCAGCGTTATCCCGACAACTACGAGGTGCTGTCCACGGATGCGGCGCTGCGGGCCGAGCGGATCACCTGCCGGCTGCGCCACCTGATCTACGCCACTACCAGCATCAAAAAAGAGGAATATCTGCGTTCTGCTGAAACCATGCAGGGTATTGAGATCAGCGAAAATGGCGGCATTCTGGAGATCAAGCTCCCGTGCCTTCTGCCAAAGCGCAGGCAGCGCCAAAGCACGGAGTTCCTGTTGGATCCGTTTACCTCCGCGCTCTCCGATTACGCCGCCCACCACACCATGCCGCAATTTCAGCATTGTGTGGTCTGTTTTTCCCACATCTATGCGCAGGAGCTGCCAGAGCGGCGTATCCGCGATTATGACAATCTGGAACTGAAGCAGTTTCTGGATGTTGCGGCCTCCTTCATCTTGACGGATGACAATGGGCTGCTGTGCGACGCCTACAACACCACGGAGTTGGGCGAAGAGGATTGCACACGGCTTTTTCTCATGGACAGCACGCAGTTTCCAGCCTGGCTTGCAGAGCGCCAGAATGGCGTAAAAAGCATATCGGATTTTTGACCTTTTATGGGCGCTTATTTTCCAAGGTACAAAAAGCGCCCTGAAAGCGCTGAAAATACTGCGTTTTTTCAAGGCGCTCCAACCGCAAAATTACCCAAGCTATAAAGCCCTACGGTAAAATATCGTACAAGGAGGCAGCACGGTTTATGCCTCGAAAGCCCCGGCAGCTGCCAGCTCAAAATACGCTGCCCTATCTTCTTTTGACATTGACCGCCCTCTGCGGTGAATACCCCATCCGGCAAATCAGTCGCCTGCCGGGTGGCTCCGCATACCTCGAAAGTGTCGTTACCGCCCTCCGGCGAGATGGGTTGCTGCGTACCTTCTCCAAAGACGGCCTGCGTGGACTTCGGCTCACCTCGTCAGCCAAACGGCTGCTGTTGGCTGATGCTCCCGAATGGTTTTCAGCCTATCTGACCGGCAGTTCTGAGCCAAACAAGCTCAAAAGCGAAATTCCCAGGCGGCTCCGGCTTCACCGGATGGCTGAGATCCTGACCATCATGCACAACGCTGACATTCCGGCCTTTCCATGGGAAAAGGTCCCTTTTTCCGCTATGGTCGGTCAGAACGCAGAGTCTCCCGCCTATTACACCTCCAGAGAGATCAAGGAGATCGGCCCGCAAGGGACGAAAATTAGAAGTTCGCGCGCAACCGGCATCCTGCTGACGGATGGCGGTATTTTTTTGACCTATAACACCGCCAAAGCGCAGATGAAATGGGAGTATAAGGCCGAACTGCGATTCAAAGCTCTGCTGCAAACCGAAGGGGTCATGCCCGACGCGGAGATTTCCGGGATCGTGTTCGGCTCCACCATGGAACAACTTTCTATCCTGACGCAGCCGGACGCGCACAGCTATTTCCTGCTGGATGGCAGCTTTCCGCATTTCTATTATTTGACCAATGACCGTTATGGCGAAGCGATCCTTCGCCTCTTATGCGACGCGCAGCAGCGCAGGACGCTTGATACGATCCTTGCAGAGGGGCTCCATGAGGGGATACCAAATTGGCGCGTCGAGAACGACGCCATTGACAGCGAGGGGAATCCTGTTCTATTCGCCTACACCTGTGATTTTCCTCGCATCCGGCGTTTCGATACCGCGCTGGAGCTGCACGGAATGACGGGGACATTGATCTGCTTCGATTACCAAGAAGAAGCCTTGCGGGAGATCTGCGGGCAGTGTGTGATGCTGCAAAGCATTGATTTTCAACAGTTTGAAAGGAGCGTGCTCTATTCCTAAAAAGAAGCTGATTCAGCTTTTCATTATTCCAATCGCTGCGCTGGCGCTGCTCTACGGGAGCGGCTACCTCTCGCAGCTTTTTTCCAATTACCGTGCATGGCAGGAGGCCGGCGCCGTGTTTGGGACGTCTCCCACATTCCCGGACGCCGGATTCTTTCCCTGCCTTGCGGCAGCCTTCCACTTTCCGTATGGGCTGTATGGCCTCGGCCTCTGCATCGGTGCGCTGGCGCTGCTGATCCTCATGGTCATGCGAATGGGCTACAGTGAGGGCGGCGAATACGACCGGCAGCGCAATCTGGTCTATTCCGATAAGGGAACCTACGGCACCGCAGGGTTTTTGTCCCGCAAGGAGCTGGCGGGGGTGCTTGATCTTGTTCCGGATATTCGCAAGCATTCCGGTACGATTCTCGGAGAGCTGGATCATCAGGTCATTTGTATTCCTCCAAAGACTCGATTTAACGGGAATCTTGCGGTTTACGGCGCCAGCGGTTCCAAGAAGACAAGAGCCTTTTGCGTCAACATGATTCTCCAATGCGCAGCGCGGAAGTCAAGCCTTGTGATCTGTGACCCCAAGTCCGAATTGTACGAAAAGACCAGCGAATATCTGCGGGATCAGGGCTACACCGTCCGTGTGTTCAATCTGGTCACACCGTCAGCCTCCGATTCATGGAATTGTCTTGCGGAGGTCGGCGGTCAGGAATTGATGGCCCAGCTTTTTTGTGACGTCATCATCAAGAATACCGGTGGCGAAGAACGCGACCACTTCTGGGACAGCGCCGAAATGAATCTGCTCAAGGCGCTGGTCCTCTATGTTTCCACCAGCTATCCCAAGAAAAAGCAAAACATCGGCGAAGTGTACCAATTGCTCACCGCCAGTTCCGAAAAGGAACTGAATGCGCTTTTTGATGTTCTTCCCCTCACGCATCCTGCCAAAGCGCCATACAGCATTTTCAAGCAGGCGTCGGAGGGTGTGCGCGGCGGCGTTATCATCGGGCTCGGCTCCAGACTGCAGGTTTTCCAAAACCGGGATATTCGCAACATCACATCCTACAACGAGATTGATCTGGAACTTCCGGGAAAGCAGCCGTGCGCGTATTACTGCATTACCAGCGATCAGGACAGCACCTTTGATTTCCTCTCCTCGCTGTTTCTTTCCTTTGTGTTTATCCGCCTGGTTCGCTATGCGGACGAACATTGCCCTGGTGGGGCGCTTCCGGTTCCTGTTCATGTACTTGGTGAAGAGCTGTGTGCCTGTGGAGTGATCCCAGATCTATCGAGAAAAATTTCGGTCATTCGTTCCAGAAACCTGTCCATGTCATGTGTGTTCCAGAACTTAGCAGGTCTACAGAACCGCTATCCCTACAACCAGTGGCAGGAAATTCTGGGCAACTGCGATGTGCAGCTTTTTCTTGGCTGTACAGATGCTCTGACGGCGGAATTTATTTCCGACCGGACCGGCGAGGCCAGTATCTCTGTCACCAGTAAAGCCAAACAGCTCGGAACATGGCGTGTATCCAATTACACGCCTGAATACCGGGAAACCAGCGGTGTCGGCCGGCGCAAGCTGATGACCATGGACGAGGTGCTGCGTATGGACGTCGATAAAGCCCTGATCATCATTCGTGGCAAAAATGTACTGGAGGTAGATAAATACGATTATTCCAAGCATCCCGAGGCAAAGAAACTACGGCCGAGCAAGGCCGCCTCCCATGTCCCTGCATGGCGGGCAAATCAGCCGCAGGAAAAGCAAACTCCATCGGCGCCGCCATCTCAGGCAGCGGATAAGAAGCCGGCGCAAAAGAAAAAGCCTGCATCGACAGAAAAAGTCGTTACAGTAACCAAAGAATCCATTATGAAGAAAAAGGAGGATACTTAATGCCCAAGAAAAAAACGATCCCGCCCCCTGATGATTTCTCCTCAGAGTTCATGGAAACCGAATCCGCCAAAGAACTTTCTGAGCAGCAGGTGGAGGCCGCCGGCAGCGACAACACGGAAACTCCGCTGGCAGAACCCCCGGAAGTTGATCTCGGCTCCGGCGATGTGAGCGGCACAGCAGATGTCGGAGAAAACGAACCGGATGCCGAAAACACCGCCGATGCCGCAGATACTGTCCCTGTTTCCGATGAAAAGGCTGAGGACCCGGAGTACGACAGCATTTTGCAGGAGCTGAACAGCAGCACTCCGGCATCTCTTGACAGCGGCGGCGAAAATGCTCTGGATGCGCTTTTGCTGGAAGGAAATGCGGAAAATGCTCCGCCCGCTGAAGATGAAACGGAATCCGCAGATGGTGAAGCTGCTCCGCAGCCTACTGCGCCTCCCGCACCTGCCGGACGCCGTGACTCCTACATTCTGACCGTTGATGCAAAAGACCGTATCGAAACGGAAGAAGAACGCCGTGAGGTCATCTGGCATGAGATCAAAACCTCGCATATCACCGGGCGCATCTTGACCGGAACGTTGGACGGTGTGGAGCAGACCCCTTCCGGCCACACGATCGTTGTCATTGACTACAAGGGCTATCGCATTGCGATCCCGCTGAAAGAAATGATGCTCTATTCCGGACCCGTTCCGTATGGGGCGAAATACAAGCCGTTTATGGAGCGGATGAACAGTATCCTTGCGACCATGCTCACCGCGGAGATCGATTTCATCGTCCGGGGTCTGGATAACACCGCCCGCAGCGTTGTGGCAAGCCGCAAGGCCGCTATGCTCCGTAAGCGTCAGACCTTCTATCTGGACACCAACGAAGATGGCGTCCCCATGATCTATGAAGGGCGCGTCGTACAGGCGCGCGTCATTGGCGTTGCGGAAAAAGTCCTGCGTGTGGAAGTGTTCGGCGTGGAGTGTACGATTTTCGCCCGCGATCTGTCTGCCGCATGGTTCGGTGACGCCCGCGAGTATTACAGCGTCGGCGACCGTGTTCTTGTCCGTGTGCTCACCATTGACCGCAGCGACATCAACCATATTTCCATCACAGCAGATATCCGCAGCGTTTCGTCCGCCGCCAACCAGAGCAATCTGGATAAATGCGTCCTGCAGGGCAAATATGCCGGCAGAGTGACCGATGTGCGGCACGGCGTTGTGTTCATCCGGCTCAACAACGGTGTCAACGCGGTTGCCCACACCTGCTATGACCGGCGAATGCCCGGAAAAAAAGACGACGTCAGCTTTGCCGTTACCCGTCTGGATGAGGAACGCGGCATCGCCGTCGGCATCATCACCAGAATCATCAAACAGAATTTGTAAAAAAGGAGAGGCCACCATGAAGAGCTTATCAAAGCTGGCCCTTTGCCTGCTGCTTGCCATGTCGCTGACGGTCAGCGCCTTTGCCGCTCAGGTTCCCGATTCATTGGTAGCGGAAAACCTGAACGGCCAGCAGCGGCTTGTAAAAACCTACACGCTTTCCCCGGAGGTTGACCCAGATGAGCTGAAGGAAGAGGACTTTTCCTACGACGGCTATCTTTATACCTGGGCCTATACCACCAAGGTGGAACACCCGTATCTGGAAAGCAAAACTGTAATGGAAACCGTCACAGTCAATACCGCCAAAAATGACCTTGCGCAGATCCTCGCAGAGCTTTCGCCCAGTATGCCCTATGAAAAAGGCGGCTTCTCCGGCGAGTTGGCGCTGGATCATACCACGCTTTCCACAGAGGCGTCCGGCTACACCACCAAATACAGCAAAACCACCGAGACAAAGGTGATCGGCAATCTGGACCGCAACGACATGTCTTATGTGCCGGCCACGACCGTCAAAAACGGAAAAACGCTCTCCCTTGCCAATGTGGAATGGCAGGTCACCGGCACGGCGCTTGTCGGCGAGGCGCTGGTTCCTGCCCAGTATCAGGCGGTCGCCACCTATTCCACCTCCAGCAGCTATCAGGCTGCCACAGGCTATGTCACCACGGCGGAATATCACGGAACCGTTACTGCAGAAGGTGTGGACAGCATCACTTATACCGTGGTTTATACCGGGAGTGAGATCGTCCCCGAGAAAACATATATCTGGGATAACGGAAGCCTTTCCGCTCCGCTGCTGATCCTCACCGCCTTGCTGCTCTGCGCGGGCATCGCCGCCGCTGCACTCATCCTGCTGCGCCGCCGCAAAAATGTCTATGTGTATGTTCCGGACAGCAAGCCCCGAGAGTACCGGCTGATTGCAAAGTTCCGTGTGGAGCCTGACAGCGAGGTTCCCGCTATCGATGCAGGCGCTCTCACACTGAATCCGGGAGATACCGTCGCGGTTGAGGTGAAAAAATCCCTTGCCAGGCATCTGGCTGGGCGCGAGTTCACCGTTTCTTTCCCGCAGAGTGACCATACTTACACGATCCAAGCCAGCAAGCACAATGACTGGCATGAATTTACCGTTCCCGCTGAAGAAGAACAGGAGGCTCCCGTATGAAGAAGTTTTTCTCATTGACTTTGACTCTGGCTGCCATGCTTTCTGCGATGGCGGTCAGCGCCCAGGCTGCCGATTATTCCTTTGAAACCGATGGCACCCCGGAATACTATCCCTCCTCTTCCTATGAGGATGTCTACGGCTCCCGCTACAATTACGGCGGAAAAAATGTGGTGGACTACCAGATCCCCAAGCTGGAGTACGGGCAGCTCAGCACCACCCAAACCGGGGTGATGGAGAAAATCATGCTGCCCGGTCTTCAGGGCATCTCTGCATCCGGCGGCGGCATTTACGGAATTTCTTCCGGCGGCGGGACTGTGGAGATCCCCGGTTTTCTGCAGGGCGGCTCCACAGCTACTCCTGCGACGCCCGCTTTCACAGAGCTGACACAGGATTTTCTGCTCTCCAACGGCGCCGTCGGAAAGATCTCCATTCCTGCAATCGGAGTCAAAAACTATTATCTCTGGGAAGGCGAAACGACTGCCAGCATGAAAAAGGGGCTGGGACATTTCACCGGCACCAGCGTCTGGAACGGCAATGTGGCTGTCTGCGGTCATAATCGCGGCGCCAAATATGTGATCGGCAGCATCAAGGATCTGGATGTGGGCGACAAAATCGCCTATACCACATCCATGGGTACCCGCACCTATCTGGTGGAGACTGTGACCAAAATCAGCAGCAGCGATTGGAGTTATTTATCCTCGACCGCGGATAACCGGATCACACTCTTCACCTGCGTTGCTGGAGACCCCAGCCAGCGCTGGTGTGTGCAGGCAGTTCAGGCATCTTAAAATTTTCTGTTGAAAAAGTCACCTTATGATCGTAAAAGGGAGTAGATCAAAAAACAGGAGGACTTTTTATGAAGAAGCAAATTTTCACCATGCTTACAGGTCTTCTCATCGGCGCAGTGCTGACCGGCGGCTCTGCCGCGGTCGCCGCCGGGATCATGGCGGAGCGCAGTCACCATCGCGTT
>OGLG01001730.1_pt1 | contig 11624 bp, 7 predicted proteins | sample 1572621 | NCBI WGS metagenome assembly OGLG01 (sample SAMEA2581912, study PRJEB24529) | metagenome | biome: Human gut stool | place: China | collected 2011 | reverse complement strand
AGGTCGTTGAAACTACTCACTATGATATTAAGCTGACCTCAACGACCTCTGACATATTAATACCGACAATTAAAGATGTTTTTTAAACCATTGCGTCTGTACTGCCGCCACACGTTCAAAAAACGCGCCTTCATAAATATCATAATGGCATGCGTCAGCTTCCTCGTATAATTCCTTAGTACCAGAAGCAACAGCATCATATAAGGCTTTTCCCTGTTCTGGTGGATTAACACTATCCTGGCCGGCAATAACAATCAAAACTGGGCACTGTACTTTGGCTGCGCTCTCTGCCGGTTTATATTGCAACGTCTCCATAACCGTAAGGAAAGGTATTTTTATATCCATTTCAGGATACTGACCTTTTACCTTCTCGAAGAATACCTTTGATTCATTATCACTCAGTACCCGGGTAACCCCCACAAACATCTCTTTCCCGGGGGTTTTCTTCTTCTCTGCCATTTTATTCAGCGTGGACAGAAAAGACGCTCTCTCCGATTCATTCATCTCTCCGGTAACCAGAACATCACCGTCAGCAAAAGCCAGCTGGCTGACAATACATTTTACGCGTTGGTCCTGCGCAGCTGCACTGAAGACATGCCCCCCTCCCAGCGATGTTCCCCATAACCCAATACGCTGATTATCAATACATTCCTGCTTTTCTGCCCAATTGATAACTGAAATAATATCTTCGGTCTGCATTGCAGGAACCAGACGCCCTCGTTCTCCATCACTCTCACCGAATCCTCGATAATCAAAAGTAATCGTTGCGAATCCTGCTTCTGTGAAGGCATTCGCAAAGCAAGGGAGCAGAACATTCCTGATACCGCAAAACCCATGGCATAAGATAATCAAAGGATGTTTTATATTTCCTTCAGGAACACGAAATGTCAGGGCAATACCTTCAGAGAGTTTGTGATCCGTAATTTTCATAAATATCCTGTGTTATGTTGTTTATTAATAATCAGAATCAGCGTCAGTATCATACCAGTCACAACGCCAGAACGCCCAGCACAGCCAGATGACAGGCGTAGAATACCGGGAAAAAATCCCCGGGCCAGAAACGGGGTAATGATTTTCCTGCACACGACACCAGACCAACGGTCAGCACCGTCATCACAAGACCGGCCACCGCCGCTGCATCACTGGTGGCAAGGTTAAGCGCCGGAATAACAGCCAGCAGGCAGGCGACCAGCGCCAGACGTTCCGCTCTGTCTTCCGCCCGGTACAGCCGGTGGCTGACTGCCAGCATCAGCAGCCCGGCAATGCCGTAACTGGTGCCGGACAAAGGCCCCCACAGGGCCATCAGAAGAATGGCCGCTGCTGTACGCCACCCACTGCGCGTTTCACACCACGTCAGCACCTGTGCCGCCACTGCAAAGGCAAACAGGATATTCCCCTCATGCCAGGGAAAGCCGGCCAGATAATATGCGAACTGGGCAATAATTCCCCATCCCCACAGCCGGTTAATGGCCGGTTGCCGGATATGCGCATGACGGGACAGATTCAGCCCCCACACCAGGGCAAACAGCGGAAAGGCTCCTCGCCCGGCCAGAAACATCCATTCCTGCTTCAGCTGGAATATCAGATTGATGTGGTCCAGTACCATCAGCACCAGCGCCACCGTTTTGATGATATCCCGCTGTCCGGGTGACCAGACCAGAAACGACTGCAACCAGGTATCGGTCCGTGCAGCCAGTGAATCGTTACGTGTCGTGTTCGTGTTATCCGTTGTCATCAGTGTTTGTCTTCCTGTATCAGTCTCCGCCCAGGGTTTTCTCTTTCTGCAGGTCACGAACCATATCCCGCTCCATCTGCTGCAGACGCTCCTGCAGCAGATTTTCCCGGGCAACCTCCCGGACCGCTTCCCGTTCCCGTTGTGATTCACGCAGCACACTCTCCGGCAGTGCGGTTTCCCGTTCAGATATGGCAGACCGGTCACGCTCCTGTCCGGCAATATCCCTGACAGCCAGCTCTGTTTTGCCGTCCGGCAGGTCAGGTTTGTTCTCTGCCATTTTCCTGACAATTTCATCTGCGCGGCGTTCCGTTTCACGGCGGATGGCCTCTTCAGCCTGCCGCTGTGCCAGTACCTCTGCCGTGACCGGTTCGCCATTTCCGGCCCCCGGCTGGACGCTGTTATCCGGGATATCCCCCCACACGCGGCCACCGGTGATGGCACCGGGATTCCACGGACGACCTTCACCGGCAATTCTCACCACCACACCGCTGTCAGGATTATCACGGGCAATCCGGACGCCATCCTGCATATTATCAGCCAGCAGGCTCTCTCCGTTACGGCTGCCCTGCAGGGCCACGAACTGCGCATCCCCGCTGCCTTTCACCCGTCCTTCACCACTGAATCCCCGCAGCCCGTTTCCGTCATCCGTGGTCAGTGGGTTCAGCCAGATACCAGCTGACTTGCCGTTACGGTCAAACGCCGGCAGTGCCACATACGGCTGCGGATATTTACGTCCCGGTGCAATAAACCGTGCAGGGCTGTCTCCCCCGGCCAGCCCCGCCTGACGGAGAACGGCACGGCCTGCCGCCACGTCCCGCAGTTCCCGTGCCGTACTGAACAGCCGCTGCGCATTCATGACCTCCCGGTCCGGTTTCGGCTCCAGCACATCGTGGGCAGTTCCTTTCTGTACGGCATTGTTAATGGCATCCGTCCAGCCCTGACGGTTATCGGTGTACACCTGCACATGCTGCTTCATACGCGACAGGGCCACGTAGGCTGACTCAAAGCCGGCCATCAGTTTCCGGTTACCTTCCGTGCCTTCAAGCGCAATGGCAAAGGTTTCACTTGTCCCCTGCGCACCGTGGGCGGTGATGGCATAGGCCAGGTCAATATGTTGCTCTGCCCGCTCCTGACCGGGGCGAATCACCCGGGTCTGCTGTCCGTCTGACAGCGTGACACTGTCACCGGAAACCGCTGTCACCGTCCAGACGCTGTTGGCCACATAACCGCGCTCCCGGTCACTCTTCGTGAAGCGCATCCGGTCACCGGTTCCCACCCGGATTTTGTCTGGTGTGTACAGTGTGACACCTTCAGCCACCGCCTCCCGGGGCGAAATCAGCCGCGTGTTACCTTCCGCATCCTCCAGGGTTATCAGCCCGTCATCCTTGCTGATACCGGCAATCCGGTGATACACACTATCCACCAGGGCAAGGGCATCCGGGTTATTCTCCCAGGTGGAGAGACGACGCAGTTCTCCGTCACGTATATTCGCTGTGTTCAGGACAGGCACCATGACCTGCTCTTTGCCCAGCTCACCGGCCTTTTCCCGTGCATCATGAATCATGCTGTTCAGTACGCGCCGGTCCTCATTCAGGTGCGTGACAATCAGCGTCTGCTCCCGTGCTTCCGGTGTCCTGCCGGTATAGTCGCGGACAATGGCCTCATACAGTGTCATGGGGATATCCGGGAAAGCCTCGCCTTTCAGCATCGCCTTCTGCTGCGCTTCTGCCAGTTTCGCTTCCTGGCTGTGACTGAACTCCGTCACGGAGTGCTCCGGTGCCCATGCGCCCTCCTGACGGGGAACCTGAGACGGTTTCACACTCTCAAGCCCGGACAGTGCCCTTTCCACATCCCGGTTAATCAGGCTGTATACCGCCTCCCGCAGTTCCGGCGTCTGACGCACAATCTCCTTCATGATGACCACATCGGCAGCACTGCGCGTCTGCTGCAGACGGAAAGGCTGACCGGGCGCGATGGCCTGCAGCTGGTCCGTGTCACCACTGGCCACGGCACGACCGCCACCGGCCGCAATCAGGGCGTATGCCCGTGCCATATCGGTATTGCCCACCATTGAGCTCTCATCGAGCAGGAACAGCGTGTTGCTGAAATCCGGCGTTTCTCCGCTGCGCTGCTGCAGCTGCGTGTCATGCAGAAAGGACGCCAGCGTCTGTGCATCCACGCCGGCGCTGCGCATCTCACCGACCGCACGGTGCGTGGGCCCCAGCCCCACGACACGGGGACGCTCACTCTCCGGCAGCATGTTCACGGCTGACATCACCGCCCGGAACTGTGTGGTCTTACCCACACCGGCATAACCCTGTACCACCGTGAAACGGTCGGACGTTTCCAGTATCATACGGGTGGCGGCACGCTGTCCCGACGTTAACGTCTCCATGAGTTCGCCGGGTACTCTCTCCATCAACGGCGTGACCGCCTCCTTACCTTCGAGAATATGGCGAAGAATACTTTTTTCTGCCTCATACGACGCACGGGAAACCAGCAGACCTGTGCCATAGCCTTTTGCCACATCCACATACAGTAAGTCACCGCGTTTTATCTGCGCATTGATTTCCCCTCCCAGTTCAGTAAAACCGGTTCCTTCTGCAGCAAACGACTTCGCCTCTGTCAGCAGGTCCACCATGCTGAAGGCCAGGTTTTTACTTTCCAGCACAGGAAGGGCCAGATGAATGGCCTGCTGTGCCGGCGTGTGAAGCCCGGCTTTCTGCAGACTGATAGCGGTTTCCAGCAATGTCTCACCGGCACGCGCCTTTATCTGATCAGAAACCACCGTAAAGGAGGGATGGCGGGCAAGTTTTTCCGCAGTACGGGGTTCATCCAGCGAGGAATACAGCCGGACATCACGACCACTGCGGGCCAGACCGTTCAGGGTCGCGTTGTCCATCGCCATCTGTGTGACGGAGGCAAAAACCGTCGCACTGTCGCTGACGGAATGCCCGGGCGTTTCCACCCAGCCGTTCTCCAGCTTCAGTGCCGTGAATGGTGAATCAGCCACAGGCAGGGTGGCCGGTTCAGCCCGCCCCGGCACAACAACCGTCATCGCATCTTCACTGACGGATGCCACCTGCAGGCTGTCACCGCCGGAGACGCGGAGTCCGGGAATTTTCCCTGTCACCCTCAGTCGCTCGCCGTCTGCCACCGGCATTTTTTCCGGCCGGAACAGCGACCAGCTGCTGTCCAGGGAGGAAATACGCACCACCTGCGTTTCGCCCTGCGCATCCCGCAGGGTCAGGCTGTGACTCTGCGCTGTCACCCGGTCTATCACATAGCGGTCATGACTGCGTGTCTCCGGGTTCCACTGCTCCATCACCATCCCCGGTCGGTACATATCCCGCAGATAACGGCTCCGGCTGTCCAGCCAGACCGGTGACAGTGCAGTCATGGTCACCTCAGGGTGTCCGAGCACGCCCTGCGTTTTCAGCTCACTGCGAATGGCCTCTGTCAGTATGGCCTGTTCCCGTACCCCGCTGACCTGTGCCACGCTCTCTTCTCCGGCTTTCACGCTGGCCGCAAAATCTCCGGCCAGCCGGGCATAGCGGACATTACGGTCCGGTTCACTGATGATGGTGGCCGGTCGCTGTTCTCCCCCCTGCCAGCGATATGTGTTCACCCCGGCATCCTTCATGGCCATCAGTGCACTGCCTGTACCGGTTCGCTGCCCGCTGTCGGTTATCAGGACCTGTACGTTATGACGTGCGGCACCATCCAGCAGGGTTAACGTCTCTTTCAGGGAGAGTTTTTCGCCCTGGTCGACGATAACGGTACTGCCCGGCGGGAAGGCCATGCCTTCCAGCAACTGACGACGTCCGGTTATCAGTTCACCGGACAGCCGTTCATCCTGCTTCAGGTTCATCTGCGAGCGACGGTCAGCAGCGATAATCTGCACCTCCCGCCCCTGCTCCCGGGCCATCATGACCAGTTCAGCCACCCGCTCACGCTGCCCGGCTGCACCGCCCTGCCCGGACACAATGGCCAGCGACGGGCGATCCTGTGCCAGAACACTGACGGCATCGCTGTAACCGGCCGTCCGGGGGACACTTTTCTCCGGATGTACGGTCACCCGGTTCTGTTTCATGATGTCACGACTGAGTGCCCGGACTGACAGCTCATCGAGCACATGAATCCCGGACGTGAACAGCCCCTTCTCACGATCGAGGGGGATAAGCTGCTCACGGCTGATGGCCTCATCGATACCGGCGCGTGCCCGTTCAATCACACCATTTTCCGGCGGCAGTATGCCGACCGTCCTGGCCAGCACGTCCGTATACGTGAACTGCACTTTTCGTTCACTTAATCCGGCAATGGCCTGTGTCACCGCCTGCTGCACATCCGGCCCGTCCTGTGAAGCAGGCCCGGGCGCCTGCGTGCGGATCTCCGCACGCTGATCCGCCGCGTCACGATATGCCCGGATGTCGAACCCGGTTTCCTTCAGCGTCTGCATCCATTCAGCCATTCTGACTTCAGGATCGACGTGCTGTTTGGATTTACGCGTATCCAGTGCCGCCACATCCCGGGATTTCAGCGAGGCGTCTTCACCGACGGCCTCCCGGATAGCCTGTGAGCGTCCGGAGAAGGCTTCCACCGGTACGCCCGGCATCTCCCACATACCGTGCTTACCGACCACTTCGGTTTCATAACCCAGCGCCTCAACGCGCTGACGTAACTCACTCTGATATATTTTCCCGAACGCAATCCGGTTCGCGAGCACGTTCTCGGAAAATCCGGTTTTCCCCACTTTGTCACTGCTCAGTGTCTTCCATTCGCCGTTATGCTGCGTGACATTAGCCACCACCACATGCGTGTGTAACTGTGGGTCCTGATCGCGACTGGTGTCATGGTTAAACAGTGCCATCACCAGATTACCGGTCAGCACCGTTTCTGACTGTCCGTCCGTCATCACCCGTGTGGAAGCCAGCGCCTCCACCTGACGGACAGCAAAATCCACAGCCTGGTTATGTGCATCAATAAGACGTTTATCCCCCCCGAGCATGGCCATCATGGAGACACTTTTGGGGGCGGAGAAGGTCAGGTCGTAGCCGGGACGATGCTTATTACTGCCATCCTGCATGCGGCTTAAATCCGCCCCGTCCGGCAGCCTGCCCTCCAGAAGACGGGTAAAAACATCCTTATCGACGCTGCCCTGCAGCCCAAGCTGTTCAGCCCCCTGACCGGCCCAGCGTTCTCCCATGCTGCCCAGCACATAGTAATTATCCTTGTCGGTGTAATAGTTTCCGGCACTGCCTGCCGATTTAACAACGCTGAAACTCAACATCAGAAATCATCTCCCGGCTCAACATCCTCCCCGCGCTCCCGGTGCACATTAATGTTCACCTCTTCACGACGCTGCATCTGCTGCTGGATGTCCGGATGATTTTCCTGTTGCCATGCCTCATAAGCGGCCATATCCACCACTTCACCGGATTCACTGATCCCGGGTGGCAGTTGCTGTTCCATCTCTTCTTCCGGTTTCATTTTCAGCTCCTGCTCGATCCCCCCTGCCGGAACACTCACACCTGCATCTGACTTCTTATCATTGATGACAGAAGACACTGGCTGTTGTGGCTGTTGTGGCTGTTCAGCCTGAGTCACGCCTTCTCCGGAGGCAACCTCCGGTTCGAAGAGGCTGGCCATCTGGCGACCTTCTGCTTCCCTTGCAGCAAGTACGGCACTCAGACGGTTCTCCATTTCCGGGTTGATGTCACGCGGAATAAACTCCGGAGCGACCTTCGGTCGTGTCTGATATTTCAGAGAGAGTTTTACTGCCGGATACGGTCCGGGCAGAGTGACATAGCAGGTCAGATCCGGCAGAGACTGAATGTCGGAATAACTGACCAGTGTCTGACGCTCCATATCCTTACCGGTCGATACCCCGTCACGTACCGGGTCAGCACCGTAGGAATACTGCTCGCTGGCTTTCAGGTGCTCTTTCTCACCAATCTCACCGGCAGCGAACTCTGCAATCTTATGGCTCGGGGAACGGAAAAAAGCACGGGTGTTCATGACGTCAAACAGCGTGGCCGCCGCTTTCTCACCGTAGATATCTTCCAGCTGGGCATAGGACTGGATACCAAACACATAACAGCCACCGAACTTACGGGCTTCCGGCAGGATCTCCACCAGGTCCGGCAGTTTGTGTAACGTGGGTAACTCATCACAGAAAAACCACACACGACGGTTACGGTTTTCTCCCATTGCCAGCAGACCACGAATGGCAATGGACAGCCACATGGAGATCACAGGCTTCAGGGAGGCATGGGTGTCGGCGTTCGACGAAATAAACAGCCAGCCGTTTTTCTGATCTTCCCGGACACCACGCATCCAGTCACGGATGGTGAAGGGCTCACCGTTATGCTCAATCCCCTGCAGGTAACGGATGGCTTTCACGTAGTTGGTCAGCACAGCACGGATGGAAATCGCCGTTTTCTCAATTTTCTCTTCCACCAGGTTGGCCGCCGGTGAATTACGCAGGAAGGTACGCAGTTTTTCAATTTTGATGGAAAGCAGTGTGTCCACCAGTTTGCTGTAGCTGCGGTTGGGGTCATTACGCATCAGGTACGCCGCTTCCGCAAAAATGGTACGTCCTGAACCCTGCCAGAACGGGTCCTCTTTTGTACCCATAGGGATCAGAGTATTTGCCGTATTATCAAAATCCGGCTGTGTCAGGCACTCCTTCCACAAATCCCATGCGGCACAGCGGGCATCCAGCGGATTCAGGATTTTATCGATGGAGGGATCATAGTAACTTTTAACAAATTCCCCTGAACGGTCATAAATCACCACCATATCACCGCGCTGACGGGCATAGTTGGCCAGACGACGGATAACCTCCGACTTACCGGCCCCGACCGTGCCGTGCAGACAGAAGTTCTGGATTTCGGAATCCCGGATAATCGGCAGGTCGCCAATCCGGATATCGGAGTCCTTGCCGTCTTTTTTCAGCATCCGGGCAACGTCTTTCGGATTGTCTGTCAGCTGACGACCACCTGTGACTTCATTTTCGCTCTGTTGTTTACCCTGACGCCCCAGAATCCAGGAGACAACAAAGAAGGTGATCAGGCAAATAACCAGGGCCACGACAGACGCCAGAACGAATGCGGACCATAGCTGCTCACCGCACCAGATCATATATTTATCATGCAGTACCTGGGCAGCGTTCATCCGGAAGGTTTTGCCGTAATACTGAATCTCATATACTGGCTGGGACTTGATTAAATCCCGCATGCCTTCCAGCGTGGTACACCACCAGTAAATACAGCCGTTCACAAACGTCTGCCAGCTTATTTTTACCCATAAAATCAGACCAACGAGTATCCAGAAAAAAATAAACAGGCAGTAAAGCATGATATTGGCGATCTGGCTGAACATGCGGATACGCATGGACGCAATCTGACCGCCCTGGGTCATATCCTTTGCGTTAAAACTCATGATGAAACTCCGGGAAAATCTGGAACAGGGCAGAAAAGGATGATGTGGGGTTAATTCACAGAAACAGACCAGGTGTACCCTGTATGCCGGTGGTGATGCCCGCCTGCAGTCCTGCCGGAAGAGACCTTCTCTGTAACAATGTCAGTCAGGCGCAATACTTCAGACCAGTCACTCCCATGCGGAAACTGGATCTGAATAAAAAGGCGTACCCGTTCACGGTGATCCAGAACTGTGTCCGGTTCATAAAAACGGCCACTGTCAGGAGAAACACGGGACGTTTTATTGATGAGATCATACTTATCGGCAGGAGACTGCGATGAAATCGCCCAGGTGATATTCTCCGCCTGGTGGCCATCAATACGACTGCTCCCCGGCGTCCATGCAATTTCCTGCGCACTCGCCACGATGATCTCCCTGGAGACTTCTGCCAGCTTTCTGGGTGTACAGAGTACCGGTGCCAGCACACACAGGGACAACAAATTACAGCTGACCGCCTCCGGTTTAAGCAAATTGCTCCCGGATTTTTCAGGAAAAGATATTTTTCCCAGTATTTCAGTTAATTTCTTATGCCTGAGAGAATTAATAAAGTACATGATAAGCATCATGAGAAACAATATAACAATAAGCCCTCCGATAACCACTAAAAGGTCAGTATCAATATTATTGCTGTACAGATAGTCTTTAGTGGTCACTGTATTATCCTGTATCACCGGGGGGTATTCAGTTACAGGCTTCTCAGTAAATTGATTATTCTCACCAACATATTCAGCGATATTGTCTGATGTCATAATGACTTTCTCCGGAAGATCCCGGCTTCGCCGGCAACACTTCACGGTCGCACAAAGAATTTGCACAACCGCTCAGTGTTTTCATATTTATTTCGGAAACGCCGGGGAGAAATAAAATTTATTTTATTTCTTTCCGGGGTTGGACAACGAGCAAAGCGAGGCGTCAGTCAGGAGGCCGGTCAGACCAGCCTCCGGAAGATAATCAGAGAATATTTGCGATTGATTTGGCCAGCTGGTCTTCGAGAACAGGCTTCGCCTCTTCAAATTTCAGGTTAACCTTGTTCGCATTTGAGACCACACGGGTCTGGTATTTATGCTGGTTACCCGTTTCAGTACTGGTCTGAATTTTCGCACCGGATGTGCCCTGACGCAGGGCGGCAACATTATCCGTTGTCACCGTTGCCTTAGTACGCTCTGCAATCTGCACATCCGTGATCATGGTATAGTTCACATCTTCCACCATCGCATCTGCAGCCATACCCACCAGACCAGCAGCAAGGCCTACACCGAGTGTGGCACCGGCAGAATTTGAGTTATAGCCGGTAATACCGGCACCTAACGCTGCACCAACAGCTGCGCCTTCATAACCACGGTTCAGCCATCCCTGAGACTCCCGCAGATCCATCTTATCAGCCTTCAGCACATTCGCCTGAATCCAGTAGTAGGCTTTATCCGGAGAAGTCACCACCTGATATCCTTTTGCTTTCACAGCATCAGCAATTTTGCCCTGCAGCCCACTCATGTCTTTATCAGACGTGTTTTTGATCTGCAGAAATACCGTGCGTTCGCTGGCGGGTTTAAGCCAGATGGTCTCACTCATCTGAGTCTTCACCTCAAGGTTACGCTTCTTGATTGCTGTGCTCATCGCACCACACCCTGAAAGGGCCAGAGTGGAACTGACCAGTGCAACCATCATTAATTTTTTTGTTTTCATCAAATTACCTTTTTTACAAACTACAGTTTTCTTATTGCCTGTCATAATAATCCTGCCAACGAGTCCCAAAAGTATTTCCCGCTGAGTCAAAGCCTCCATGCATAGGATATCCGGTTGAAGGGTTATAGTAGGTCGTTGGGGGCTGTTCAATGCCCCCGAAGTCTAACTTTTCACTCCCATCATATTGGTTTTTGAGTTGATTTTGACCCCATTTTTTTATGCTTATGCAACCACTAACTCGCCTTAATTCGTATAGTGTACCAATGATAAAAACCATCAGGCTTAATAACGGAGAGAGTAAGGAAGATACTGGCATCGTTATATACCAAACGCCTTTACTGAATTTAAACTCATCCGACACATTCCGTTTTTTTCGTATTTGAGAGAACAACCATATAAACAGTCCCTGCCATAGCACTATGAAGAACAGCATAAAAACTGTTTCGGCCTTCCCCCAACCAACCAGATAGCAGGCGATAAACTGTATCACCGTTACCAGAGCAATATGGGCTAGACATCTCATTATCATCTCCCAAACACAGCATTATTACTTATACTTATCCTGATACTCCTTTGCCCTTTTCATCAGTTCCTGTGGACTGTCAGCCCCGGGCATTCTTTCCTGAACCGACTTTTCTTCATTATATTTATTATTCTGAGATAATGCCTCTGTTTTATGGTGATTCTGTAGTTCAGAATACTGTCCTCTTACAATATTTTCCTC
>OGLG01001727.1_pt1 | contig 11672 bp, 9 predicted proteins | sample 1572621 | NCBI WGS metagenome assembly OGLG01 (sample SAMEA2581912, study PRJEB24529) | metagenome | biome: Human gut stool | place: China | collected 2011 | reverse complement strand
GCCAAGGGTGGCCCGCCAGCCAAGAGCGTGGCACACCGCTGTACCGATGGGCACCCCCGCCACCGCCGCCACGGAAAAGCCCGCGTACACGGCGGAAATGGCCCGGGCCGTCTGTTCCGGGGAGGAAACCTCCTTCGCATACAGCATAGCCACTGCGGTGAGGGTCCCGGACACCAGCGCCGCCACTACACGGGAGGCATACAGCACCGTCACGCCGGGAGCCAGCATACTCAGGACATTCACACCCAGAAACAGAAGCATCAGCCCCATCAGCAGGCGGAAGCGGTCCATTCGGCCGGTCAGGGCCGTGAGCAGCGGCGTTCCCACCGCATAGCAGGCGGCAAATACGCTGACTAGCCGCCCCACGGCGGCCAGAGATACGTTCAGCCCCGCCGCAATATCCGGCAGGATACCTACGATCACAAATTCACAGGTGCCCAGGGTAAAGCCCAAAGCGGCCAGCGCCAGCACAGCCGCCGGTAAACGATGCTTTTTCATCATGCGCTCCTTACTATGTGTTTATATGTGTGCGTACACAGTTTTACCCGGAAACAGCGGAGGACCGCAGTCCCCCGTTTCTTTCCATATTTACCGTCAAATACTCTCCGAATTGAGAATGGGGCAAGCGGTCACATAGGTGTCCCGGTCAGGCCGCTGTCCCATCAATGCCTCAAAAAGCACAGACAGCGCCTGATAAGGCTGATACGCCAGATCCTGCCCGATAGTAAAATCCACCTCGCCGCTTTTCAGCAGCTCCTGAATCTCCGGGCCGCAGTCGTGGGAAAGGATGTGGACCTTTTCTGCCAGGCCCCGGCTCCGGAGAACTTCCGCGCAGGCCGGGACGCTGGGGTTCGCCATATACACCATCCGCAAATTTGGATGCGCCGCCAATGCACTTTCCACCGTTTCCGCCGTTTTCCGGTAATCTCGGTGGGTGGCGGCGATCACACCGTTTTCCTCCGGGATCCCCCGCTCCGCCAGCCGCTCCAGAAACCCGTCCACACGGGCCTTATGCGCCGTATATTTCGGATCGGCATAGATGACCAGAAACGCATCACCACGGCTCAGAAAGCAGGATGCGATCTCTCCGGCCACCCGTCCGGCCCGATGGCCGTCCTCGCCCACATAGCAGATCCGCCGTCCGCCGGGCACGTCGGAGTTGAAGGTCGCCACCGGGACCCCCCGCTCTGACAGCCGTTCCAGCGCCCGCCGGATCTCCTCAGTGCCGGAAGCGCACAGCGCGACGGCCTGTGCGCCGTTTTCCACTGCCTCATTCAGCAAACGCAGACATTCCGCCTCGTCCCCCGACGGGTAGTTCCGGATGTCCAGCGACACATTGTAATCTCTGTATTCCTCCAGAAAGCGGGCTGTACCGGCATCCATCTCATCCCGCACAAAGCCCTCTTCCCATTCCGGCTGCACCAGCGCCAGCTTCCGGGGCGTACCGCTGGTGGCCAGGGCGCTGGCCATCCGGTTGGGATGATAATCCAGCTCCTCCATCACGCGCAGGACCCGCTCCCGGACTTCCGCCTTTACATAAGGCCGGTCATGGAGCACCCGGTCTACTGTGCCGATGGATACACCGGCCCGCTCCGCAATCATTTTAATGGTGGTCCGCATGGTTGGTTCCTCCGTCCTATGTCAACGCGCATACAGTAGCAGATTTTTAGGAATTGTCAATAGGTGCCGAAAAATTCTTTCTCCCGGCAACAATTTGCCTTTTTATTGTCCGTGTTGCAGCGCATTTCCGTCTCATTCAAAATTTTATGTATACAAATACTCTTTTCTGTGCTATACTATATCAAATCTGGCACCGGGGGGCAAGGCTTCCCTGCCGTTTTCTTACATTTTATTTATTTCACCTGTATTTTTCCGCGGCCCGGGAGCCTGCGGTTGAATAAATAGAGTTTTTCATACGAGATCGGACAGACGTGACCGAACCTCCGCCGGCGAAACGGGGCCGTGCGGACAACGGACGTCTTTATTTGCCGTGCCTCTTTAGGCGCCTGCGTCCACTTTACGTCATCCGTATTCTCTGAAAAGCTCCTACATATTTCCGCCCTTTTGAGGGCGTTCAGCAAAGGAGTTTCTATATCTATGGCAGAAAAACTGAAAATCATTCCCCTTGGCGGTCTCAACGAGATCGGCAAGAACATGACCGTCTATGAGTACGGCGGCGACATCATCGTGGTGGACTGCGGTATGGCTTTCCCCGGTGATGACATGTACGGCATCGACTGCGTGATCCCCGATGTGTCTTATCTCATCAAGAACAAATCCCGGATCCGGGGCCTGTTCATCACCCACGGCCACGAGGACCACATCGGCGCCATCCCCTATGTGCTCAAGCAGATCAACATGCCCATCTACTGCACCCGCTTCACCGCCGGTCTCATCAAGCTGAAGCTGGAGGAGCACCAGCTGGTGAAATCCACCAAGCTCATCACCGTAGAGGCGGGCAAGAGCGTCCGGGCAGGCAAGTTCACCGTGGAGTTCATCCATGTGAACCATTCCATCGCCGACTCCGTGGCTTTCGCCATCCACACTAAGATGGGCACCATCGTCCACACCGGCGACTTCAAGATCGACTCCACCCCCATTGACGGGGAGGTCATCGACCTGGCCCGCCTGGGTGAGCTGGGCAAGGAGGGGGTCCTGTGTCTGTGCGCCGACTCCACCAACGTGGAGCGTCCCGGCTTCACCCCCTCCGAAAAGGTGGTGGGCGCCACCTTCATGCGCCAGTTCCAGAATTGCGACGAGCGTATCATCGTCACCACCTTCGCCTCCAACGTCCACCGTGTCCAGCAGGTGCTGGATGCCGCCGCCCAGTGCGGCCGGAAGGTGGCCGTTACCGGCCGCAGCATGGAGAACATCATGAAGGTCTCCACGGAGCTGGGCTATATGAAGGTCCCCAAAAACACACTGGTGGACATCAACAAGCTCAAGGGCCTGCCCAAGAACAAGCAGGTCATCGTCACCACCGGCTCTCAGGGCGAGGAAATGAGCGCCCTGTACCGCATGGCCTTCTCCACCCACAAGCAGGTGGAGATTGGCGCCGGCGACAAGGTGATCCTCTCCGCCTCCGCCGTTCCCGGCAACGAAGTCACGGTGGGCCGTGTCATCAATGAGCTGTTCCGCAAGGGTGCTACCGTGGTCTATGACCGGGCGGATATGCTTCACGTCTCCGGCCACGCCTGCCAGGAGGAGCTGAAGATCATCCACGCCCTGACGAAGCCCCGTTTCTTCGTCCCGCTCCACGGTGAGCAGCGGATGCTGCAGATCCACTGCCAGCTGGCTCAGCAGATGGGCATGGACCGCAATCACATCGCCATCGCCGATAACGGCGGCGTCATTGAAATCACCGGCAAGTCCATGAAGCTGTCCGCCAACTCCGTCCCCGCCGGCGAGGTGTATGTGGACGGCTCCGGCGTGGGCGACGTGGGCGCCGTGGTCATGCGGGACCGCAAGCGTCTGGCAGAGGACGGCATGGTGGTGGTGGTCCTTCCCATCGCCACGCAGGACGGCGCGCTGCTGTCCCCGCCTGAGATCATCACCCGTGGCTTCATTTATGTGAAGGAATCCGGCGATCTGATGAAGGAGCTGCAAAACGTTGCCATGAACGCCGCTGACAGCGTCACCGGCAGCCGCAAGCGCGGCCGGGATGACGGTGAGCTCCGCGGCGCGGTCAAGTCCGCTGTCAGCAGCTACCTGTTCAAAAACACCAAGCGCAGCCCCATGGTCATTCCTGTGGTGACCCGGCTGTAACATCACGGGAAAACCCACACACATTCCCGGTTTGCCCTGTCTTGCTTTTGTAAAAACAGCCAAAATTGGCGCGGTATGATTGACAGAGCCGACAAACCGTGTATAATGCCCCCATCAAGGCAAAGGCGTCTTAGAGTGCATGCTCTAAGACGCTTTCTCTCTTCCCCCGATCTTTTCTGCATATAACTGCCGGACAGTGGAAGCGAACCCGCTCCTGTCTCCCGGCAAAACGCAAGGCAATGGAGTCTTACCGTTCGGAAGGCTCCATTGCCTTCTTATATGCGGAACCGTTCGCTGGAAGAAAACGACAAAAATGAGAGGAAACAACTATGGAATTCAGTTCTGTCAACACCATTTGGGTCCTGTTGGGCGCAGCGCTGGTCTTTTTCATGCAGGCGGGCTTCTCCATGTGCGAGGCCGGCTTCACCCGGGCCAAAAACACCGGCAATATCCTGATGAAAAACCTGATGGACTTCTGCATCGGCACCCCTTGCTTCTGGCTTGTCGGCTTCGGCATCATGTTCGGCGCGGGCACCGGCCTCTTCGGCTGGTTTGACCCCATGATCATGAAGGATTACAGCAGCATCCTTCCCTCCGGCGTCCCCCTGTGGGCCTACGCCATTTTCCAGACCGTCTTCTGCGCCACCTCCGCCACCATCGTCTCCGGCGCTATGGCGGAGCGCACCAAGTTCAGCGCCTACTGCATCTACTCCGCCGCTATCTCCCTTTTGATCTACCCCATTTCCGGCCACTGGATCTGGGGCGGCGGCTGGCTCAGTGAGCTGGGCTTCCATGACTTCGCCGGATCTACCTGTGTCCACATGGTAGGCGGCGTCTGCGCCCTGATCGGTGCCAAGATGCTGGGCCCCCGCATCGGCAAGTATGGTAAGGACGGCAAGCCCCGTGCTATCTTAGGCCACAACCTGACCTTTGCCGCTCTGGGCGTGTTCATTCTCTGGTTCTGCTGGTTCGGCTTCAACGGTGCCTCCACCGTAGGCATGGACACCGACGAGCTGATCGTCAGCGCCGGTCTAGTGTTCTTCAACACCAACCTCTGCACTGCCGTGGCCTGCTGCACCACCTTGATCTTCACCTGGCTGCGCTACGGCAAGCCAGATGTCTCCATGACCTACAACGCCGCTCTGGCGGGCCTGGTGGGCATCACCGCCGGGTGTGACGCTGTATCCCCTCTGGGTGCCGCCGTTATGGGCATCGTCTTCGGTCTGGTCATCGTGCTGGCCGTGGAGTTTTTCGACAAGGTTGCCAAGATTGACGACCCTGTGGGCGCCATCTCGGTCCATGGCGTCTGCGGTGCCCTGGGCACTATCCTCACCGGCCTCTTCGCCACCGGCGTGTCCACGGAAAAGGGGGGCTTTTACGGCGGTGGCTTCCACTTCTTTGGCGTCCAGTGCCTGGGCGTTGCTTCCGTAATCCTCTATGTGGCTGTGGTCATCACCATCGTCTTCGCCATCCTGAAGCACACCATCGGCCTGCGGGTCACGCCGGAGGAAGAGATCACCGGTCTGGATGTCTCCGAGCACGGCCTGCTCACCGCCTATGCTGGCTTCGCTATGCTGCCGGATACCGCCGCCGTGGAGACCGACGCCCCCGTGGCCGTCACTGGCAGTGTGCCCGCCGCCGAGGCCATTCCCGTCAAGCGTGTCCCCTCCTTCGACACTGTCGACGGCACCGCCCCCAAGTTCACCAAGGTGGAGATCATCTGCAAGGAATCCAAGTTTGAGGCTCTGAAAACGGCTATGCTGGAGCTGGGCATCACCGGCATGACCATGAGCCACGTTCTTGGCTGCGGCATTCAGAAGGGCAAGCCGGAGTATTACCGTGGCGTGGAGGTGGAGCCCACCCTGCTGCCCAAGATCCAGCTGGACATTGTGGTCAGCAAGGTGCCTGTCCGCAGCGTCATTGAAACCGCTAAGAAGGTGCTCTACACCGGCCATATCGGCGACGGTAAGATCTTCGTCTACGATGTGGAAAACGTGGTGAAGGTCCGCACCGGCGAGGAGGGCTATGACGCCCTGCAGGATGTAGAATAAATCCATATTTGCAAAAACCCTCCCGGAAGCCTCAGCTTCCGGGAGGGTTTTTGTTATTTTTCTTTTACAGATGATGCTCCCGCAGCAGCTTTTTCGCCTGCTCCCACAGCTCATCGCTGACGGTCTGGACCACTACCGCCTTTTCCACCAGATCCGGCAGGGCCGCCTTCAGCTCCGCCTCCACGATGGTCTCATTGGTCAGGTCTGCCGAGGGGCATCCCGCGCACTGGCCCAGCAGCTTTACATACACAGTTTTCCCCTCCACATGGTCGATGGAAATGTCACCGCCATGGGAACGGAGAGCAGGCCGCACCTTTTCCTCCATCGCCGCTTCAATCCGCTCCAAATCGCTCATATTCGTTCCTCCCGCGTACTTCTTTTCGCTCAGTATACCACGCTTCCCCGGAAGCGTCCACGGAAAATTTTGAAAATCCCTCTTGACATCTCGCGCCAACTGTATATACTGTGTATGTACAGTACGAACGGAGGACTTCCATGGAACTCATTATCCGAAACAACAGCGGCCAGCCTATCTACGATCAGATCAGCGGGCAGATCAAAGCCCAGATCCTCTCCGGCGCTCTGTCGCCGGGGGACGCGCTGCCCTCCATCCGTGGGCTGGCCAAGGACCTGAAAATATCCGTCATCACCACCAAGCGGGCCTATGACGAACTGGAGGCCCAAGGGCTGATCAACACCGTGGCCGGCAAGGGCTGCTTTGTGGCGGAGCCGGATCTGGCTCTGTTCCGGGAGCAATCGCTCTACCTGCTCGAGGACCATCTGGCCGCCGCCGCAGAGCTGGCGCGGACCTGCGGCCTTTCAGAGTCGGAATTGGCGGAGCTGCTGCGCCGCAAGTGGGAGGGATCTCTATGACAAATGCTATCGAATTGAACCATATCAGCAAATCCTTCGGAGAATTTTCTCTGAAGAACGTGACTCTCGCCATTCCCGCCGGGACCATCTGCGGTCTGGTGGGCGAGAACGGCGCGGGCAAATCCACCCTCATCCGCATTCTCATGGGCGCGCTGCGGCCGGACAGCGGCACCGCCGCCGCGCTGGGCGTGGACGTCTCCGCCCCTGAGTTTCTGAACGCCAAGGAGGACATCGGCGTGGTGCTGGACGAGGGGTGCTTTCCTGAGACCCTCACCGCCCCGCAGGTGGGCCGCGTGATGGCTGCCACCTACCGCCGCTGGGAGCAGGATACCTTCGACGCCTATTGCCGCCGTTTCGCTCTGCCGGAGAAAACCGCCTTCAAGGACTATTCCCGAGGTATGAAAATGAAGCTCACCATCGCCGTCGCCCTCAGCCATCAGGCACAACTTCTGGTGTTGGACGAGGCCACCGCCGGACTGGACCCCATTGTCCGAGACGAGATCTTGGAGCTTTTCAATGAGTTTACCCGGGACGAGACCCACTCCGTCCTGATCTCCTCCCACATTCTCAGCGATTTGGAAAAGCTCTGCGATACCATTGCCTTTCTGCACAAGGGGAAGCTCCTGCTCTGTGAGGACAAGGACACCCTGCGGGAGGAGTACGCCCTCTGGCACGGCACTGCCGGGCAATTGGAGGAGCTGGATAAAAACGCCATCGTCAGCCATCGGGTGACAGCCTACGGGGCCGAGGCACTGGTGAAGAGGGAACTTGTCCCGGCGGGCAGCACCCTGACACCGGTGAGTATCGAAGAACTGTTCGTTTTGATGGTGAAAGGGGAGAATATGCGATGAAAGGTTTGCTGTTGAAGGATTGGTATCAGGTCAGAACCAGTATGAAAGCCATGTACCTGACTGTTGCATTTGTGCTGGTGATCTGGGTGTTCAGCACATCGAGCGCCTATGTGTTCCCGGTGAGTTATGCGGCCGTTTTTCTGGGCATCTTGCCGATAAACCTGCTTGCCTACGACCAGAGTGTCGGTTGGGTGGAGTATGGCCGGACGTTTCCGGTGAGCAAAAAGACGCTGGTGGCGGAAAAGTACCTCATTGGTCTGTTCTGCGCTGCGGCGGCTGTTGTGATCGGAGGACTGTTCGTAACGGTGATCCCTCTGCGCACCGGAACGGCTCCGGACAAGGATGTGCTGTCCCTGCTGGTATTGGCTTTGATGGCAGAAAAGGTAAACAACGCAAGCAAGCAAAACGCAATGACACGCGTTATGCCCATCCAAACATCCAGGCCGCCAACCGTAATTTCAAAAAAAGATTGGCCTGTACCGATGTCCATTAGGAACATGGAAGGGATACTCGTTCCGAGCAGTCCCATTATCTCGCATAGTGCCGTTGTCAAAGCAGAAAAAAGCCCTATCAGCAGCGTAAGCACCGGTGCAATCGCAAATTCAACGACTGCCTCGGATACCGACGCAAAGATGTCCATAAACTTTGCAAAGCCATCCGCGAGAAAGCTTATAAATTTTTTGAACCAGCCCATTTAGGGAGAACTCACTTCCCTTCTTTTTTTGGCGAGAGCCAGCGCCAAAAATCCTTGATATTCCAACGGTTTTGAGACATTGTTGAAATTGAGAATTGCGTGAAACATTTGGTTGAAAAACGTCGATTTTGTGAAACATTGTCCACTAAAGTGGACAATGTTTCTGCCGGTGTGTTTCTTGAAATGAGGAGCGCCGGCAGGGGCCCCTGCCGGCGGATATAAAATATCCAACTTGGATATTTTTCTTTTACCTTTAGCCTTTGTAGCCGTAATCGGTCGTTGTGTTCTTGATAATGTTCAGAAGCAGGCCGATACAGTTGATTGCCACATAGCAAACAATAATACGGACCAGCCACTGCGTAGCCTGAGCCGCACGCTGCTGGTTTGCGTTCATGCGAACAACAAGCGCAGCGACAACTAAGATTGCTGTCAGGACCGTGATAACACTAAACATCGTGGTATAAATCTCAGACAGCAGCGCTGCAATCTTAGTGCCGAGGCCAGTAATCGTCTCATCGCCGCCCTCCGTTGCAAGTGCTACAGAGAACGAGGATGCAATGACACCGATGCTGATACCGGTAGCGCCGCTGATTCCGAGAGCCTTCTTATCATTCTGCATGGTAGTCAGGCAATCAAAATAAAGGCTCGTGAGCGCACGATTGGCGCGTTCAACCATTTTCATGTTGCATTTCCCCTTTCGAAAAGGTCCAATTTGGATTGGATGTGTTATGAGCCTTACCTCCCTGCCTCCTCAACCGCAGGGCTGTGGGCGCATATTGGAACGTCCGGCGGGCGATACGCCAGGCGCTCCAATACACGTTCACCTGGTTTTGCGCAGTATTTGCCCCAGAAAACGCGAAAAAGCAGACTCAAACGAGTCTGCTTTTCTTCCAAATATACTATTTGACGTTATAATTATATCATGGTATTACTCCAACACAACTCCAACTTTGTTCCAAGATGTTCCTATTTGTTCCAGGAATCGACAGAGACGGTCGTCTCTTTTTGGGCCCATTAAGGCACCCAAAATATCCAAGTTGGGTAATTTGCGTGTGCTTAGATTGTGAAATATCTCAGTGGTATCATGCGTTCAAGGAAAAACAGGAAAATATCCAAGTTGGATATTTGTCCAACTTGGATATTTCAAGATGCCGGTTCAGATGAACTCAGGAAAATAGCTATCGTCATATTGCTGCCGCAGGAATACGAGAATCGACGTCAACTCTGCACGACTATTCGCGCAGCCAAACATTGCGATTGTGAGGTCCCTGCGCGCTTCCTCGATTTTAATGTAGTATGAGCTCATACTCGTATAGTTGAGTTTGTTCAATATGGTTCGAACCGGTGGCTTTCGCGTTCCTTCGATGTACGTCTCGCGAAGAATGTTGTACTCGTCCTCATCTTGAGCCATTAGAATCTTCATTCCGAAGTTCAGAGACGAGAGTGCGATTTCAATTCTTCTGGCGTTTTCAATCTGAGGCAGATAGGTTGACTTAAACCGTCTCTCGTCGTCAATGGACATGAGCTCAAGATTCTGGGAAATTCGTTCAAAGAAGTTTTCCTCTGTGGCAGGCAGCGTTGCGTCTTCTTTAATGCGGTCCTCCAGCTCGCTTTTGATAAGGTCAAGTGTCTTGCGCAACACGCGATATCTCTTGAGCAAGCACTCAACATTCTGATAGTTTTGTTCGCGCACCTTTTTCGTAATGGATGCGCGTCTTCCATTCCCGAGCCCTGGCTCTGTAATGACCCCCGCTTTAAGCATGTAGTCAGCGACACGCTTCTCTGCAGGGACGATGCTCCCCTCTCGTTCGAGAAAGGACGTTGTCGGTTCAACTTGGACACCGACGGCTACTTCACTCATAATTTTCTCCACCCTTTCCTATAATTGCAAAAAAACAGCAAAACAAGAACGCTTAACCGTATGGTAGCATTTACTTTTACAGATGTCAAGAACAATAATGGATGACTTCGGAACATATTGGAACATCAGTGTTTTCTTATAATTGGCAAACAATCTCCTGTCTTTCTACGTGAGGTTTCAATCAAACAAGAACGGAGAAAAGCAAAATGTAAATTTTGTTTTTAACGCAACGAACTACAATATCCAAGTTGGATATTGTAGCGCAATAACGTTGGCAATAGAGCGTAAGGGCAAAAAAAGATAGGCCCTGCAGCAAATGCTGCAGGGCCTATCCCCAAATATCCAAGTTGGATATTTTCAAGGCCTCCTACCGTTTATAAGGTGCGTCTTTGGAGCCAACAAGCCAATCATCAAGTCCCTTATAAGCAGGGTCCCATCGCATCGTGCGATGTTTGATGTTGATGTTATCGAGAATCTCGCGAAGGCGTTCAAGCTGTGCTCGAACATCCTTATTCGTGTCTGAGTCCATATCATATGCGATAAGGACTTCCCGAAGTCCAAATTGTACCATTGACTGCAAAGCTGCAGGAACCTTCTTCAGCGCCGAAACTCCTGGGACCGAAATTACATTGCATCCAGTGATATCGTTCACGATAAGAGCTTTCAGCGGTCCTTCGATGAGAATAACATCAAACGGATTTGGCGTAGGGTCCGTTGCAAAGTTCCTGCCAGACCAGCAGCACCAGGTCTCACACTTTGTTCCAGCACGCATCCCCTTTGATGTAAGGTATCCGTACTTTGGAATTGAAGCGTTCGGATGGTCAAAGCGAACTTGGTACCCCTGGATTCTTCCATCGCCAGAGAAATTGGGAATCAAGAAGCCCGAATCTGGAAGTCTTGCAAGGCTCCATTCTCCATTCTCATTGATGCCAAACCCAGGAACTCCGCGCAGGTCAAGGCCCTTATTGATAAGCCGCTGCGGAATAACATTTGCAGACAGATACTTCGGATAGCTGCGGAATCCAATTCTCTGGATGGCAGCTTCGCTCAGGCCGCGGCTTCGAAGGTTATCATGATGTGTGGCGCTCAAAGTGAGCATATCCTGCAGTGCACGGTAAACCTCATTCCGCTGCTTAATCGGAGCAAGAGGTGACATTTCCGTGCGGCTCACACTGGCAGAAGAAATATCCAAGTTGGATATATTCTCATTCGGCTTAAAGTTCTGCAACTTGCCAGCTCTAATGCAGCCTTCCACGTTGCGGACGGGCCAGCCAGTATAGAAGCTTATCAGGTGGTACACACCACCGCTAAATCCGCATCTCGGGCAACTGAACACATTTTCCGCAAAATCAATGTTCAGTGTAAGACGACGGTTTGAGTGCTCTGCCCCACACTTAGGACAAAGCACATTGATATCAGCTACATCCGTCGGAACAGCATCGCCGTCTTTCCCATACACCCTTATGCCAAGCAGTTCCACTGCTTTAGCCATAGAAATGATAGGGAGCTTCTTTGGCTTCGCAGAGTTGCTATTCATGGCAATTTCCTCCTTTTGTTTTTCGGTGGGGCGAAATATC
>OGLG01001726.1_pt1 | contig 11677 bp, 10 predicted proteins | sample 1572621 | NCBI WGS metagenome assembly OGLG01 (sample SAMEA2581912, study PRJEB24529) | metagenome | biome: Human gut stool | place: China | collected 2011 | reverse complement strand
TGTCATACATCGGCCGAATTTTCGAAAACTTCCAGACCTCGCAGTTGATGAAAAATGGATGTAAAATATTGATATATAGATAAGATAAAATTAAAATCGGTAAAATTCGATTTAAATTTATGGCGTTCGCTTCAGACCTCGAAGGTGCCTCTCTGCAAAATCGCAGAGAGGCACCTTGTTTTTATGTCTGATTTTTACTCCGGTGAATCTTTGTGAAGATACGAAATCCATCGTAGAAAGCGACCTTGTTTTCAGGTTCTGTCCGGCGATGTGAATTTCTACGTCGCCTTCTTCGTGAACCGTACTTGCCCGAAACGTCTCGCCTGCCTCGGTCGCAACGAGACTGTTACAGGGATCGAATCGATCGTCCGACGGCAGTCCTTGACGCACTCTTCGTCCGAGGCGTTCGTTGTAGTTGCCGTCTTCATTCCCGCTGCGGTCGGTCGCCGGAGACGGCGGTCGGCTCAGCCGGCAGGTTTCGTGCAATGGGTATGATTTAATTTGCAAAAGGGTGCGCCGTTTTGATTTTAATTCAAAATTGCTTCGTAATTTTGTCGCATGAAGATTTTGATCGTGGAAGACGAACCGTCGCTGCGCGAGATCATGTACCGCGCCCTCGTACAGGAGCACTACGTGGTCGAAACGGCGGCGACCTACGCCGACGCCGACGCCAAGGTGGCGGGATACAGCTACGACTGCATCCTGCTCGATATCATGCTCCCCGACGGCAACGGACTGCGGCTGCTGGAGCATATCAAGGAGCTGCGCAAGCGCGAGAACGTAATTATCATATCGGCGCGCAACTCGCTCGAAGACAAGGTTCTGGGGTTGGAACAGGGCGCCGACGACTACCTGCCCAAGCCGTTCCACACGGCCGAATTGCTGGCGCGTATACGCAGCGTGCTGCGGCGCGGCCGCAGCGGCGGGGATCTGTCGCTCTCGCTGGGCAACGTCTCGCTCTGGCCGGAGGGCCGGCGCGTGGAGGTGGAGGGACGCGAGCTGGCGTTGCTGAAAAAGGAGTTCGACATCCTGAGCTATCTCATGCAGCGTCCGGGCCACATGGTGGACAAGGCCGCGCTCGCCGAGGCGGTGTGGGGCGACCATGCCGACCAGGCCGACAGCTTCCAGTTCGTCTATTCGCAGATGAAGAACCTGCGACGCAAGCTCGCCGAGGCGGGCGGCAGCATCGAGATCGCCTCGGTCTACGGCTTCGGGTACAAATTGCTCGCAGAGCGGTAAAGGAACCCTGGGAGATGAAGCTGATCACACGTATCGCGCTGCGTCTGTCGCTCTCGCTGCTGCCCCTGATGGCTCTGTGGGCCGCGGTGTTCTACTATGCGATGATCGACCAGGTGAACGACGACACGGACGACGTGCTGGAGAAATACTCGGAGATGATCATTATGCGCATGCTTTCGGACCATCCTCTTCCCGAGAAGCGCGACGGGAACAACAACAGCTACACGCTCACGCGCGTGAGCGAGGACTATGCCTCCAAGCAGACGGGCTATGTCTTCCGCGATGCCGAGGTCTATATCGCCGAGCAGCAGGAGTGGGAGCCGGCGCGTCTGTTGACGACGATCTTCCGCAGCGGCGACGGAGCGTATTACGAGCTGATCGTGTCGATGCCGACCTTCGAGAAGACCGACCTGCTGGCGTCAATCCTGCAATGGGTGGTGTATCTCTACGCCATGCTGCTGCTGATCGTCCTGGGCATGACCGCCTGGGTCTTCAACCGGAGCCTTGGCCCGGTCTACCGGCTGCTGCAATGGCTGGACGGATATACCCTAGGTGGCCGGAACGAGGCGCTTCCCGAAGCATCCTCGATCGACGAGTTCCGGCGGCTCTATGCCGCTGTCCATCAGACCATGAAACGTTCGGAGGAGGCTTTCGAGCAGCAAAAGCAGTTCATCGGCAACGCCTCGCACGAGTTGCAGACGCCGCTGGCCGTGCTTCGGGCACGCCTGGACTGGCTGCTGGACCATGCCGCGCTGGAGAAGGAGGCCGTGGGACACGTGGTGTCGATGCAGCGGACGCTGAGCCATGCCGTGCGGTTGAACAAGACCTTGCTGTTGCTCGCCAAGATCGACAACAACCAGTTCGCGGATTGCGTGCAGGTGGACCTCGCCCGGGTGTGCCGCGAGCAGGTAGCGCTCTGCGGGGAGCTCTTCGAGGGGCGCGGCCTGCACGCCGGGGTGCGCCTGCCGGAGCGTTTTACTGTGTTGATGAACGAAACGCTGGCCGAGGTGCTTGTCTCCAATCTGGTGCGCAACGCCTATATCCACAGCGCCTGCGGCGCCTTTATCGACGTATATACGGAGGGTACGACGCTCGTGGTGGAGAACGACGGAGAGCGGAGGCTGGACGGCGACCGGATCTTCGAGCGCTTCTACCAGGGCTCCAAACGGGAGGGCTCGACCGGACTGGGTCTCGCGCTGGTCCGGGCCGTGTGCAACTGCTACGGCCTGCGTGCGGAGTACGACTTTCGGGACGGACGGCACCGCTTCCGCATCGTGCGGCCCTGACGTGCCGCAGACCTCCTTCCGTTCAGAGAACCGAAAACAAAAACAACGAGCCGATAACCGGACCTTCCTGTCCGGCATTCTTTCCAAAGCAGCCCGATATGTCCGAGAAACCAACGAAAACAAACGCCCGTAAGCACGGCCCCACGACCGAGACAAAGGCCAAGTACGGCGCTGCGGAAAGGCTTTATGCGGCCACGACACTTTCGTGCCGGGCGATATGCGCGCTGTGCGGTGTGTCGCTGGGCGGGTTTACCTCCTATCTGCATCATCACCGCCGGGATCTGCTCCTTGCCCGCTACGGCATCGATGCCGGAAACACCGATGCGGCTGCCGTCAGGCTCCGTGAAGCGTTCGGACAGTCGCCCTCCGCATACCGCAAGTACCGGCAGGCCGTCGAAGCATGCCGGGACAGCTCCTGCCTCGAATACAACATTTCGCAGATCGCCCGTAAGTTCCGTCTCGACGGCACGGCATTGGCCAACCAGCTGCGCGCCCATTTCCCCGATATACCCGTGCTTCGGGAGATAGAGCGATGGCGGCGGGGATTGAACGACAACCAGCCGCGCGGCGTGCGTCCCCAGAGCGTGGTCAAATATGCCGAAGCGGTAGAGCTGCTGCGCACGGGCAGCATCACGGTAAGGCAGGCGGCCCAGGTGTGCGGAGTGTCGTATAGCGGATTGCGGCAGCATGTGCTTTTTTATCACAAGGATTTGGTCGTCCAAAGACGCGCCGGCAGAAAAAGCAGCCCGCAGGCGGGCCGTCCGGGAACGCCCCGGCGGAGCGGCGGCATACATGCGCCCTCGGCGTCGGCCGTGGAAAAATACCGCCGGGCCGTGGAGCTCTACCGCACGACAGCGCTGACCGCCGCTCAAATCGCGAAAAGCACGAACGTCTCTGAAAGCGGGTTGCGCTACCACCTGCGGACGTGGCACCGGAACCTGATGCTCGAAAGACGCGGGGGCACGGTGCCGGATACGGCCGATTGTATAGATCTGTCCTCGCAAAAACGCTACCTCAAAAGTACGGCGGAGAAATATGCCCCGGCGATCGAACGGCTCAGAGCGGGCGGAATGCCGACCGCCGCGGCCGCCGCAGAATTCGGACTGCATCCGGAGACGTTTCGGGAATATTTGTACGAGCATGAGCCGGAGCTGGCCGCTCTGCTCGGCAAGACAAGACTGGACAACGGGAAAACGGTCTTGCGCCGCAGTGCGGAAAAATACGCCGAAGCGGTCCGGTTGTACGAAACGACGACCGAACCTCTGAAATCCATCGCCCGCAAACTCGGACTTCAGTATAACAGCGTGGGAGGTTTCGTGCGACGCAGCCGCCCGGATGCGATAAAATCCCACAATCGACTGCTCGAACAGCAAAACAGACGGCTCCGGGACGAAGAGAACGAAAGGCGCGAAAAGGAGCGGGCGGAGGCGGCCTCTGCCGTCATGGAAAAGGAGGCGGGGATGAAAGAGCGCATCATAGAGGCTCTGAAACAGACAGGCAACCATAGAACGAACGCGGCGAAGCTGCTGGGCATCGGCAAATCCACGCTGTATAACAGAATGAAATCATTCGGCCTTATATAACGCCGGCGATAATTGGCTTAAAGGGAATGGAGCGAGAAAATGCAGCCATGAATCATGAAGAGCGGGATACGGCTTCCGGGACGGACGGCATCGCCTCCGCACGGTGCGGCCCTCATGCGCCGCAGGGCTTGCCGGGCCCGGCCGAAAAAGATTTTTTCGCCTCGGGACCGGAATTACAGATTCGCGACAGAATTGCTCCTGATATTTGCACCATGAAACGTCCGGGAACCATGAAAAAGACGATGCTCGTGCTCTGCCCGCTGCTGCTGATCCTCTCGGTCGGGATGCTGACCGACAACGACCGTGCGGTCGCTTTCGGACAGCTGCCGCCCGCGGCGCAGCGGTTCATCGAGTCGTTCCGCCCGGCGGCCGGGGTGGCCTATGCCCTGCGCGAGCGGGAGTTCTTCGAGGTGGAGTACAAGGTGGTGCTGACCAACGGCGTGCGGATGAAGTTCCGCCGCAACGGATCATGGAAGCGGATCGACTGCCGCTACGGGCAGGCGCCCCGGCAGGCCGTTCCGCCGCAGGTCGCCCGCAGGATCGGGGAGCTCTATCCCGGAGCGCGGATCACGGACATCGACCGCGGTGAACGCACGACGAGAATAAGACTCGACAATCGGGCGACGCTGACGCTCGACCGGGAGTGGAACTTCGAGCCTGCCGATACCGAGGAGCTGAAAAGGCCGTGACGGTAATCCGAGACCCTTAATTATTCAAATCAAGATAAACTAAATTGTAAAGGTATGAAAACGAATCTTTTTCTTCTGACGATGCTTGCGGGAACGCTTCCCCTTGCGAGCTGCGATAAGAACAACCCTGCGGATGAACTTCCGGGACCCCAGCCGCCTGCGGTGAGCACCCAGGCCGAGGCGGCCCTGAAGGCCAAATACCCCGCTGCGACGAACGTCGTATGGCAGACCAAACAGGGCTACGTGGTGGCCGACTTCTCGCTCGCCGAGGCCCGTGCCGCCGGAGCTGCCGAACTGTCGGCCTGGTTCGACAACGGCGGTGCGTGGTACATGACCGAGACGGATATTCCTTTCGCGGCGCTTCCCGAAGCCGTGCAGACGGCCTTTAACGGGAGCGAATACGCCGCCGCGCCGTGGCAGGTGGACGACGTAGACAAGCTCGAACGCGAGGGCGTGGAGACGATCTACGTCGTAGAGGTGGAGAAGCGCGAGAACGGTAACAAGACGGAGGTGGACCTCTACTATGCGCCCGACGGCGTGCTGGTCAAGAAGATCGCCGACGCGGCCCCCGACTACGACTACGGGGACTACATCCCCTCGAAACCGGCCACGGGCATCGAGGAGTATATCCGTCAGAACTACCCGAACGCCCGCATCACGGAGATCGACCACGAGAGAGGCATGACCGAGGTGGATATCGTGGACGGCCGCACGCCGCGCGAGCTGCTGTTCGACGGCAGCGACTCGTGGCTCTACACCAAGACCGAGGTACACCGCACGGAGGTTCCGCAGCCGGTGATGACGGCGTTGCAGAACAGCCAGTACGCCTCGTACTGGATCGACGACATCGACCACTACCTGACCCCCGACAAGGAGTTCTGGCGCTTCGACCTGGAGTCTGCACAGGGCGACGTGAAGGTGGACATCACCGCCGACGGCACGCTCTCGCTCAAGCAGCCCGGAGGCGGCAATACGGGTGGTAATACGGGCGGCGGCAACCACGGCCAGGGCAACGGCGGGATGGTGAACGCGACGGCAGCGGAGTTCATCGCCCAGAAATACCCCGGCGCGCAGATCATGGAGTACGACCGTGAAGACGGCTTGCTGGAGGTGGAGATCTGGCACGAGGGACGCGAGAAGAACGTCTACTTCAACGGCCAGAACGCCTGGGTCTACACCGAGTGGGACATCCACCGCAGCGAGCTTCCCGAGGCCGTCACGGCGGCTATCCCTGCCGAGTATGCCTCGTACACCATCGACGACATCGAGTACGTTCAGACGCCCGATGCGGAATACTACCTCGTGGAGTTGGAGTGCGGCAAGCAGGAGATCGAACTGCGCATCACGGCCGAGGGCCGGGTGCTCTGAACGTCGCCCGACGATGAAAAGAATCGGGAGATATACGGCAGTCTTGGCGGCGATCGTCGCCGGACTGCTGACCATGACGGGATGCGACGACGAGGAGCGCATCTCCTACGGTAAATTGCCCTCGGCGGCGCGGGCCTTCATCGAGACGTACTTCCCCGCCGAGAGCTGCACCTATGCCGAGCGGGATCGGGCCGACGGCCGCCGCGAGTACAAGGCCGTGCTCTCGAACGGCACGGAGATCGAGTTCGATGCTGCGGGCCAATGGACGGAGGTGGACTGCAAGTTCTCGCTGCTGCCCGCGGGCATCGCGCCCGAACGGATCGTCTCGGACTTGGCCGCCCGTTATCCCGACGCAGGAATCTACAAGATCGAACGCGCCCCGGGCGGCTACGAGGTCACGATCGGCAGCGGGCTGGAGCTGATCTACTCCGCGGACGGGACATTCGTCCGGGAGGAGAGATACTGATCGAAAACGAAGAGACGCTTCGCACCGGACGACGTCTGCCGCAGAGAAGGAGACGAGGCCGAAATATGACGCACGGGGCCGTCCGGCAGGCGTCCGAAGGTGCGGAGCGTCTTCATTGAGAAACACGGGCCGGAGATCGAACCGGCGAACGGAAAACCCGGAAACACATGAAACCGAAACTGACGATGAAACATTACGCGATGATCGCGGCGGCGCTCGTGGCCGGCGTGCTGCTCTTTACCGAGTGCGCGTCGATGCGCATCCCCTACCGGCGTCTGCCTGCCAAGGCGAAGGCGTTTATCGAGACCTATTTCCCCGCCGAGCGCTGCGTATATGCCGAGCGGGACCGCGACGACGGCCGCCGGGAATACGAGGTGAAGCTCTCCGACGGCACGGAGATCGACTTCCACGCAACGGGCGACTGGAAGAAAGTGGAGTGCGAATACTCGTTCGTGCCAGCAGGCATCGTCCCGCAGACTATTACCGAAGACCTCGCACGGCGCTTTCCCGGCGGACGTATTACCGAGGCCGAGCGGGAGACGGGCGGATACAAGATCACGACGGAAGGCGGCGCGAAGGCGGTCTACTCCTCGAACGGAACCTTCATCCGCGTGGAGTACGATTGACACCCGAACCTATTCGGTTTCGGTCCGGTCCGGAGCGGGGCGCCGTGGGGCGACCCTGAAGTCTCCGGCCGGCACCGGGGCCGATTCCTGCGTTATCGCAAAACCTTCGAATAATACCGACACTCTCTGCCAATTATGTTTTTTACATCCATCCTCCGCTTCTACATCGACGGCTTCCGGGAAATGAAGCTGGGGCGCACCTTGTGGCTTATCATTCTCGCCAAGCTGTTCATCATGTTCGCCGTGCTGAAGGTCTTTTTCTTTCCAGACCCTCTCTCAGGAAAAGACGACGTGCAGCGCCGGAAACATTTTCTTTATGAACTGACCTCCTGAAGGCAGACACTAATAACCGCACCCGACCTTAAAATGTCTATGACCGAAACCGTTACCAGCCTCCTGCCTTTCCGCACTACGATGCCTGTCCTGCTTGCAGGCTGCACGCGCCATTCCGAACGCCCGTCTCTTTCGGGCGGCGGTGCCGGCGGGTATCGCCTCTATGGCATCCCGCGGCGGCACGGGGCCGTTCCTCCCTGCTTCCGCCTCGGTATGGGAGACCGGTTATCCCTAAATGGCGGCATGCCGCCAGCGCCGCATTTCGGTTTTCCAGATACCTCGCACGCGGACAGACCTTTCTGATCGGCAGGGCTCCGGGCTGCCGAAGTTAAGAAAATATAGAAATACATATACGAGAGGAAAAACCTATAACAACTATTATCATGACAGACTACTTATCCACTGTCGATTGGTCGCGTGCGCAGTTTGCTATGACGGCCGCCTACCACTGGCTCTTCGTGCCGCTGACCCTCGGTCTCAGTTTTATCATCGCCATCATGGAGACTTGCTACGTCCGCACGGGCGATGCGTTCTGGAAACGCACCACCAAGTTCTTTCTGGATGCGCCTCTTCGGCATCAATTTCGCCATCGGCGTCGCCACGGGGCTGATTCTCGAATTCGAGTTCGGCACCAACTGGTCCAACTACTCGCACTTCGTGGGCGACATCTTCGGCGCTCCGCTGGCCGTCGAAGGCATTTTGGCCTTCTTTATCGAATCCACGTTCATCGCCGTCATGTTCTTCGGCTGGCGAAAGGTCTCCAAACGCTTCCACCTCGCGGCTACGTGGCTCACAGCTATCGGGGCAAACCTATCGGCGTGGTGGATTCTGGTAGCCAACTCGTGGATGCAATATCCCGTGGGGTGCACTTTCAACCTCGAAACCGTTCGCAACGAGATGACCTCGTTCTCGACTGTGGCGCTGTCGCCCGTGGCTGTCAACAAGTTCTTCCATACCGTCACCTCGTCGTTCGTGCTCGCGGCGCTGTTCGTCGTGGGCGTCTCGGCATGGTACCTGCTGCGCCGGCGCGAACAGCGGATGGCCCGCAAGAGCATCGCCGTCGCCTCGGCTTTCGGCCTTGTCTTCGCGCTGGCCGCAGCGGTGACAGGGCACCGCTCGGGGGCTATCGTAGCGCATGTGCAGCCGATGAAGCTGGCCGCGATGGAAGCCCTCTACGAAGGGCAGGAAGGAGCGTCGCTCACCGCCGTGGGTTTATTGCAACCCCACGGCCGCCCGGTCAACGGCGAGGCGTTCCGCTTCCAAATCGGCATTCCCAAACTGCTCTCATGGATGAGTTTCGGAGACAAGGAGGCCTATGTACCGGGTATCTACGATTTGATCGACGGCAACGAACAGCGCGGCATCCTGTCCGCCGAGGAAAAGATGCAGCGCGGTCGCGTGGCCATCGCCGAGATGCCCCGCTACCGTGAAGCACTCGTTGCGGGCGATACGACGACGGCCGACGAGGTACGCTGCCGCTTCAATCCTGCGACGGAAGCGGGGCAAGAGTTTCTTCGGGAGTATTTCGCTTACTTCGGTTACGGGCATATCGATTCCCCGCAGCAATTGATACCCAATGTTCCGATACTCTTTTACTCGTTTCGCGTGATGGTCGGCGCGGGCAGCTTCTTCATCCTGCTGCTGGGCGTCGTCTGGTGGCTCAATCGCAAAGACCGCCTCGCCGACAAACGCTGGCTGCTGCGGGTGGCCGTGTGGTCCATTCCTTTGGCTTATCTGGCTTCGCAGGCAGGATGGATCGTCACGGAAATCGGACGCCAGCCGTGGGCCATTCAGGACCTGATGCCCGTGGGCGTCGCGGCCTCGAAGATCCCCAGCGGATCGGTCTCCGTGACCTTCTTCCTCTTCCTGGCGCTCTTCACCGCGCTGCTCGTCGCCGAGCTGAGCATCATGTTCCGGCAGATCAAGATAGGACCTAAAAACGACTAATTCATGGATACGATCACACTGCTCCAACACTACTGGTGGTTCATCATTTCGCTTTTTGGGGCCCTGCTGGTCTTCCTGATGTTCGTGCAGGGCGGACAGGCGCTGCTCTACGCGCTGGGGCGCAACGAGCGCGAACGCAACCTGCTGACCGGCGTGCTGGGCCACAAATGGGAACTTACTTTCACCACGCTGGTGACATTCGGCGGCGCGTTCTTCGCCTCGTTCCCGCTCTTTTACTCCACGTCGTTCGGCGGGGCGTTCTACGTCTGGATGGCCATTCTCTTCTGCTTCGTGCTGCAGGCCGTGGCCTACGAATACCGCCGCAAACCCGCCAACGTCTTCGGCGAGCGGACTTTCAACGCCTTTCTGCTGATTAACGGCGTTCTGGGGCCGCTGCTGATCGGCACCGCCGTGGGGACCTTCTTCACGGGAGCGGAATTCACGGTCGATCGCCTCAACCTCGCCAATCAGGGCGGCGCGGCGGTCATCTCGCAATGGGCGACGCCGTGGCACGGGCTCGAAGCCATCGCCGAGTGGCGCAACGTCCTGCTGGGTGCGGCGCTGGTGATGCTTACCAAGACGCTTGCATGCCAATACTTCATGCACCAAATCGACGACGAGGCGATTCTACGGCGTGCACGTCGCGGTGTGCGGATCTTCGGCCCGTTGTTCGTCCTGCACTTCGTCATCTGGACCGCAGGATTGCTCGTCGCTGACGGATGGACGGCGAACGCCGCGGAGATCATCTCCGTCGAACCCTGCAAATACCTGCACAACCTCATGGATATGCCCTATGTGGCAGTTATACTGCTTGTCGGCGTGGCAGCTGTGCTGTGGAGTCTCTTTCTGGGATGGCACGGCAAGCGGCAGGCCATCTGGTTCGGAGGTGCCGGCACGGTCCTCACGGTGCTGTCGCTGCTTCTGCTGGCCGGGTGGAACGGCACGGCCTACTATCCCTCGCTGACGGACATGCAGTCGTCGCTGACGATCTCGAACTCCTCGTCGAGCCTCTTCACGCTCAAGACGATGGCGTGGGTATCACTGTTCATTCCCTTCGTGGTGGCCTACATCTGGTATGTATGGGGAGCCTTGAGTCGCAAAACCGGAGAACGGGCATCCGACGGCGAAGGCTATTGATAATTGCGGGGCTCGGTCTGTCGAACCGAAGGTCTGGTGGACTCTTGCTATAACGAAGCAGATCGGGTCCTGCGCTTTTTTCGCTCGAATGAAATTGTCCGCAGCAGATCGACAGGTATGCCGCGTAATACTGAAAATCGATAGTTATGTACGAATCTTACGAACATGACGCTCAGGCTGAGATACTTGTCCCTGTCTGTTCAGCCGTGATTTCACTGCTGGCCCGATTTGCCGCCGGAATAATCGTCGTTGCGGGGATATTCCTGCTGCTGCGACAGTTCTTCTCTGTATTCACGGCATTCGTTGCAGGGCTGACGCTTACGAATCTGTTTCTCGTCGGGCTGCTCCTGAACAAACGCAGAACGTGGCGATGTGGCGTGGAAGGAACCGATCGAATGAAATCCCGAAAATGACAGTCGATTCTGCAAATAAGAAAACTTGTCCGCCGAGACCCACGGTTCGAAGCGAGACGAAATACCGCGAGGCTGTGGAACTGTACGGCAGCACCGGACTGTCGTGCCGCGAAATATGCCGAATCTGCGGTCTTACACCGTCGGGGTTGAGCGGTCATATCGGTAAATATCACCGCCACTTAATGCTCGCCCGGTATGACATCGCGTGCGATAGCGAACAAGCCCTCCATATCAAGATGGGCGGTTTACGCGGGCAGCGTCCCGCTACCCGAGCCAAATACCGGAAAGCGATCGAGGCATGCGAACGCATGGAACATCTCGAAAAGAACCTCTCGGAGTTCGCCGGCCGTTTCGGCGTGGACGGTTCGGGGCTCGCCCGCCAGTTGCGGACGCATTATCCGGGAGTGCTCGAGCGGCGCGAGGCGGAACGCCTGCGCTTAGGCTACGACGACCGTCTGCCTCGCGGGAGCCGACGCTGTTGTCGGGAGCAGTATGCCGATGCAGTCGAACTGTTGCGAGCGGACCGTTACGTCACGGTACGGGAAGCCGCCGAGTCGTGCGGGGTCTCCTGTTCGGGACTGGAGCAGCAT
>OGLG01001725.1_pt1 | contig 11684 bp, 8 predicted proteins | sample 1572621 | NCBI WGS metagenome assembly OGLG01 (sample SAMEA2581912, study PRJEB24529) | metagenome | biome: Human gut stool | place: China | collected 2011 | reverse complement strand
CCGTAGTAGGCACTTCTCGGCTCATCGTGACAATAGTAGTTTCTCGCGCAGATCGCCGCGCCCACCTGTACGCCGTTCTTGGGGAATACTTCCTCCAATTCCTTGACGAAGCGGAAGGGGTTGATGGGATAACTGTCACTGTTGCGGTACTCCGCCATCTCAGCGAAATACTCCGCGCGGCCTTTGGCCACGTCGGCTTTGACATTGTGGTCAAAGGTGCGGTTCTCGGCCTTGATGAGCTCGATCAGTTCCTGCAAAACACTCTTGGGATCTCCGTGGATACCCACCTCAATGGGATACACGCGGCCCAGCTCGCGGGGATCCGTGTGGACATGGATGATCTTCGTGCCAAGGCGGAAGAAAACAAAGACGACCTTGCCGCACTGATGATTACCTATCCTTCTACTCACGGTATTTTTGAAACAGAAATCGTAGAAATCTGCCGCATCATCCATGAATGCGGAGCACAGGTATATATGGACGGCGCCAACATGAATGCGCAAGTAGGTCTGACAAATCCCGGCTTTATTGGCGCCGACGTTTGCCACCTGAACCTGCACAAGACATTTGCTTCGCCTCATGGTGGCGGTGGTCCGGGCGTAGGTCCTATCTGCGTTGCAGAACATCTCGTCCCATTCTTGCCAGGACATCCGCTGTTCGGCAATCCTGCCAATACTGTATCTGCCGCCCCATTCGGTAGCGCCGGTATTTTGCCTATCACTTACGGATATATCCGTATGATGGGTACGGAAGGATTGACACGTGCTACCAAAATCGCTATTCTCAGCGCTAATTACCTGGCAGCCTGTCTGAAAGACACGTATGGTATCGTATATCGGGGCGCAACCGGCTTTGTTGGTCATGAAATGATACTGGAATGCCGCAAGGTTCACGAAGAAACGGGCATCAGTGAGAATGATATTGCCAAACGACTGATGGACTATGGCTATCATGCTCCCACCCTCTCCTTCCCCGTTCACGGCACGCTTATGATAGAGCCTACAGAAAGCGAAAGCCTTGCCGAACTGGATAACTTCGTGAACGTGATGTTGACCATCTGGGAGGAAATCCAGGAAGTGAAAGAAGGAAAAGCGGATAAGGAAGATAATGTTCTGATAAATGCCCCACATCCCGAATATGAGGTGGTTGCCAATAATTGGGAACACAGCTATACAAGGGAAAAGGCAGCTTATCCGATAGAAAGTGTACGCGAAAACAAGTTCTGGATAAACGTGGCGCGCGTGGATAACACGTTGGGCGACCGTAAGTTGTTGCCGACGTGCTACGGATGTTTTGAATAAAAGACAAAAAAGATAATACCAATTCCTGCAAACGCCCGTTTCCGGATTTCGAAAACGGGCGTTTGATTCTTAATAAAGAATATATTTCCTCATGTTTACCTAATTCTAATATATTCTTTATATTCGCACAACAGTTAATACAGACAAACAAATATCTCGCTCATGAAATTAATCTTCTTTCTATTGCTATATGCCAGTTGCTTCAGCAGTTGCACTTCCCGCCTTTCTCCAAAGGACACCGAAATAAAAGCCCTCAGCGATTCACTGAAAGTACGCTGTAACGATCGGATCATGCAAACCGACTCACTGCGCATCGAAGCTGAAAATTTCATGGCTCACACCCCACCGGGAACTCCAGAATATTTCCTTGCCCGCCAGTTCTACATCAACTCATACTTCAATGAGAAAAACTTCCCGCGTGTACTGGAAATGCTAGACGAAGCAGAGCAGATGCCCGGCTACAAAGACTTGCCCGCCACCCAAGCCAATTATCTCTATACACGATCCCGCTGCTACCAATTCATGCAGCAATATGATAAAGCGATTGCCATTTCACGGCAAATAATGGATTTGGTGCCCACGCCCGGTGATCCCCTTGCGCATGAAGGCATCCGTACCCGTGCCGTGGGTGCCATGAACAACGTGAACAACATCTTCTACTTCACGAACCGTACCGACCAAGGCGCCGAATGGTTCCACCGACTCCGCACCAACCCGCCTGCATTACTCGACGAATGCTGTCGTCGCGACATGATGATATTCGAGGGCTATCTGCGAGGACTTGCCGGACAAAAAGAGCGGGCAGAAGCTGTAATGGACAGTGCCCACGCTTTACCCGTCTATCGGAAGACAGCAGAAAACACCTTCCGCGATTGCTCCTTTGCCGCCAGCGTATATTATGCGCTTCCCCACCGCAAAGATGATATGGAACGCCTGTTGAAACATGCCATCTCTGAAGGACGCAAAGACCGCTACATACCGGGTATCAATTGGGCCATGAGTCTGCTCGGAAATATATACTCCCGGCAAAACCGGTTTCAAGAAGCCGTGCAATTACAATATCAGGGACTGGAAATCGGTCTGAGATTGCAGGACAGTGTATTTTGCGCACGTTGCTATCATGAACTGAGCAATCTATATTACAAATGGGGGATGTATCCACAGGCTCAATATTACATTGACAAAGTTTTCGCCTGGCAGGAAAACACCAATACCAACCTGAAAGACAAAGGAGCATATCATCTGACCAAATGGAGCATTGTACAAAAACTTCCGGGCTACCGGCGGGAAGAGCGATTGAAACTGTTGGCGACGGCGGATTCTTGTTTTCTTCTTTCCGAAATCAAGCAAACGGCCCAAACACATTTTTACAAAGCAATCGACCGGATAATGATCTTGCCATACGAATCGGCAAAAGGATTGGAAGATATAAAAAGGTATTACGGATCCAATGCCCCGACTACATCCGATTACAATGTTGAAGCACTGCGTGCTATAGCTTTATTCCGCTTGGGACGCGATGCCGAAGCCCGAAAAACAATACTTGCCATCAAAAAGTATAACTCTACAGACAGCTACCACTTCCTTGATACACTGATGAGCCATTACATACATTGGAAAGACAACACTGTCATCGCCCACCTCACCCGCTTGCGCGAACCGCTTTTACAAGTCTATCTGGAACAGAAGACCCGCGAAGCGGTAGTAGAAGCCGATATCCGTTATCAGACAGAACAGAAAGAGAAAGAGAACCGTTTGCTCTCCGCCGAAGTAGAGCTGAAGAGCAGTCGCTTACAAACATTTATCTTCACCGGACTCTTCCTGCTCGCTATAGGAGTCGGCATAGGCGGCTGGTTATGGATGCGTCTTCGCCTGAAAGAACGGGAGAAACTTTTCTCACAGCAGCAATTGCACGAACAGAGCCAACGCCTGCAACAACTCATCACTTCCCGGCAAGAGCTGAACAACCGCAACGAAGAACTCCTCCGTCAATTGGTCGACATACAAGCCACGCACGACAAAACCTGCGACTTAGAGCACGTAATGGAGAGCCTGCAACCTTGCCTGCTCACCAACAGAGAAGAAGAACAGTTCCGCACCGCCTTCGCTTCGCTCTATCCCACCGTACTGCATAGCTTGCGTTCCATCTGTCCGCGCATCACCCGTACCGAAGAATTGTTCTGTATGCTTATCGTATTGAAGCAAAACAACGAAGAAATATCCCGCACATTGGGCATCACCCGTAGCAGTGTATTGAAAAATCGATACCGTCTGCGCACCAAGTTAGGCCTGCCCGAAGGGTGTGATCTTGACTCTGAAGTACGTGCCTTACTACTGCCGAAATAAAGCATTTTCCTCCCCTTTCCTTTTTTATGCGAAAACGTATTCCCTTGTATACCTCTCATATACAAGGGATTTTATATTTGTCCTTAGTTTTGTCCATACCGTTTTTTAGGTTTATTCGGTCCTGATTTCCTACATTTGAGTGGCTTTAACGAAATACATCGTTTACGCCGGACTATAGACAAAACAAACCAATGAATCTAACAAACGAAATTATCGGAGGACTCCTCCTCATTTTATTATTCGGTGTAACATTCCTCATTCGTTACGCTTTCATTGAGCGTAACATCATACGACATACCCAAATGCGGCTTTCCAAAATAGAAGAGGAAGTCCAAAAACATCCGTTGACCTGTCCGCTGAAACAGCAAATAGAACAGCAAACGGAACAGCAGTCACTCTCCAATCCTGCCGCTCCCCATTTTTCACAGACAGCCTGCTTTCAATCGCGACTCACCACCGCTGAAGTGGAAGTCAATTTCCGCAACTACTTTACGTCGCTGTATCCCAACGCACTACACCGTCTTCGCACCATATCCCCACGAATTACCCGCGTCGATGAGTTGCTCTGTATGCTCATCCTCTTGAAGCAGAATAACGAAGAGATAGCCCATCTGCTGGGAGTCAGCCGTTCCACCGTATTGAAAAACCGGTACCGGCTGCGGTGTAAACTGCAATTGCCGGGAGGCGTAGACCTGGATACCGAAGTACGCAGCCTGCTCGCCCCGGAAGAGGAAAAGACACCGCCGAATATGAATGTGAAGCTATAGTAACCGCCGATATAGTAGAGAATATATTATCAACTTAAGAAACAAGTATAATTATGAAAAATCAAGTAAAAGAAAAGTATCTGGCTCCCCAAATAGAGGTGATACAGATGGAAACAGAAGGAACATCGTGTGTAATTGCAGGGAGCGGCAACTTAGGAGGATTCGGCAACGGAGGTTCAATAGGCACGTCTTCCCGCAACTACGGACGTTCGCGCGGTAGCCGCAACGCATCTTCAAGCGAGCTGGAAGACCTGATTAACGACATCCTCACCATCGAAAAATAACTAAAAAACGAGCAGCATGAAAACAAGAAGCATGTATCGGGGCATCGTTCTGATAGCCGCGGCACTGGCAACGGTAGCCTGCCAGAATGAACTGAAGGAAGAGTACAACGAACCCAAACCGGGTGAGAAGATAACCATGACCATCCGGGCAACACAAGGCGCGGCCTCACAGACGCGCACCGACTATGAAGACAATCTGGGAATAACCGGTATAGACAACATAGCAGTGAAGTGGGAAGGCGGAAGTACAGACGGTGCACCGGTGGAGAAGATTAAAGTATTCGGAGTCGATGCAAATGAGCTGGATTACTCGGTAGATTTCAATAGCCTGCCAAGCAGCCTCAGCCAGGACGGGACGAGTATCAGCTTCGAAGGAACCATTAATGCAAAGAGCCTCTACTTTGCCATGTATCCTGCCGATAACTGCAACTACAACACTACGGTTCAAGCCATCTACACCTCCTTCTCAGACCAGACACAAGACTGCGCCAAGCCCATGGCGCACCTCAAAGGCTTCGACCTTATGGTGGGACGAGCAGCGACAACGGGCTCGTATGATAAACTCACATTCAGCCACGAGGCCGCGATGATACGCTTCACCCTCAATGGCGTTCCTTCTTCAGAGAAAATCACCCGTGTAAGCCTCGCTGCCGCCAATAACAAACTGAGCTCCCGGATGTGCGCATCACTCGCCGGCTCGGAAATAGGAGGGTTAACCGTCGAAGCGGATACGGAATTCGCCCCGGTGTCAAGTCTCGGCCTCGACATCACTAACCATACCCCCTCCACAGAGCCGCTGAAAGCCTACATGATGATACCTCCATGCGATCTGAGCAACGACCAGCTCACCGTCACCGTAAACACGGAAAGCGGCAATACCTACACCGGCGATCTGACAACCGGAGCCAGCACCTTGCTGAAGGCCGGTCTGTGCTATACCTTAGAACCCACGCTAGCGCTCGGCAAAACCATCAGCCTGCCACCCGCTACGGCGGGGAGTTTGGGAAACGCCTTGAACAATATAACCCCGGCCCAAGGACAAACCGAACTGGCCGTGACGGGCGCGGTAAACACCGACGACATCACCGCCCTGGCCGCTTTCTTGAAAGAAACCAAGGCTGAGAATATCACCGCCATCGACCTGTCCGGCATCAGCGGCATAACCGACGTGACAGGCTTTGCAGGCTGCGCAAAGATAGAGAAAGTCATACTGCCCGACGCCGCGGAAGCCATTGGCGACAATGCCTTTGAAGGCTGCACGGCACTGACCACAGTCATCCAGAACGACCCGATACCCGCCGATGTAGCACCCGCCACCCGCGCCAGTATCTCCAAAAGAATAAAAAGAATAGGCCACAGCGCCTTTAAAAATTGCACCTCGATGACCGAAATGTTCCTGCACGCCGATATACAAAGCGTAGGAAACAGCGCCTTTGAAGGGTGCACGGCAATGACAGCCCTCATATTCGAAGGCACAAAAGCGGTCAACGAAACCGACGGTATAAGCTTAGGAACCGGCATCATAACCGGAACGCACGCGGACATCAAAATATTCCTGCCCGCCATCACCGATCTCGCAGTGGGCACCGCATATAAGACAATCCTGGAAGAAAAGCCCACCTACTACAACTTCGCGGGCTACGACAGCGCCACTACCACTGAAGAGAAAACGAATCCCGCATCGTACACACTCATCCCCACGGTTCCAGTTGATACAATGCGGTTCACCGTGAAGGTGGAAAGTGGCAATCTGGGATTCTGCATTCCCTTCCCCGACTCCGGCAATACTCCCGCGACTATCACGGTAAGTTGGGGTGACGGTACACCCGCTGTCGTAGTGCCCAAAGGCACGACGCTTGCAACGGGTGACAAATTCGAGTACACGTATGCCGAAGCGGGCACATACACCATCACCATCGGCTCGGGGGCGACGGCGGATAAACAGCAAATACCGGTACTGAATTTTAACCAAAGAGGCAGCTCTTACAACCCGAATAAACTGGTGAGCCTTGAAACGCCATTGCTCAATATGAATTGCTCATCTTTGAGCAAAGCGTTTAGAATTTGCGAAAACTTAACCACAATCCCGGGAAATCTTTTCGAAAAGAACACAGCGGTTACAAACTTCAGCAATTGCTTCGATTATTGTAAAGCATTAACCGCAATCCCGGGAAATCTTTTCGAAAAGAACACAGCGGCTACAAACTTCAGCTTTTGCTTCTTTAATTGCGAACTATTAAAAGAGATTCCTAACGAGCTTTTCGCAAGCAACACAGCGGCTACAAACTTCAGCGGTTGCTTCGCTAATTGTAAAGGATTAACCACAATCCCGGGAAATCTTTTCGAAAAGAACACAGCGGCTACAGACTTCAGCAATTGCTTCTATTATTGTAAAGAATTACAGTCAATTCCAGGAGGGCTTTTCGCAAGCAACACAGCGGCCATAAACTTTAGCACTTGCTTCAATCACTGTGACGCATTAACCACAATACCGGAATCACTTTTCGCGAACAACACAGAGGCTACAAAATTTAGTCAATGCTTCGCCGATTGTACCGCTTTAACCACAATCGAGGCAAGACTTTTCGCGAACAACGCAAATATAAACATTAGTTATTGCTTCTCTGGCTGTACCGCATTAACCACAATTTCGGCAGATCTTTTTGCGAATAACACAGCTATTAAAAGCTTCAACTATTGCTTCTATGAGTGTACCGCATTAAAGGCAATCCCGGAAGGGCTTTTCGCGAAGAACGCAGAAGCTACAAACTTCAACAGTTGCTTCTATGGGTGTACCTATATGATGTTCAATCCAAATATATTCGTCGATCCCACCGCGGCCGAACAGGATAAATTAAACCGCTTCATAGATAAAGACATGGACTTTAGGAATTGCTTCTACCAAGTCAATCTGCATAACAATTCAGGTACCGCCCCCGCGCTGTGGAAGTATGAGAAAGGTTCGGGCCAGTGGAAAACGACAAATTGCTTCAAAGGCTGCATAATGTCAAATTCCGAAGATATCACGGATTATTCAGCTTGGGGCACTCCTAAATTCTAACTAAGCATAACCCCGAAAACCTCCGCAAGACAGTCCTTAACCGCTGGATTGCGGAGGCTTTCACTAAATAATTATTCATCAACTTTAAAAAAAACATTTAAATTATGGCAACAAACGACATCAAGTATACCTTGAATGCCCAGTTGGCAGACAACTCCGTCACCACGCAATATAGCACCAACGGGAAGACTCTGCTCAAGACCCCACGGAGCGTATCGCAAACCATCTACTTGGGCGAAGCACCCGCAGGAGGTGGCGACGATGGCGGAAGCACCGAAGGCGGCGGCGGTCTGGACGAGAATCCGCTGGGATGACCGGAGACTTTTGTATCGACTGCCGATACACGGGTGTATAAGCATTTGATACAGGGGTGTATGGTTAGGGCATACATCCCTGTATGCATTTAAGGCATACGGATTTCTTTGTCACTTGCCTAGGGGAATTTACGCAGCGCAGCAACAAAATATAAGAAAAAGTTGTTACCTTTGCATCTGTACCAACTCTTTAAGCAATATTCATCATGGCTACAAAAGAAATTCCATACGGTCTGAGCGACTACGCCCGCCTCGCCCTCGAAAACTATTATTACGTAGATAAAACCCACTTTATCCCACTGATAGAGAAGGCCGCTTCGTTTTTCTTCCTCATCCGCCCCCGGCGTTTCGGCAAGAGCCTCACGCTGAGTATGCTTGAAAGCTATTATGACATCAACAACGCCAATCGCTTCGAAGAACTCTTCGGAGAACGGTGGATATACCAACATCCTACAGCACTGCGGGCAAAGTTCCTGATTCTGAGATTCAACTTCTCGGCAGTAAGTTCCAACATCGACCGGATGCTTGACTCCTTTGAGGAGCACTGCAAAGATCGCTTCATTGATTTTGCTGACCGCTACGAGCACCTCTTCGCTCCCGGCTTCCGCCAGGAACTGATGGAACGCGAAACGGCAGCATCCGGCCTAAGCTACATCAACACCAAAGCCAGCTTCCTAAAACTCAACCTCTACCTTATTATCGATGAGTACGACAACTTTACCAACACCATACTCTCCACCTACGGCACCGAAACCTATCAGAAGTCCACCCACGGCGAGGGATTCTTCCGCTTCTTCTTCAACGTGATAAAAGCCGCCACCACCGGCAGCGAACAGGCACTGAAGCGAATGTTCATCACCGGAGTGTCGCCCATCACGCTGGACGACGTGACGAGCGGATTCAACATCGGCTCCAACTTCACCACCGATCCCCAATTCAACGGCATCGTCGGCTTCAGCGAAACGGAGCTACGCACCATGCTCACTTATTACAAAGAAGAGGGCACGCTGAAAGCCGAAGTGGAAGATCTCATCACGATGATGAAACCTTGGTATGACAACTATTGCTTCGCGGAAGAAACACTGTCCGAGTCGATGTTCAACTCGGACATGGTGCTCTATTTCCTCTCCACTTTCCTGCGCCTGGGCACTCCACCAAAGGAGATGATCGACAGGAACATCCGCACGGACTACAACAAAATACGTCACCTCATTCGCATAGACCGAGAGTTGGGAGCCAACTTCTCCATCATCCGCGAGATTGTGGAAAACGGACGCACTACGGCCAACATCAACAGTAGCTTCCCCGCCGACCGAATGGTAGACACCAACAACTTCAAGTCGCTGCTCTACTACTTCGGATTGCTGACCATCAGCGGCACGGAGCGGGGAAACGTTGTACTCACCATCCCCAACCAGACGGTACGCGAACAACTCTACACCTATCTCGTCGACACCTACCACCAGGCCGAACTCTTCGCAGTAGATCTCAACAAACTGAACAACCTGATGGCAGGTATGGCCTACGACGGCGACTGGCAACCCGTCTTCACCTACATCGGTGAAGAATTGAAACGCCAGAGTCGCATCCGTGAGTTCATCGACGGCGAGGCGCACGTGAAAGGGTTCCTGCTCGCCTATCTGGGATTGACTAATTATTACTATCTGCAACCGGAATACGAATCGGGCAAGGGCTATGCCGACTTTTACTTCCGCCCCAACCCCTCGGTAACGGGTATTCCCTATCTCTATCTACTGGAAGTGAAGTACGCCAAGGCCTCCGATCCTGCCGACAAAGAGCAAGAGCTCATGACGGAAGCCCGCACGCAATTATTGCAATATGCCGCCGACCCCATCGTGACACAGAGCATCGGAACGGCAAAACTAAGACTCATTACCGTTGTCTTCCGTACATGGGAAGTGATAGCAATGGAGGAGGTAGAAGAAATAGAATAAATTTATCAGCGAAGAACGAAAGTGTAAACATCGCATTTCTATAAATGAGCATCACCCGAAAAAAGAAACAAAACGGACTTTTCTACACAAAAGCCGAAGAAAGAATAAATACCCTCTCGCACGCCGCAGGCATCCTGATGGGGATTATTGTCGGCACGATATTTCTCGTGAAAGGCTATCAGAGTGGAAACTTCTGGGCTGTATTTGGCATCTGGCTCTATCTCTTCGGTATGCTTGGCTCTTACGTCTCCTCTACCCTCTACCATGCGCTGAAATACCATAATCCCTGGAAGAAACGGTTGCGGAATTGGGATCATGCAGCTATTTACTGGCACATTGCAGGCAGTTATTCACCCGTCACGCTGATTGCACTGCGGAATGAAGGTGCCTGGGGATGGGGATTGTTCGGATTCGTCTGGCTATGCGCCATAATCGGCACTATCGTGAGTTTCCGCAAGATGGAGGAGCATAGCAATGTGGAAACCATTTGCTTCATTGTCATGGGATTGTCCGTACTGGTTGCCTTCAAACCTCTATATGCCGTTGCCGCAGGAACGTGCTACTGGATGATCGGTGAGGGCATTTGCTACATCACCGGAGCGGTGTTCTACTCTTTCCGGCAACGTTATATGCATTCTATATTTCATTTCTTCGTATTGGGAGGATCAATATGCCACATGATGGCGGTGTGGTTGATTTTATAAAAACGGACAGTCAAAATGAACAAGCTAACAGACATAATCAAACGTTACGGCATAATAGGATGCCTGTACAAAACAATCTTTAAAGTCGTGAGAATGCTGGGTATTACTTACATTAAGTACTTAGCATACTTCAAAGAGCTTCCCGAAACCATAGATACCGACACATTAGTACAGTATCACAAAATGACAATGGATGACTTCAGAAAGCAAATGAAATTCGATGGGAAGTGGTTTAATAATCGCAAGTTGAAATAAATTGAAAGGTTTATTGACCAACCGGGATATTCATACTACGGAATCTACGATGGCGATAACCTGATATGTTATGGCGCAATCTCAACAAATCACGACAACTTCATAAACAGAAAGATGGATCCGAATACAGCTTATCTGTTTGACGACTATACCAACCCCTATCATAGGGGAGAAGGATTACATCGGAAAATAATCGCCATAAGAGAGTATGAAGCACGGAAACAAGGTAAATCCGTCACTTTTGCCTATGTACAATCCTCAAACCGCGCCTCGGCGAAAGGCTTCAAACGTTGCGGATATGTAGCCAGAATAAAACTTATATATAAACAAATTGGGAAAAACAGACCTTTTAAAAGGAAATTCATTGAATTGGAAAAGTTACAATAGTCGGCATACCACTACGACAAGACTTCGCTGACTGCTAAAATATATTAATTAATCTCTCCCTTCCTTGTTTTTCTCCTCAGTTTCCCCTACGTTTGCAGTGTTGTACATCAGTGCAACACTTAAAAAACTATGATAAAGATAGAAAACATAAGCTACGGCTACAAGTCTAACCATCCTATTTTCAATGATATATCTTTGGAGATAGGCAACGGAATATATGGACTTCTGGGAGAGAACGGTGTAGGTAAAACCACACTGATACATCTCCTTTGCGGACTACTTTTTCCTTGGAAAGGAGAATGCAGCATTG
>OGLG01001724.1_pt1 | contig 11688 bp, 7 predicted proteins | sample 1572621 | NCBI WGS metagenome assembly OGLG01 (sample SAMEA2581912, study PRJEB24529) | metagenome | biome: Human gut stool | place: China | collected 2011 | reverse complement strand
ATTCCGTCGTCATTGTAACCGCCCTTGTAAAGATAGAGATCGTAAACGCACGCCTGGCCCGAAGCGGCATCGTATTCGAGGACCTGGAAATCGTTCTTCGGGATGCAGACCATAGTGTCCACCGTCTCGTAGACGACGTAATCGTCGCCGCACCCTACGGCTCCCAGCAGAAGCAGGAGGCATATCGCAAGATTCTTCATCGCAATCGGATTATTAAGGTTAGTAACCGGGATTCTGCACGAGGTTGTAGTTGATATTGATTTCGCTCAACGGAATGGCCATCCAGTAGGTCTTGGGGGATTCGAACGTGCGTACGCCGCTCTCCTTCATCGTGGAGACCCGGTAGAAATCGGCCGCCGTCCTGCCGTCGAGGTTCCACGCCTTGGGACGCCGGGACATCGCTTCGCCCGCCTCTTTCCAACGGCGCAGGTCGTGGTAGCGCATGCCCTCCATCAGCAGTTCGATCGAACGCTCCCGGTGCAGCACCTTGCGCAGTTCGTCGCCGGTGGGAATGCCTCCGGCCAAGGCCCACGAATCCTTGAAATCGGGCAGCCCCGAGCGGCGGCGGACCAGATTCAGGTAATTGAGGCTCGCGTCGCTCAACGACCCGTTGTATTCGAAATCGGCCTCGGCATAGCTCAGGTAGAGTTCCGCAAGGCGGATGTAAGGATAGGCGTACTTGCGGTAGGTCCACGACTTGGTGTCGTAGTTGAAGGCCGACTGGCGGTGAATCCACTTCTTGAGAATGTAGCCCGTACAGCTCTGGTACTCCTTCGAGGCGTCGAGCACGCTGCCCTGCATCTCGCCGGCGCGGCATTTGAGAATGAACTCCTCGCCGTTGATGGCGTACTTGCCGCGGTCGTAGCCCACCGACGCATAGAAGCGCGGCTCCTTGTAGACATGGAGGTTGGCAGTCTCCTTTTCGGCATTATAGGCATAGGGGTCGATATGCATGGTCTCGGGGTCTCGGTCCCACGGCAGGCCGTTGTGCGTGTAGTACATCTCCACGCACTCGAACGTCGGAACGATGTTGATGCAGAAGCCGTCGGTACTGTACGGCAGCTTCAGGCGCGCGCCTCCGTAACGCTGCAAGTGCCCGATGCCGGTCTGGTCGCCCATTGCCCAAAGGTACTCGGTCGTGTTCCAGAGCGGTTCGACGAAGCAGTCGTGGTAGTTGATCTCGCCGCGCTCGGCAGCGGTTGCAGCCGCAGTCGCGTTCGGGCTTTCGTAGAGCCTGTGCCCGTTGTCCTCGGCCAGCGTGATCGCTTCCTGGCAGGCGTCGAGCGCCCACTTCCACTTTTCGGGATTGTAGGTCTGGCTCATCAGCGGCGTGCCGTCGTTGTTGCGGAAACGCGCGTAGAACTCCGTGTTGCCGTTGCAGAGCGGACTGGCGGCATAGAGCAGCAGCCGGGCCTTCATCGCCTTGGCCGCCACCGAGGTGGCGCGCCCCAGGTCGGCATCGGGACGCGTCGGATACCCGTGCAGCAAATCGGCCGCGCGGTCGTAGGTCTCGGCGATGAACGTCACGCATTCGTCGAACGGACTGCGGGCCACATAGACCTGCTCCTCGGGAAGCCCCATGTCCAGCTGCCCCCTGACGAGGATGACCGGGCCGTAGTGAGTCAGCAGCACCCAGTGGTAATAGGCGATCAGAAAATAGGCTTCGCCCTTGAACTCGTCGGCCACGGACGGCGAGATGCCCGGGACTGCGTCGATATTGTCGATCATAATGTAACAGTAGCGGATGCCCTTGTACATGTCGTAGTTCGTGCGCCCGGACGGGGAAGAGGTCGTCGCGTCCCACAGACCGTAGTAGGTCTGGCTGGCGTTCTCCTCGTTGTAGAGCATGCTCTTGTAGGGGAAATAACGGGTCTGGCCGTTGGTGGCGGTGATAATGTCGTCGCCGGCGCAGAAGTCGGGCATGTAGCGGTAGGCCGCGATGTTGGGGGCGTAGGTGTAGAGCGTATTGAGGTACTTGCGGGCCTCCTTGGAGGTTTTGAAGATGTCCTCCTGCGTCGCCTGCCCCTCGGGAACCACGTCGAGGAAATCGCACGCGGCAAGCGCTCCGGCGCACGCAAACAGCAAAATGGATATGATTTTTTTCATGTCGCTCGAATTTTAGAAGTTATACTGAAGGCCGAGTTTCACCACGCGCTGCAACGGGTATTTCAAGCCGTTGCCGCTTCCCATTTCGGGGTCCCAGTATTTGAAGGGCGAAATGATGAACAGATTCGTGCCGGCCAGATAGGCGCGCAGGCTTTTGTACGTGAAACCCAGTTCGACGCTCTTCAGGCGCAGGTAGCTGCCGTTCTTGATCCAGAACGACGAGGTCTGCGTGTTGTTGGCGTTGTAGCGGTAATCCAGGCGCGGATAGGCGGCATTGGGATTGGGATCGGCTTCCGACCAGTGGTCGTCGGCAACGTACTGCGTCATGTTGAAGCCCGAATACTGATTGTCGCGGAACGGGTGCATGTCGTACATGCGCAGCGAGACGCGCGCCGTGCCCTGGAAGAAGAACGAGAAGTCCCAGCGTTTGTAGTTGACCGAGGCGCCGAAGCCGTACAAGATCTCGGGCACGGTGGGATAACCCAGCGACGTGCGGTCGTTGGCGTCGATCACGCCGTCGCCGTTCAGGTCGCGGTATTTGATGTCGCCAGGCAGATAATCGGGCATGAAGGTCTGCCGGGGCGAGTTGTCGATCTCCTCCTGCGAGGCGAAAAGGCCGTCGGCGACCAGTCCGTAAACCGAATTGACGGGTTTGCCCAGCACGGAGTTGTATTTGTTGGGCAGGTATTTCGCCTCGTCGCGGGCCTTCACCTCGTTGTGCGCATAGGTGAACGTTCCGCGCACGGAGACCAGCAGGTCCTTGTTGAACGCCTTGTTGTATTCGAGCGAAACATCGACGCCGCGGTTCTCCACCTCACCCAGATTGCCGTAGGGCGTGACGCCCGAAAGACCCATCGTCGAGGGCAGCGAACGCCGCTGCATGAAGATGCCGGTACGATTTTCCTTGTAGACGTCGACGTTCAGCGTCAGGGCGTCGAACAGTCCCAGTTCAAGTCCTACGTTAAGTTTGGTGCTCTCCTCCCACGTGGCCAGGGGATTGCCCACGGTCTTGATCTCGTGTCCGGTCTGCTTGACGAAGTTGGGCGAAAACCACACGTAGAGCGCCTTGTTCATGTTGACCGTCGTGAGATAGGGGAAACGGACGATGTTGTTGCTGCTGTCGGCCAGATAGTCGTTGCCCGAAAGACCGTACGAAGCACGGATTTTCAGCAGGTTCACCTTGCTGCGGATACCTTCCCAGAACGGTTCGCCCGACACGACCCACGCTCCGGCGATCGAGGGAAAAAACCCGAAACGACGACCCGATATGAAGTTCTCCGAGCCGTTGTAGCCGAAGTTGAACTCCATCAGGTAGCGGTTGTCATACCCATAGGTAAAACGTCCGGCGAGACCCTGCTCGCGGTAAGGGAGCACCTTGTACTCATCATTGGCGGGCTGATTGTCGACCTTCTCCTTCTGGTGGTAGACGAACAGGGCGTTGACGTCGTGTTTGCCGAACGTGCGCGAATATTCGATCTGCCCCTGCAACGAGATCTCACGGTAACCGTTCCGCCCCGTGGAGGTTCCCAGATAGGACGATCCGGGCGTGCCGATGCTTTGCAGGTTGTAGTCGAAAGTCCCGTCGCCGTTGTCGGTATAGTCGGTCATTTCGTAATAATAGGGAGAAAAAGAACGGTAAGTCGCCGCATAGGTCTTGTTGTAGAACGAGACCATGCCCCGAACCTTCAGTCCCTTGGTGACGAAATCGAGGTCCTGGTCCACCGAGAAGGTCGTGGTGATGTACTGCGTATGGCGCTGTCCGTATCCGCGGCTCAACAGGGCATAAGGATTGATGTCCGTAGAACCACCGTCCCACGAAGGGGCATTTCCGAAAATCGGGTCGTCGAGATCCTCCACGGAGCCTTTGGGATAGATGGCCGGGAAAGCGACCGGATTGGCGCGCATCGTATAGTAGAACAGGTCTTTCACCTCTTCGACGGGACGGTGCCAGAAAAGCAGTTGCGTGTTCATCTTCAGACTCACGCGGGTCGTTCGGGTGAGCTGCGCGCCGACGTTGGCCTGGAAAAGGTATTTCTGCGAATTGATGTTGGTGTTGAATTTCGACTCCGCGGGCTTCTTCAGGATACCGTTTTCGTTGAAGATCGAAGCATTGAGGAAATAGTCGACCACCTTGCCGCCGCCCCGCACGTTGAGATTCATGTTCTCGTTGACCGTAAAATCCTTGAAAAGCATCGAATACCAGTCATTGTCGGGATAGACGTAGGGATTGAGCCGGTTGCGCGTGCCCGTGATCTTCTCGTCCGAAAAGTGCTGCACATAAGTTTCGCCCGCCGGGGTGCGGGTGCGCAGCGCCTCGTTGTAGTTCTCCATGTAAGTCACGCCGTCGGCGATGTCCTGCACGCGCGTCGGCATCGAAATGCCCGACTCGAGACGAACGTTGATCGCCATCTTCTCCGACTGGCGGCCGTTTTTGGTGGTAATGATCATTACGCCGTTGGCGCCGCGCGAACCGTAGAGCGCCGTGGCCGTGGCGTCGCGCAGGATCGAAAACGACTCGATCGCCTCGGGCGGAATGTTGTTGAGCATCTCCGAGACGATCTCCACGCCGTCGAGAATCAGCAGCGGCGATTTGTTAGCCCCGAAGGTCGAGATGCCGCGAATCCAGAAATTCGCACCGTCGGCGCCGGGTTCGCCCGACGACTGGGTCGAGATGACGCCGGCGATCTTGCCCGCGAACGAGGTCGAGAGGTTGCTCGACGTCACCTTGAGCGTACTGGGACGCACGACCTGCACGGCTCCCACCAAACTCTCCTTCTTCTGCGTGCCGAAGGCCACGACCACCACGTCGTCCATGACGTTCGACGCCTCGATCAGCGTCACGAGCTTGAACAGTTCGACATCGGCGACGGCGATCTTCTTGGTGTCGTAGCCCAGAAAAGCGAAGGTGACGTGTTTCGTTCCCGCCGGCACCTTGAGGGTGTAGTTGCCGTTGATGTCCGAGGTGGCGCCGACGGTCGTCCCCTCGACATAGACCGAAACACCGACGATGGGCTTGTTGTCGGCCGAAGAGATCACCGTCCCCTGCAGGACGATTTCCCTACCGGAATTCGCAGCCGGAAGGGGGGGGGTGACGGCGGCGTTTTTCCGGGCGGGCGCTTTCGAGATGATCACCTGGTTTCCGCGCACCCGTCCGGTCAGCTCCGTTCCCTTGAGGACCGCGGACAGCAGTTCGTCGATGGTCGCAGACCTGACCGAAACCGAAACCCGGCGGTCGAGCAGCGGCCGCACGTCGTCGGTGTAAATGAAGGCGTAGCGGCTGGTCCGCTCGACCTCGGCAAAGACGCTCGACAGCGTTGCGTCCTTCATCTTCACGGTCAGCGACGATTTGGCCCCGGCGTCCTGCCGGGAGGCCCGGACGGGCTGGAGATTCACCGGAAGCAACAGCATCACCGCCGCAAGAATCCGCAGCATACGGCATGTCGAGCCACTCCTCACAAAGAAAAGTTTCTTCATAAGTAACAGTATTAAGGTTAGTATTTAAGACTGGAATTGGTTGTCAGCGATATACGGCGTCGGCGCAATCGTCGGGGGCAGGCCTCACCGCCACCGAGCCGTCGGGCCCCCGGACGTAGGCGATCCGGAAAATGTCGGAGAGCACGTCGAGCGTGCCGTCCAGGTCGTCGAACAGGATCAGCTTGCCGGTACACTTCCGGCTCCCGATCTCCCCGAAGCAGGTTATTTCGATCTTGTAGAACGCAGCCACCTTTTGCAGGACTTCGAACAGCGTGTTCGAGGTGAAGAACAACAGTCCGTCCTTCCAACTGATGTATTTATAGGGATCGACCTCGTAGACCGAATAGCTGCCGTCCTTCATCGAGAAGCGTTCCGAAGGATTCAGCGTCACCGATTCGCCGTTGGCCACGTCGATGGCCACGGAGCCTTCGACCAGCACCACGGCCGACGAACCGTCGGCCCGGGGCGCGGTCGTCACGTCGAACGACGTGCCCAGCACGCGGGTCGCAAAATGGTCGGTGTGCACGATGAAGGGACGGTTCGCATCCTTCGCCACCTCGAAATAGGCTTCGCCCTCGACGAAGACGTCGCGCGTGTCACCGAACGCCGACGGGAAACGGAGCACCGACGCCGAATTGATCCACACCCGCGTCCCGTCGGAGAGTTGCAGATGTGCGCGCTTGCCCTTGGGGACCACCAGTTCGCTCGTATGCACGCGCACCTCCTGCCGGGGCGTCCTGCGATCGGTCTCCGCCCCTTCGTTCTCCTTGCCGTCGATCAGGATTTCGCCCTTGGGCGTAAGGCTGATACGGGCGATGTCGTCGTACACCTCGCGGCTGCCTTCGCGGGTCACGAGCGTGATGTTCTCATAGGCCTCGGCCGAAGGCAGCCCGGAACCCGTGAAATCCGCACTCCAGAACAGGGCCGCCACGACGCCGGCGACCAGCAGGGAAGCGGCGGCGAAGAGCGCCGTCCGGTTGCGGCGGCGGGGAGGGGCTGCAAAACGGCGCCGGGCGTAATGGTCGGTCAGGATGCGGTCGAGCAGCAACTGTTTCTCCACGGACGGCAGCGCGGGATGGGTCTTGCCCACACGGCGCACCAGGCTCACGGCGCGCTCGAATTCGACCAGGTCCTGCGGATGGCGTTCGGTGTAACCGCACCAATAGCCGTCCTGCGCCCGCTCGGGATCGAGACACCACAAAACGAAGTCCGGGTCGGAGGTGAAGAACTCCGCCGTGTGCTTCTTAATATCGTCCGGTTTTATCATTGATTCCAACGTAATCTTCAAACTGCATGCTGCGGCTGCGGCGCCGCGCTCTCCCCTATGACGGCGAATCCGCCGTTTTGTCCCCCTCGAACCGCAAAAAACAGCGTCCGCCGTGTCAAGTGGCTATTTTCATCGTCTTGCCGCACTCCCTGCCCTTCCGAAGTTTGCCCAGCCCCTTCGACACGAACTTGCGGACGGCGTGGGGCGTGGCGTCGAGTATGACGGCGATGTCGTCATACTCCATCTCGTAGACGAAGCGCAGCAGCAGCGCCTCGCGCTGCTTGGGCGAGAGCTGGTTGAGCAGCGACTCGATCGTTTGGCGGATGCGCAGCACGTGCTCCGATTCGATCATCGCGTCGAGCGAGGTCAGCGACACCCGCAATCCCGGCTCCCGGTCCGAAAGGTCGCATTTGTCCACCCGCGAACGGTGCAGGTCGACCAGGCGGTTGTGAACGATCCGGAAAAGGTAGGCCTTGATGTTGACGATGCGGCCCAGGTCGACCTGGCGGGTCATAATGTCGAGGAATATGTCGTGGATGACATCCTTGACCGTTTCGTTGTCGAAACCGAACCCCATGCCGTAGGCATAGAGCGCATCGGCGTAACTGTTATACAACATAACATATACGTCGGTCTCTTCGGCATACTGCCGGTCGATTCGTCGGGTGTCGTACTTGCGTTGCCGAAACATTCGGTTCATTGGTTTGGTCGGTCATTCGATATAACGGAAAACCGTCCGGTTTGTCCCCCTGCAAGCGGTAAAAATCGAATAAAAAATGCGAAATAGCAAATTTTCGCTCCCCGGGGGACAAAACCGGAAACAGTTCGTCTTAAATTCGAAACCAATCTCTTTCGGAAAAATGATACGAAAACCGTATTTCAGTCTGTTCCTGCTCTGCCTGCCGCTCTTCTCGCTGTGCAGTTCGGGAAACGACGATCCCGCACCCGCCCCTGCACCTGGAAAAGAGTGGCTCGATCCGATTCGCGTCGCCACCTACAACATCCAGTACGACAACTCTTCCGATCAAGACAACAAATGGACGACCCGCCGGGATTTGCTTCGCCAACTACTCCAGAGCGAGAAGTTCGACATCTTCGGAGCGCAGGAGCCTTATCTGACCCAGATCAAGGACATCGAGCCGTTCCTCGACGGATACACCTGGGTCGGAGAAAACGTCATCGGTGACAAAACGGCCCAACGACGCCACTACAACCCCGTTTTCTACCGCAAGGACAAATTCGAAGTATTGGATATGGGATCGTTCTGGTACTCCGAAACGCCTTCCGCCCCCGGGTCCAAAGGCTGGGACTCCTATTCGCCCCGCATGTGCAACTGGGTGCATTTCCGCATCCGCGCGAACGGACGGGAATTCTACCATTTCAATTCGCACTTCGACCACATAGGGACCACGGCCCGCGCCGAGAGCGCCAAACTGCTGGTGGCCAAGGTCCGGGAGATCGCAGGCGGCAAACCGGCCTTTTGCACGGGTGACTTCAATTCGAACCAAAACACCGAAGCCTACAAAACGATCGCCGGATCAGGCATCCTTGCCGACAGCTACGTCCGCTGTCCGTCCAAGACCAACGGAGACTGGCCCACCTACAACGGCTACAAATACATCTCGACGCCTCCCGCCGCTGCGTCGCGCATCGACCACGTCTTCGTCACGCCGAAGGACACGAAGGTCGTTTCGTGGCGCATCGTCAACAACAGTTACAACCGGAAATACCCCTCGGACCACTTCCCGGTCGTGATCGAATGGTCGCTGGCCGAATAGCCAGCCTTGCTGCCGGCAAATAAAACCTCTTCGCCAGTTGGCGAAGAGGTTTTATTTGCCAAGGGATAAACGGAACGGACAGAAGCGCTTTTTTCCGCGCCCAGAGCCGGAAACCATCCCCCTTTCCGCTTTTACCCGCGAGTGTCTCCGATTATTGAAAAGAAATTCGTATCTTTGTGGGCTTGTTTCACGATAAGCGCAATTTGTCTGACAGCAACATAAACGAAACGAATAAATGGCGTTACAATGCGGCATCGTCGGCTTGCCGAACGTGGGTAAATCGACCCTTTTCAACTGTCTGTCCAATGCAAAGGCACAGGCGGCAAACTTTCCTTTCTGCACCATCGAGCCCAATGTGGGCGTGATCACGGTCCCCGACCGGCGGCTGATCCGCCTCGCGGAGATCGACAACCCCAAGCGCGTGGTCCCGACGACGATCGAAATCGTCGACATCGCCGGGCTGGTGAAAGGGGCGTCGAAAGGCGAAGGGCTCGGCAACAAATTCCTGGCCAACATCCGCAACACGCACGCCATCATCCATGTATTGCGCTGCTTCGACAACGGCAACATCACCCATGTGGACGGGTCGATCGACCCCGTGCGCGACAAGGGCATCATCGACACCGAATTGCAGCTGAAGGATCTCGAAACCGTCGAGAACCGGCTCTCCAAGACCCAGAAGCAGGCCACCTCGGGCGGCGACAAGCAGGCCAAGCGCGCCGTGGAGCTGCTCTTGCAGTACAAGGCGGTGCTGGAACAGGGGCTTTCGGCCCGCACCGTGGAACTCGACAAGGAGGACCGCAAACTGGTCGCCGACCTCAACCTGCTGACCGACAAGCCCGTGTTGTACGTCTGCAACGTCGACGAAAAGAGCGCCGCGACGGGCAACGCCTACACCGAGGCCGTCCGGGAGGCCATCGCCGGCGAGCGGGCCGAAATGCTCGTCATCGCCGCCGCCACGGAGGCCGACATCGCCGAACTGGAAGACTTCGACGAGCGGCAGATGTTCCTCGAAGACCTGGGGCTGGAGGAGTCGGGCGTGGCGCGCCTGATCAAATCGGCCTACAAATTGCTCAACCTCGAAACGTTCTTCACCACCGGGGCCGACGAGACCCGCGCCTGGACCTACCTGCGCGGCATGAAAGCCCCGCAGACGGCCGGCATCATCCACACCGATTTCGAAAAGGGGTTCATCCGCGCCGAGGTGATCAAGTACGACGACTACACCGCCCTGGGTTCGGAGAAGGCGTGCCGCGATGCGGGCAAACTGTCGATCGAAGGCAAGGAGTATGTCGTCGAGGACGGCGACATCATGCACTTCCTGTTCAACGTCTGACGCCGCAAACCGGGATCGTAAAAAAATTAAAGAATACAGCTATGGAAAGACCAGTTCGGGTGCGCTTCGCGCCCAGCCCCACCGGGCCGCTGCACATCGGCGGCGTCCGTACGGCACTGTACAACTACCTGTTCGCCCGCCGGCACAAGGGAACGATGATCCTGCGCATCGAGGACACCGATTCGCAGCGGTTCGTCCCCGGAGCGGAGGATTACATTCTGGAATCGCTCAAATGGTGCGGCATCGAGATCGACGAAGGCGTGGGCGTCGGAGGGCCTCACGCCCCCTACCGCCAGAGCGAGCGGCGCGAAATCTACCTCAAATACGCCCTGCAACTCGTCGAGGCGGGCTGGGCCTACTACGCCTTCGACACGGCCGACGAGCTGAACGCCCTGCGCGCGCAGTACGAGGAACGCGGCGAGACCTTCGCCTACAACGCCTCGGTACGCGAACGGCTCGCCACGTCGCTCGCCCTGCCGGCCGACGAGGTGCGGGCGCGCATCGAGCGCGGCGACCAGTGGGTCGTCCGCTTCAAGATGCCGGCCGACGAGACGGTGCGGATGCACGACCTGATCCGCGGCGACGTGGAGGTCAACACCTCGACGCTCGACGACAAGGTGCTCTACAAGTCGGCCGACGCACTGCCGACCTACCATCTGGCCAACATCGTGGACGATCACCTGATGGAGATCACCCACGTCATCCGCGGCGAGGAGTGGCTCCCCTCGCTGCCGCTGCACTACCTGCTCTACCGCGCTTTCGGCTGGGAGGCCACGCAGCCCGAATTCGCCCACCTGCCGCTGCTGCTCAAACCCACGGGCGGCGGCAAGCTCTCGAAGCGCGACGGATGGGCTTCCCCGTCTTCCCGCTCTTCTGGCAGTCGCCCACGGGCGAGACGGCGCACGGCTACCGCGAAGACGGCTACTTCCCCGAGGCGTTCATCAACATGCTGGCGCTGCTGGGCTGGAACCCGGGCACGGAGCAGGAGCTCTTCTCGATGCAGGAGCTCATCGACGCCTTCTCGCTGGAGCGTGTATCGAAATCGGGCGCGCGCTTCCAGCCCGACAAGGCCAAATGGTTCAACGCCCAGTACATGCACCGCAAGAGCGACGCCGAACTGGCCGCACTCTACCAGCCGATCCTGCGCGCGCACGGCATCGAGGTGACGGACGAGGTGGCGGGCCGCGCGGCAGGGATCATGAAGGAGCGCGCGACCTTCATCACCGACCTGTGGGAGCTGACCTCGTTCTTCTTCGTCGCTCCGACCCAGTACGAGGAGAAGCAGGTGCGCAAATACTGGAAGGGCGAAAACCCCGACCGCCTGCGCGAGGTGCGCGAGGTGCTGGCCTCGATCGACGACTTCTCGTTGGAGAACACCGAGCGGATCGTCCACGCATGGATCGAGCAGAAGGGCTACCCCATGGGGCAGATCATGAACACGCTGCGGCTGGCGCTCGTGGGCGCAGGCAAGGGGCCGGGCATGTACGACGTCACGTCGTTCATCGGCAAGGAAGAGACGCTGCGACGCATCGACGCCCTGCTGGCGAACCTCAAACCGGTCGAATAGTGGAGATCGAACAATATCTGTGGGGCGCTTCGGCCGAAGGCGAAGGTATCCTGCTCTATACGCTGCGCTGCGCCGGCGGACGGGAGGTACGCCTCTCCAACGCCGGCGCCGCCGTGACGGGAATCTTCGCCGCAGGGGCGGACGGGAGGCCCGAAGCGTT
>OGLG01001700.1_pt1 | contig 11848 bp, 9 predicted proteins | sample 1572621 | NCBI WGS metagenome assembly OGLG01 (sample SAMEA2581912, study PRJEB24529) | metagenome | biome: Human gut stool | place: China | collected 2011 | reverse complement strand
TTACTTTACCACGACGCTGTCCATCAGTCCGCTCAAGAATGCGGAAAAATTAAATGAGATCGGAGATGCGCTGGCGGAGGAATACGGCGTGGCATATTTGAATTCTGACTTCAAAAAGAAAAATGGCTACAAGCGCTCGGTAGAGCTTTCCGAACAATACGGAATGTACCGGCAGTATTATTGCGGGTGCGTTTTTTCCAAGCGGGAGCGCGATGCCCAGATTGCTGCAAAAGCGGCGGCACAGGGAATTTGATGCGGTAAAGCATGAAAGGACTTGCGGGAAGCGCGAACTTCATGTAGAATGATAGGAAATGTAGTGAAAGCGAGGTTTTTAAAATGGCTCAGTTATGGGGAGGACGTTTTACGAAACAGACCGATCAGCTGGTATTTGATTTCAATGCGTCCATAACATTTGATAAAAGACTGTTTCACGAAGATGTCACCGGCAGTATCGTACATGCCACCATGTTGGCAAAGCAGGGGATCCTCACCGAAGAGGAGAGGAAGAGTATTGTCGAAGGACTGACTGGGATCTTAGAGGATGTGGATGACGGAACACTGGCAATTGATGAGACCCAGGAAGACATTCATAGTTTCGTGGAGGCTACCCTGATCGACCGGATCGGAGATGCCGGGAAAAAGCTTCACACCGGCAGAAGCCGTAACGACCAGGTGGCACTGGACATGCGTCTCTATACCAGGGCAAGAGTGGCAGAGATTGACGGATTGCTGAAAAAGCTTTTGGAAGCCATTCTTGATACCATGGAGAACAATTTAGATACCTACATGCCGGGCTTCACCCATTTACAGAAGGCACAGCCCATTACCCTGGCGCATCATTACGGTGCCTATTTTGAAATGTTCAAGAGAGACAGACAGCGTCTGACAGATATCTATAAGCGTATGAATTATTGCCCTCTGGGAGCCGGAGCACTGGCAGGCACCACATATCCTTTGGATCGTGAATATACCGCGAGACTTCTTCGCTTTGAAGGTCCGACGTTAAACAGCATTGATTCTGTGGCGGACAGAGATTACCTGATCGAATTCCTTTCCGCACTTTCCACGATCATGATGCATTTAAGCCGTTTCAGCGAAGAGATCATCATCTGGAATTCCAATGAATATCAGTTCGTAGAGCTGGATGATGCTTATTCCACCGGAAGCAGTATCATGCCCCAGAAGAAGAATCCTGATATTGCAGAGCTGGTAAGAGGCAAGACCGGAAGAGTCTACGGTGCTCTGATAGCATTACTCACCACCATGAAGGGACTGCCCCTGGCTTACAATAAAGACATGCAGGAAGACAAGGAGATGGCATTTGATGCCATGGATACCGCAGCAGACTGCATCACTTTATTTACAGGCATGATTCAGACCATGAAGTTCCGCAAGGACCGCATGGCGAAGAGTGCTATGAACGGATTCACCAATGCCACCGATGCTGCAGATTATCTGGTAGGTAAGGGTGTGCCTTTCCGGGATGCCCACGGTATTATCGGCAGGCTGGTATTGTACTGTATTGAGAAGGATACTTCTATTGATGCTTTAAGCTTAGAGGAACTGCATTCCATCAGTGATAAGTTCGACGAAGATATCTATGATGCCATCTCACTGAAGACCTGTGTGGAGAAGCGTCTGACCATCGGTGCACCGGGTGAGAAAATGATGAAACAGGTCATTGAGAAAAATAAAGAATACCTGAAAAATGATGCCATAGAAGAGTATCAACAGTCTTTGGAAGACAGACTTTCGTAAAATCAGGAAAGAATGTCTTTTCAGATAAAAAGGAAATGCATAGAGCTGAGGAGGAAATGAAAAATGAGTGAAAAAATACGTGTAGGTATCCTGGGTGGAACCGGTATGGTAGGACAGAGATTTATCTCTCTGTTAGAGAACCATCCATGGTTCGAGGTAACGACTATCGCAGCCAGCCCCCGATCCGCAGGCAAGACGTATGAGGATGCAGTGGGTGATCGATGGAAGATGACGACTCCCATGCCTGAAGCTGTGAAAAAGCTGATCGTCATGAATGTCAACGAAGTGGAAAAAGTAGCCGCACAGGTAGACTTCGTATTTAGTGCCGTAGATATGTCCAAGGACGAGATCAAGGCAATCGAAGAAGCTTATGCCAGGACAGAGACCCCTGTAGTATCTAATAACAGTGCCCACAGATGGACTCCCGATGTTCCTATGGTAGTACCCGAGATCAATCCCGAGCATTTCCAGATCATCGAAGCACAGAAGAAGAGATTGGGAACCACCAGAGGATTTATCGCTGTAAAGCCCAATTGCTCCATTCAGAGCTATGCACCGGTACTGACCGCATGGAAAGAATTCGAGCCCTATGAAGTAGTAGCCACTACTTATCAGGCTATCTCCGGTGCCGGCAAGACTTTTAAGGACTGGCCCGAGATGGTAGGCAATATCATTCCTTACATCGGCGGTGAGGAAGAGAAGAGTGAGAAGGAGCCTTTACGTATCTGGGGTAAGATCGAAGGCGACAAGATCGTTCCTGCAACTTCTCCCGTGATCACGTGCCAGTGTATCCGTGTTCCGGTACTGAACGGACATACTGCAGCCGTATTCGTAAAATTCCGTAAGAAGCCCACTAAGGAACAGCTGATCGAGAAGTTAACTTCTTTCAGCGGAGAACCTCAGAGACTGGGACTTCCCAGCGCACCGAAGCAGTTCATCCAGTATCTGGAGGAGGACAACAGACCTCAGGTAGCTTTGGATGTGGATTTTGAGAATGGTATGGGTATCAGTGTAGGCCGTCTGAGAGAAGATACCGTATATGACTTTAAGTTTGTAGGACTTTCACACAATACATTACGCGGAGCGGCTGGGGGAGCTTTGCTTTGCGCAGAACTTTTGAAAGCACAGGGTTACATCACCAAAAAATAAAGGGTGAGTGGGGTTATGAACGAGTTACACTATCAGCTGGATCTTATGCGCGCAATGAATCAGAAATTAAGCGACAGGGAGAAAATGTACCGCCTTTTGTGCGATACCATGGATTATGCTTATATCTACTATTCTTTTGAGAAAAATTCTGTCACGACGCTTGGAAAATGGGATGATTTTTTCGATTTCCAGATTCGGGACAGACGGGACTTTACTAAGCTTTTAGAGATGGTAGATGAGCCATATGTGCTGCCTCTTAGGGATATGCTGTTTTTGGAGAAGGGAGGTCAGGAAACTTCTTCTGTGGAATGCATGCAGAAGGCGAAGAAGACCTGGCTGCAGTTTTCCTGCAGGATATTCTATGAGGACGGCAGACCTGCGGATCAGATCATTGTGGTACAGAATATCACAAAACTGAAGACGCAGAACGAAGAACTTCTCTATATGGCGTATTATGACGGACTTACAGGACTGTACAACCGGAACTATTTTGTACGTCTCCTGACGGAGTTCCTACGGCGCGCGAAAGAAGATAACCGGCTGGTCAGTGTGCTGGTCATCGATATTGACGATTTCCGTAAGGTCAACGACGGACTTGGAATCGTGGCAGGAGACGAACTGGTACAGCAGTTCGGATCTTTCTTAAAGGAATTCAACAGTGACGATGTGATCGTCTGCCATCTGACCAGTGATGTCTACTGCATGGCAATCTATGATTCCTGCGGTGACAGAAGCGTGGAACACATTCATAAGGAGATTGTGAAGCGTACCAGAGAACCTTTTTATCTGGTGGGCGGACAGGTATTGAATATTACTGTAAGCGTAGGCGTTGCGGAATATCCGGAAGCTGCTACATCCGCACTGGAACTGATTAACTGTGCCGAGATCGTTATGTTTAAAGGGAAGTCCATGGGCAAGAACCGGATCCAGTATTTCGATACGCCGATCCTGAATGATTTTCTGAAAAATGTGGAACTGGACAGCAAATTAAAAGAAGCGGTATTTGATCATAACTTTATTCTGTATTATCAGCCCCAGTACTACGCGGGGAATCAGAAACTGCGCGGAATGGAAGCGCTGATCCGCTGGAAGGACGGCGACGGGAAAATGATCAGCCCAGCGAAGTTCATTCCGATTGCAGAGAAAAACGGCACGATTATCCCTATCGGCAACTGGGTACTGGAACAGAGCATCCGGACATTTTCCGAATGGAGGAACCGGTACGGCGTTCCGTTTGTATTGTCTGTCAATATCTCCGCACTGCAGTACCAGAAGGAAGACTTCGTAGATTCGCTGTTACATATTATCCGCAAATATGATGTGTCTCCGGAGGAGATCGAACTGGAGATCACAGAGAGCATACTGATCGATGATTTCCGGGCAGTGACTGAGAAAATGCAGCTGTTAAAAGAATATGGCATCCGCATTTCCTTAGATGATTTCGGAACGGGATTTTCCTCCCTGTCTTACTTGAAGAAGCTTCCAATCAATACGCTGAAGATCGATAAATCCTTTACGGATACGCTGCTTACGGATTCCGCTACCAGAATCATTACGGAATCCATTGTCAGTATGGTGAAATCCTTAGGATTTGAATCTATTGCCGAGGGAGTGGAGGAAGAACAGCAGTATAAATATCTGCGTGCCATCGGCTGTGATATCATTCAGGGATATCTGTTCGGAAAACCGCTGTCCCAGGAGGAGATCGAACAGCTATTACAGAAGATATACTGATCAGTTGTTGCAGAAAGAATGAGGCTGCCATGTTAACTGGAAGGGAACAGGAAACAGCTTTTTTGGAAAATCATTATAAGAGACCGGGGAGTCAGATACTGGTGGTATATGGACAGAGAGGCGTTGGTAAGACGGCTCTCTTAACCGCTTTTGCGGAAAAAAAGCAGACCATACGATATACCGCTCCCAACTGCTCTTCCAGGGAAATGTGCTATCAGTGGGGACAGGAGCTTAGAGAACAGGGGAAAGAGATTTCACGGAACCCTTCCTGGGAAGAAGTATTACAGTGTGTATCCGGAGAAAAAAGTGATCGCAAAAAAGTTCTGATCATAGAAAATTTTCATTATCTGCTAAAGGGGGATACCTTTTTTTTACAGGAATTGATCCGTTATCTGAAAGAACACAGGGAGGTTTCTCTTCTTGTAATTCTTACGACTTATGCATCCGGATGGGTGGAGAACAGTATGATCTCTAAAATAGGGAACCTGGCATTTTCTGTCAGTGGTTTTCTGAAGGTCAAAGAGCTGCCTTTTTCAGTAATGCGCCGGATTTTCCCAGGTGGGACGCTTCAGAAGAGCATAGAACTCTATGCGGTGTTAGGCGGAATGCCGGGATTATGGAAACTGTTGGAACTGTCAGCTTCTGTGGAGGAGAATCTGACGACGCTTTTTTTAGAAAAAAACAGTTTTCTTCCGGAACTGATGATCAAATGGCTGTCGGAAGAACTGCGGGAGACTGCTGTCTACAATACCATCCTTGCCACCATAGCAGATGAGAAGAACGGCAAGCTGAATGCTATGTATGCCCGTACCGGATTCTCCCGGGCGAAGATCAGTGTCTATCTGAAGAATCTGATGGAACTGGAGCTGGTGGAAAAAGTACTGCCCGGAACCTATGAGATCAGCAATTCTTTTATACGGTTTTATTTCCGTTTTCTGTTTCCTCACCAGACTGCCTGGAGAAGAGATAATGGCAGAGCTTTTTATGAAACATATATCCGTGAGGATTACAGTAGCTTTGTGAGATCCGCATACCGGAGAATCTGTCAGGAGATACTGCAGGCAGATTTCCATACGGTGGAACTGAAGAAGGCGGCACAGGGGAGAACATATTTTTTATGCAAAGATACTGCAGGAAAAAAGATCGTAGTGGATTATTCCGGTACGGTATGTTATACTTCGGAAGATTATGACGCACTGCAGACAGCGTTGAAAAGCATCCGGATGGAAACGGATGAGATAATAATATTTTGTGAGAATGGTTATGAAAATGCACTGGCGGAGAAAGTGTCCGGAAAGCTACAGTTTCGCAGCGTGGGTGTGTGATTTATGACAGGAAGACGGTAATACGTGGGTAAAAATTTATTTATTGCAGAGAAACCCAGCGTGGCAAGGGAATTTGCCAACGCTTTAAAATATAATATGCGTTCCAAAGACGGATATCTGGAGTCGGAAGAAGCCATTGTTACCTGGTGTGTGGGACATCTGGTGACCATGAGCTATCCGGAGGTGTACGATGAGAAATTTAAGAGATGGAGCTTCGAGACACTTCCTTTTCTCCCGGCGGAATTCAAATACGAAGTCATTGAAAATGCCAGGAAACAATATACCATCGTGAGTTCCCTGCTAAACAGAGAGGATGTCTCTACCATCTATGTCTGCACTGACTCCGGGCGGGAGGGAGAATATATCTATCGGCTCGTGGAGCAGATGGCGGGCGTGCAGGGCAAAGAGCGGAAGCGTGTATGGATCGATTCCCAGACGGAGGAGGAGATCTTACGTGGGATCAGGGAAGCCAAGGATCTCTCAGCGTATGATAATCTGGGGAATGCTGCTTATCTGCGTGCCAAGGAGGATTACCTGATGGGAATCAACTTCTCCAGGGCACTGACTTTGAAATACGGCAAGACTGTAAAGGATTACCTGAAGAGGGACCGTGCGGTGATCTCTGTGGGGCGTGTCATGACCTGCGTCCTGGGCATGATCGTTAACAGAGAACGGGAGATCCGGTCGTTTACCAAGACTCCTTTTTACCGGGTGATCGGCAATTTTAAGCTGCAGGAGAAGCCTTTTACCGCAGAGTGGAGAGCCGTGGAGGGTTCAAAATACTATAATTCTCCTGTATTGTATAAGGAGAACGGTTTTAAGAAAAAAGAGGATGCCGAGCGACTGATCGGGGAACTTTCTGCGGAACCTGCGGGACCGGCGACCGTCATCGGCATCGAGAAGAAAAAAGAGAACAAAAATGCGCCGCTTTTATATAATCTGGCAGAGCTGCAGAATGACTGTTCCAAATACTTTAAGATCAGTCCGGACGAGACGCTTAGGATCGTTCAGGAATTATATGAAAAAAAGATGACCACTTACCCCAGAACGGATGCCAGAGTTCTGTCTACGGCGGTGGCAAAGGAAATCCATAAAAATATCGGAGGACTTCGTAATTATGCCCTGGCAGCACCTTTCGCCAAAGAAGTATTAGAGCAGGGCACCTATAAAAATATAGCAAAGACCCGGTATGTGAACGATAAGCAGATCACGGATCACTATGCCATTATCCCTACCGGACAGGGCCTGAACAATCTGGCGGGGCTGGCCCCTACTGCGGCAAAAGTATACGAGGTCATTGTACGTCGGTTTTTAAGTATTTTCTATCCGCCGGCAGTCTATCAGAAGTTCTCACTTACATTGCAAGTAAAGGAAGAAAGCTTTTTTGCCAGCTTCAAGGTGTTGATACAGGAAGGATATCTGAAGGTGACTGATTTCTCCTTCAAAAAGGAGAATACGGCCCCGAAGGAGGACAAAGAGAACGAGAACGAAAGTGCCGATGAAAAATGTGATGCAGAGCTTACCAATCTGCTGACACATCTGAAAAAAGGAGATACCTTATCCGTAGATACCTACGAGATCAAAGAAGGCGAGACTTCTCCACCCAAGCGATATACCTCAGGCAGCATCATCCTGACCATGGAAAATGCGGGACAATTCATAGAAGATGAGGAACTGCGGGCACAGATCAAGGGAAGTGGTATCGGCACCAGCGCTACGAGAGCGGAGATCCTGAAGAAACTGGTGAACATCGAGTATCTGGCACTGAATAAAAAGACCCAGGTACTGACGCCTACCCAAATGGGAGAGATGATCTACGATGTGGTATCGGATTCCATAAGACCGCTTTTGAATCCGGCATTGACAGCCAGCTGGGAAAAAGGACTTACCATGGTGGCAGACGGTGTCATCACACCGGATGATTACATGGGGAAGCTTACGGATTTCGTGGGCAGGAGAACCGTTGCCGTGCGTGGACTGAACAATCAGGGAGTGCTCTGGAGACAGTTCCAGGCTACGGAAGAGTTTTACCAGAAGAAACAAAAGCAATCCAATGCGAAAAATAAAGAATAAAGAAGAGGAGAAACTATTATGGAAAATATTACGATTGAAAATCTGTATGATCTGACAGAGACCATTGCGGCAGAACTGTTCACCGAGGCAGAGTATCCCTGGGAGGTGCTTCCCCGGATCCACGATTTTATTTTGGAACTGGGCAAGAGACTGCAAGAGGAAATCTATGAAAAAAGAGGCGAGGATATCTGGGTGGCTAAAAACGCAAAAGTTGCTCCTACTGCCTGCCTGAACGGACCGCTGATCATTGATGAGGAAGCGGAGATCCGTCACTGCGCATTTGTCCGTGGCAATGCCATTGTGGGAAAGGGTGCGGTAGTCGGCAATTCCACCGAACTGAAGAACGTGGTCCTGTTCAATAAAGTACAGGTGCCACATTATAATTATGTGGGAGACAGCGTGCTGGGCTTTAAGTCTCATATGGGAGCCGGTTCTATTACTTCCAATGTAAAAAGCGATAAGACACTGGTTGTTGTGAAGAACGGCGAGGAAAAGATCGAGACTGGACTGAAGAAAATGGGAGCCATGTTAGGTGACCATGTGGAAGTAGGCTGCAACAGCGTGCTGAACCCGGGAACTGTCATCGGACGTAATTCCAATGTGTATCCTACCTCTTGCGTCAGAGGCGTGATCCCTGCCGGACATATCTTCAAGAGACCCGGTGAGGTTGTGAAAAAATCTGACATTTAAAAATTAGATCAATATTATCTAATGCATCGATGAAATCAGTTTGACGAATGTCCTTTTATGGTTTATGATATTTATCAGTGCAACGCTTTGACGGGTTAAAGCGTCTATGCATTACAGTAAGCGGATCGAAAGATCGGCAGAAAAGAGGGCATTTATTATGAAAAAGAAATTATTATCTGTAGTACTTACCGCAGTAATGGCAGCGACTGTTCTGACAGGCTGTGGCAGCACCGATAACGGAACTGCTTCTACCACAGCAGGTAGCGCAGCACAGACGGAAGCAGCAGCTTCCACAGACGGCAAGGTATATAACATCGGTATCTGCCAGCTGGTAGAGCATGAGGCTCTGGATGCAGCTACCCAGGGATTCCAGGATGCATTAAAAGATAAGCTTGGTGATAATGTAAAATTCGATCTGCAGAATGCACAGGGTGAGCAGACCACAGCAGCTACCATCTGTAATGGTTTTGTATCTGATGGTGTGGATCTGATCCTTGCAAATGCTACGTCTCCTTTACAGAGTGCAGCAGCAGCTACGACCTCGATCCCTATCTTAGGTACTTCCGTAACCGACTATGCTACCGCGTTAGAAATCTCTGACTGGTCCGGTGCTACCGGCCGAAATATTTCCGGTACTTCCGATCTGGCTCCCATTGAAGAGCAGGAAGCTATGTTAAAGGAACTGTTCCCGGACGTAAAGCAGGTTGGTCTGTTATATTGTTCTGCAGAAGCAAACTCACTGTATCAGATCCAGCTGTTTGAGGCTGCTCTGGACAAGGACGGTATTGCTTATAAAGAGTATGCAATCGCTGATACCAATGAAGTACAGTCTGTAACTACTGCAGCGGCAGGAGAGTGCGATGTTCTGTATATTCCTACCGACAACACGCTGGCATCTGTAACCGAGACCGTATACAACGTAGTAGCTCCCGCTAAAGTTCCTGTCATCGCAGGTGAAGAGGGTATCTGCAACGGTTGTGGCGTAGCTACCTTATCCATCAGTTACTATGATCTGGGATATGCTACCGGTGAGATGGCATACGAGATCCTGGCTGAGGGCGCAGACATCACTACCATGGATGTTCGCTACGCTCCCAACGTTACCAAGAAATATAATGCGAAGATCTGTGAGGAACTTGGCATCACTGTTCCCGATGATTATGTAGCAATTCAGTAAGTATTCAGTCAATTAAGTACGGAAACAAAATATACTTCGATAGGGATAGCGCCAGATAAGCGGTATCCCTATCGGAAGTTTTAGGAGGAAAAAGAAATGTCTTACTTTATGTCACTGAATCCCCTTTCCCTGTTCAGGGCAATGCCGGGATCAATAGCGCAGGGAATGATCTGGGGAGTCATGGCACTGGGAGTGTATATTACGTTCCGCCTGCTGGATTTCGCTGATCTGACCGTGGATGGTTCCATTGCAACCGGTGCTGCGGTATCCGTTATGCTGATTCGTGCGGGAGTTTCTCCTATAGCTACGCTGCCCATTGCTTTCCTGGCCGGAGCATTGGCAGGCATGGTAACGGGACTGTTGAACACCGCACTGGGAATCCCCGGAATTCTGGCAAGTATTCTGACGCAGATCTCCCTGTATTCCATTAATCTGAATATCATGGGCAAAGCAAACCAGCCGGTCAGCGTAGATAATTATCCGCTGGTGGTATCTTTGCGTTATGTGACGGACGGTTCGGTGAGCAGACTTCTCTTTTTCCTGGGAATGATCGTATTTTTACTGGCACTGATCGCTGTGATGTACTGGTATTTTGGAACAGAACAGGGACATGCTATCCGTGCTACGGGCTGTAACAGCAATATGGCGAGAGCACAGGGCATCAATACCAACTTTATCAAGGTGCTGGCACTGATGATCTCCAACGGTCTGGTAGGTCTGTGTGGTGCGCTGTACGGACAGTTCCAGGGGGCGTCGGATGTCAATATGGGACGTGGAGCCATTGTCATCGGTCTGGCAGCTGTTATTATCGGTGAGGTACTGTTCGGTAAATTCGCCAGCAAGAGAAAACTTGCTTTTGCATTTACTCTGGCATCTGTAATTCTGGGTGCAGTGATCTACTACATGGTATATCAGTTTGTTCTGTGGCTGAAGATGCCTTCAGAGGATATGAAATTGTTCTCCGCTATCGTAGTTGCCATTTTCCTGGCAATTCCTTACTTGAAGGAGAAGAGAACACTTCGGAAAGGAGCGTCAAAATAATGGCTTACGCATTGGAGATACAGGATATACATAAAGTATTTAACAGAGGAACCATCAATGAAAAGGTGGCGTTAAACGGGGTAAACTTAAACTTAAATCCCGGGGATTTCGTGACCATCATCGGAGGTAACGGTGCCGGTAAATCCACCACACTGAATGCCATTGCCGGTGTATGGCCCATTGATTCCGGTAAGATTATTATCGACGGAACGGATATTACGAGCCTGCCGGAGCATAAGAGAGCAAAGTACCTGGGAAGAGTATTCCAGGATCCTATGACGGGAACTGCCGCCACCATGGATATCGAAGAGAACATGGCAATTGCCTTAAGACGCGGCGAGAAGAGAACTCTTCGCTGGGGCGTTTCCAGAGAGGACAGAGAACTGTTTCGTGAAAAGTTACAGACGCTCGGACTGGGACTGGAGGATCGTATGACCAGCAAGGTAGGTCTTCTGTCCGGTGGTCAGCGTCAGGCTATCACACTTTTGATGGCGGCCTTAAAGCAGCCGAAGCTTCTGCTGTTAGATGAACATACCGCAGCATTGGATCCCAAGACAGCAGCAAAAGTACTGGAGATCAGTGACAAGATCATCGCTGAGAATCAGCTGACTGCCATGATGGTAACTCATAATATGAAAGATGCCATCGTACACGGCAACCGTCTGATCATGATGCATGAGGGCAAAGTCATCTACGATGTGGCCGGAGAAGAGAAGAAGAATCTTCAGGTAAAGGATCTGCTTGCTAAGTTCGAAGAAGTCAGCGGCGGAGAATTCGCCAATGACCGCATGATGCTAGCGTAAAAATTTAGGACACGTTGCCAATTTCGGCAACGTGTTTTTACGTTAACTTGAGAGTTACGAAAGAATAGCCGCGCATAGGCAAAATAAGAACCGTGATT
>OGLG01001694.1_pt1 | contig 11866 bp, 11 predicted proteins | sample 1572621 | NCBI WGS metagenome assembly OGLG01 (sample SAMEA2581912, study PRJEB24529) | metagenome | biome: Human gut stool | place: China | collected 2011 | reverse complement strand
TGCTGGATCGCCTTCTTGGCGAAATAAAGGCCGTAAAGTTCGCGTTTCTTGCTGTATATCTCGCTCTCGGGCGAATTCTGGTATTTGGCAACGGCCTTGTCGGTGCGCAGCGTACGGCCGCCGAAAGCGACGACGCGCCCCGAAATGTTATGTACGGGGAAAATCACCCGGTCGCGGAACCGGTCGTAGAGCGAACCGTCGCTCTCGCGTTCGAGCGAAAGGCCGGTAGAGACGAGGAACTCCTTTTTATATCCCGCCGCCAGCGCATCCTTCGACATCCGGTCGCCGCGCGCGGGGCAGAACCCGAGGCCGAACTTCTTGATCGTGGCGTCGGTCATGCCGCGTTTCTGGCGGAAGTAAGCCATGCCCACGCTCATCCCCTCGGTCTCGTGATGGAGGTAGTTGGCAAAATAATCGGCCGCCCAGCCGTTGAGTGCGAACATCGACTCGCGGTCGTCGTTGCGGCGTACCTCTTCCTCGGACATCTCCTTCTCCTTGACTTCGATGCCATAGCGTTTGGCCACCATCTTCAGGGCTTCGGGATAGGTGATGTTCTCGTGCTCCATCAGGAACGTGACGGCATTGCCGCCTTTGCCGCAGCCGAAGCATTTATATACCCCCTTCGAGGGCGACACGACGAACGACGGGGTTTTCTCGTTGTGGAACGGGCAGCAGGCCTGGTAGTTCACGCCCTTGCGCTTGAGCGTGACGTACTCGCCGATAATATCCACGATATTGGCGGCTGCATAAATGCGGTCTACTGTTTCCCTGTCGATCATGTCTGCAAAGATAGCAATAATTCCCCAACCCTTGGCGGGGTGCAAAAAGTTTTTGCCGGGCGGAGAAGATCAGTACCCAACCGTCCTGATGTCTTCCAGCTCGGCGCGGATGGCCTCGTTCAATCCGCAGGCAGGCACCAAGCCTCGGGTGATGAACCCGGAACCGAGCGTGTCATCCATCTGGCAGCGGAAGCAGCACTCCTGATTTTCCCGTGCACGGAGAAAAACAAGCTCAGGGCGCAGCGGAGCGTATCTTCGTGCACCTTGTCCAACTCCCCGCGGCCGGATGCGGCGGCACATTGCCGCATGGCATACATCTCGGTCGTAAAATCGGCGATCACCCCTTCCGACATATCGAGGTGGCGCAGCACATCGGACTTGAACAGCCCGACAATCTCCCGGGCATCCTGCCGTTTCTGGTAGTTCGTAATAAGCCGCTCGCCCCCGAACGTGATGACGATACCCAGGATCACGGCCAGAAAATTGGGCCAGAACTACTTCCAGCCTTCGCTTTTAAATAGCTTCATACGTTACAGACGATTTACCGGCACAAAGATATACAATATTACCGAATTACCGAAGATATGGCGTGGCGGGACAATTTTAACTGTCCCCGGTACGTTTCCGAAACAGACGCGCCGTCCCCAGCCAAACCGGGGCGGCATTTCACCATACCGTTTTTTTTACCTATTTTTGCACCATGGATTTCAAGTTGGTATCGGATTACGCCCCGATGGGCGACCAGCCGGAAGCGATCGCACAGCTCGTCGGCTCGATCCGGCACGGCTCCAAACATAACACCCTGCTGGGGGTGACAGGCTCGGGAAAGACCTTCACCGTGGCCAACGTCATCGCGCAGCTGAACCGCCCGACGCTCGTCCTGAGCCACAACAAGACGCTCGCGGCGCAGCTTTACGGCGAGTTCCGCAATTTCTTCCCGGAGAACGCCGTGGAGTATTTCGTCTCCTACTACGACTATTACCAGCCGGAGGCCTACCTCCCCTCGACGGACACCTTCATCGAAAAAGACCTTTCGATCAACGCCGAGATCGAGAAACTGCGCCTGCGCACCGTAGCCACGCTGCTGTCGGGGCGCCGCGACGTGATCGTCGTATCGAGCGTATCGTGCCTCTACGGCGCCGGCAACCCGGCGGATTTCCATGCCACGGCCATCAACATCCGGGTCGGGCAGGTCGTCAGCTACAAGCATTTCCTCTACAAGCTGGTCGAAGCGCTCTACACGCGCACCGAACGCGACCTGGAACCGGCGACGTTCCGCGTCAACGGCGACACGGTGGACATCATGGCGGCCTTCGGCGAATTCGGCAGCCAGTGCTTCCGCGTAATGTTCTACGACAACGAGGTCGAGGCCATCCAGACCATCGACCCCGCGACGGGGCAGCGTATCCACTCGCTCGACAACCTGACGCTCTACCCCACGAGCCTCTTCGTAACCACCAAGGAGCGCATCAACTGCGCCGTACAACAGATATACCTGGATCTGGGCAGGCAGATCGAATTCTTCGAGCGTGCCGGACGCACGACGGAGGCGCAGCGCATCAAGCAGCGCGTGGAATACGACGTCGAGATGATCAAGGAGTTGGGGTACTGCCCCGGCATCGAGAACTACTCGCGTTATTTCGACGGCCGCGCCGAGGGCACGCGCCCTTTCTGCCTGATTGACTATTTCCCGAAGGATTACATGCTCGTCGTAGACGAAAGCCACGTCACGCTGCCGCAGGTACACGCCATGTACGGCGGCGACCGCGCCCGCAAGGAAAACCTCGTGGAATACGGATTCCGTCTCCCGGCGGCCAAGGACAACCGTCCGGTGACCTTCGCCGAATTCGAGCAGTTGCAGGGCACGTCGATCTACGTGAGCGCCACGCCCGCGGACTACGAGCTGATGAAGAGCGAAGGCGTGATCGTCGAACAGCTGATCCGCCCCACGGGGCTGGTGGACCCGCCGCTGGAGGTGCGCGTGACGCTGAACCAGATCGACGACCTGATCGGGGAGATCGACAAGCGCGTGAAGAACGACGACAAGGTGCTCGTGACGACCATCACCAAACGCATGGCCGAGGAGCTTTCGAAATACTTCGACCGCGTGGGCGTACGCAACCGCTACATCCACTCGGACGTCGACACGCTGGAGCGCATCCAGATTCTCGAAGACCTGCGGGCCGGGATGTTCGACGTGCTGGTAGGCGTGAACCTGCTGCGCGAGGGACTCGACCTGCCGGAGGTGGCGCTCGTGGCGATCCTCGACGCCGACAAGGAGGGATTCCTGCGCAACGTCCGGTCGCTCACGCAGATCGCCGGACGCGCCGCGCGCCACTCGCAGGGCAACGTGATCCTCTACGCCGACACCTGCACCGACTCGATGCGCTACGCCATCGAGCAGAGCAACCGCCGCCGCGAGAAGCAGGTGCGCTACAACATGGAGCACGAAATGCTGCCGCGGCAGGCGCAGAAGAGCGGCTCGGGACAGAGCGCGCTGCTGGCGGGCCGCGTCGACACGTCGGAGGTCAACATGACGGCCTACCCCATCGCCGAAGACCACTACGCGGCGGCGGCCGACGTACAGAAAAACTACACGGCCAGCGAGAACATCGACGCGCTGATCGACAAGGCCCGCGAGGAGATGGAACGCGCGGCCAAATCGCTGGACTTCCTCGCCGCGGCGAAATTCCGCGACCGGATGTACGAACTCCAGAAACTGCGGGAGGAGAACCGGAATCAGAATTCACAATTCACAATTCACAATTCATAATCGGGCATTCTGCAAAAATCGGCCTGAAAGTCCGCTCCCGACGACACGAAAAGTCGTTCGGCTATGAATGGAATTCAGATTCTTGTCTATTCCGGTTTTTCCGCGTGGCGGAAGGTGAAATATTTGGCTGCGAGGAAACTGTAAACCGTCGTCAGCAGCGTCGTGACCATCTTCGCCGGCGTGGGCCACACGCCGCAGACTTCCACGAAGAACTTCAGCCCCGCATAGGTCAGCAGCACCGACCCCGCCACCGAAAGCAGGTAGCGCAGAAGCTGCGTCCCGGCCCCGATCGGCGACCGGCGGAACGCCACGTAACGGTTGAGCCAGAAGCCCACGAAGAAGGTGAACGGAAAGACGAGAATCATCGCCGCGATGTGCGGGGAGACGACCACGAATCCCAGGTCGACGTAGCGGTGCGCCACGATGAAATTGTAAAAGAGGAAATAGCAGACGGGATCGAACAGGATGTAGGTCACACCGCCGCAGACCGCGTAACGGAACACCTGCCGGGGCAGGACCGCGGCGACGGGCCAGATGTAAAACCAGTCGATCGCCCGGATTATCAACTCTGCAAGGGCCATCAGCGGGCGGTGTAGGTCCACATGTCGGGGAAACGCCCGTCCTGCACGCGGATGAACTGCGCACAGGCTCCGGCATCGTCCGACGAGAAGGGCGAAACCATGAATTTCCCCCCGAAACGGTAAATCCGGCAACGGAGCGCCGACTCCCTGGCCTCGGTCTCCCGCACGGCACGCCGGGCGTTCTCTTCGGTGCTGAAAACCCCCAGCACGACATAGTGGCGGCCCGAAAGCAACGCCGTCGGGACGTCCTGCTCCTGCGCCGGATGCGTTTCGGCGATCTCCGGTTCCGGGGCTGCGTCGGGAACGGAAGCCCCCGAAGCCGCGCCTCCCGCCTGCGCAGCGGACACCCCGGCCACAGACCGTTCCGTCGGAGGAGCCTCGACCAAAGCATCGGGCGCTTCGACGGTCCCGAAGCTGTCGGACGCAGCGGGAATCTCCGTCACGGCCGCCGCTTCCGGCGCCTCCGGATAGAGCAGCAGGAACTCCCGCCCGCCATAGACCGCCGCAATCCCGATTGCCGCGATGCCGACCCACAGCGGCCAGTCGAAACGACGCTGCACACGAACTCGCACGGGTTCGCGCCCCTGCGGATTCAGCCGGAGATCGAACGCCTCGTCGGGGATAAAATTCTTGAATTTCAGCTCTCCGACGCCCTCGACGGTCAGCAGGTCGACCCGGTGCACCCGGGCGATCCAGCGGTCGTAAACGGCCTGCGCCTCGGCTTCGGGATTTTCGTATCCGCCGGCCTCACGCATGACGCGGGCAATCTCGTCGACCAGCGACACGCCCCGCTGCTGCGAGGTGAAGGCCACCGTGCGGCTCGGCGGCAGTACGGTTCGCCGGTTGAGCCGCCTGGCTCCCTGCCGCTCGGTGTAGAGCGAGCCTACGCCGGGCAGAAAAATCTCCCCGCCGCCGGCCAGCAGGTTGCCGACAAGCCTGCCGATCTGCTCTTCCATCGGGTTCGCGTTCATTTTTTCTTCGTTTTAGGCGTTGCGGCCGGGGCTTTCGGCACCGGACCCGGAACGGTTCCGGGCCGGGTCGCGCCCCGCCAGATCATATAGATTCCCAGCAGGATGAAGGGAATGCTGAGCCACTGGCCCATGTCCAAAGCCCAGCCCACTTCGAAAGGCTCCTGCTCGGTTTTGATGTACTCGATGAAAAAGCGCGTGAGGAACGTACCGATCAGGCCGATTCCGAACAGAATGCCCGGACGGCGGCGCGCGATGTCCCTCCTGTAATAGAGCCAGCAAAGGATGCCGAAAGTCGCCAGGTAGCAGAGCGCCTCGTAAATCTGCGTCGGATGCACCGCCGCAGGGGCGAACTCGGCCACCCACTTGTGCGAACGGACGAACTCGAAGCCCCACGGCAGGGTCGTCGCCTGGCCGAAAATCTCCGAGTTGAACAGGTTGCCCAACCGCACGATCGCACCGCCGATGCCCACCGGAATCATAATGCGGTCCAGCGACCAAATATAAGGCAGTTTGTTGCGGCGCGAGAAGAGCCACAACCCGATCAGCAGGCCTATGGCCGCGCCGTGGCTGGCCATTCCTCCGTCGCGGAATCCCGTGATGATGGTCCACGGCTTCGAAAGGTATTCCATCGTGTCGTAGAACAGACAGTGGCCGAGCCGCGCGCCGAGGATCGTGGCGAGTGTTCCGTAAATGAAAATCGACTCCGAGACCTTTGCGGGAAGTCCTTCGCGATTGACGAAGTTATCGAAGAATTTCGCGCCGATCAGAATGGCCAGCGCCCACATCAGCCCATAATAACGGATGTCGAGCGACCCGATGCTGAACAGCACCGGATCGAAATTCCAGACAACGGAAAGAGGTTGTAGAATCATTTATTTAAGTTGTTTCTTTATTATTCAGCCCCGATTCCTTTTCGGGCGGTCACAGTCGCCGCCTCCGGCGTCGCATTCGAATCTGCCACCCCGCCCCTCTTTCGGGGAGGGAGACGGCGTACGCCCCGCGCCTCTCGTCCGAAAGCCGTCTCTCAAACGACCCACGTAAAGGACTTGTCGCGACGCAACCGGAATTCAGACCGAAATGCTAACGGATCTTACTCCGGATTTCGTACATTCTATTTCATCTCCTGCAAATTCACCTTCTTCAGCGTGAAGGAGAACGTGCTGCCCACGCCGAGTTCGCTGCGGACCGTGATCCGTTCGCCGTGCGCTTCGACGATATGTTTGACGATGGCCAGCCCGAGTCCCGTGCCGCCCTGCTCCCGCGACCGCCCCTTGTCCGTACGGTAGAAGCGTTCGAACACACGCGGCAGGTCCTCCTTGGCAATACCCGAACCGTTATCCTCCACCTCGATCAGAATTTTATCCAGCATGTCGCGGAAACGGATGCGGGTCTGCCCGCCCTCCTTGCCGTAGCGGATCGAGTTGATGATCAGGTTGACGAACACCTGCCCGATGTAGTGTTTGTCGGCCAGCACCCAGAAGGGCGAAGGCAGGTTGTCGGTCCCCTTGACCGAAATCCGGATCTCCTTCCTGTCGGCCTCCATCTCGGCCTGCTCGGCGATCTCCTTGGCCAGCGCCACCACGTCGAATCGCTCCAGATTGAGCTTGTTCATGCTGCTTTCGAGTTTCGAAATGGTGTCGAGGTCGTTGACGATGTTGATCAGACGGTCGATGCTCTTCTCGGCGCGTTCGAGGTATTTGCGGTTGATCAGTTCGTCCTCCAGCCCTCCGTCCAGCAGCGTCGAAATATATCCCTGGATATTGAATATCGGGGTTTTCAGTTCGTGGGCCACGTTGCCCAGATATTGCTTGCGGAAGCACTCGGCCTCTTTCAGCCGGGCGATCTCCCGGTCGTTGGTGTCGGCCCAGGCCGTCAGCTCCTCGCCGATGTTCTCGACGCGCTTGTCCTTCAGTTCCGAGAAGATCTCGTTGGTGTGCACGTCGCGCGAAAGCACGATCGAATAGATCGGCTTGAGCTTGTAAGCCACGTACTTGCGGATGATGAACAGCGCCGCGAGCGCCACCACGACGAACACCCCGACCGACGTGCAGAGCGTGATCCACCATTCGATATGCTGTATAACCATACCCACGGCGACGATCGCCGTGGCGAGCAGGGCGATCCACAGCGACGCGCCCTCCTTTGTCTTGATGTGTACCATAGGCTTACTTCATGTAGTTTTGCATCAGCCGGGCGATGTATTTGCCGACGATGTCGAATTCGAGGTTCACGACCGAACCGACTTCGATGCGGCAAAAATTCGTGTGCTCGAAGGTGTAGGGAATGATCGCCACCCGGAAACTGCTCTCTTTCGAGTCGCAGACCGTGAGGCTCACGCCGTTGACCGTCACCGAACCTTTCTCGACCGTGCAGAGTCCGGCGCCCTGCGGCTCGTACTCGAAGGTGAAGTACCAGCTTCCGTCGGCATCCTCCTTCGCCGTGCAGACCGCCGTCTGGTCGACGTGCCCCTGCACGATGTGCCCGTCGAGCAGGGCATCGGGTTTCATCGACCGTTCGAGGTTGACCAGATCGCCTTCGCGCAGCAACCCGAGGTTGCTCCTGTCGAGCGTCTCCTTCATGGCCGTCACGGTGTAGGTGTCCTCCGTGATGTCCACAACTGTCAAACATACGCCGTTATGTGCTATGCTCTGGTCGATTTTCAACTCCTTGCAGAAATCCGCCCGGAGCGTGAAATCCTTGTTCTGACGGTCCGTGCGGATCGAAACCACTTCCGCCGTACGTTCCACGATGCCTGAAAACATACTCTTCAACTGTTTATGATCAATTTTCCCTTCACTTTGTAGACCGAGACTATATCGTTGACGTTCAAAACGATGTCATCGTAATTCTCCCGATCCCCGGCCACCAGGCGGACTTTGCCCTCCTCGTCGGCGGCCCGAACTATCCGCAAAGTTACAATTTTTCGGCAGACTATCACATATTCACCCCCGGGAATAATTGCATCGCGGTCCACGGCTTTCAGCAGCACGACCGTTCCGGGCGGCACGATGTTTCCCATCGCACGCCCCGTATAGCACATCGCCAGGTCGCACGCCCCCACCGGAGGCACGACGAGGTTGCTCTCGGCGTCGAGATGCTCCAGATGTGCGATGCCCTGTTCGACATCCACATTATAATAAGGTATCTGCGCGCCGCGTATCCGCTCCTCGGAGAACATCTGCCCCTCCCCCGTCAGCAGCCAGAGTTTGTCGACCTGGGGGAATTTGCTGACGATACGGTCGGCGACGTCCAGCGAAATGCCGTTGTTGCCCCGCTTTATCTGATAGAGGTTTTCGCCGCGCGCCAGGCCGATATATAGCGCAAAATAGTTGGTCGACATATTCGCCCACTTGATTACGGCCTCGATTCTTTGCCAATTATTCTGCTTTTCTCGCATTTTTTTAGCAATAATTAAAAAAAAATTTGCATCTTTGCACTCCCGGTCCCGTAGTTCAATGGATAGAATATAAGATTCCGGTTCTTACGATATGGGTTCGATTCCCGTCGGGACTACCAGGCACAGGTGCGCAACAAGCGCACTTGTGCTTTTTTTTATCGTATCTGGGCGAATGCAAAGTCGGGCGTCACTTAATTTATTCAACAAAAATAGTAACAAATTTCGATCATACAACAAAAAATAGCATATTTAATCGTCCGAATGCCACTTTTAGACACGCCTGCCCGTAATACGATAAAAGGAATCCGCACTCCCGGTGCGAACTCCTCTTATACAATAAATGTGCGATTTATAAAATCAGACTTCAAAAAGAGAGGCGCACGCCCAGTCTCAAGGTCAGCGTCAGAGGTGAATCCGTACGCGACGTACGCAATCCGGTTTCGGTGAAGTAATACGATCCTTCTGGCTCGAAATAAAGCCCCACCATACCGCCTACACGGTATTGCGCCCCCACGGCTGCAAGCGCCGACCACTGCACGCCCGGTTCGTCGACGGTCTCGGAGCCGAGCCGGGCCGAAACGCATTTCTCGACCATGCCGCCCGCACCCATATATAACGAGAAGCGGCCGCGCTCGAGGAACTGCCAGTTGAAGCGGAGGGGAACCCCTATGAAATGGAGTTTTTGCGCCACGTCGTCCGAGGTGTACTGCATCCTCACGTCCGAACGCAGCAGGGTGTAGTTCACGCCGCTTTCCAGCGACAGTCCGTGGGCGAACTCCTTGCGCACGGCGATGCCGAAGCTCAACGGCTGGTGGTGGCGGAACGAACTCTCGCCGTATCCGCTGCTGCGCAGGGGCGCCAGGCTGTTGCCGTTGCCGATCACCGACGAAGCATCGTTCTTTATCGAGGTGTTGAGCATCCGGGGAGCCAGACCTTCGCTGTTTCCGCCCGCCACGCCGCCGCCGGCAAACAGGGAGAACGACGCCTTTTTATGCGGTTTGGTGTAGGCTACGAACGGCTCGTCGGAGAACCCCGCACGACCGGCCGCGCCGGCCGCCGACCGCGTTGCGGGCCGCCCGGAAGCCTGCTTCGAAGCCCTTTCGCCGGAAGCCTCCGCCTTCGCAGTATCTCCGGAGGCCGCCTTTGCGACTTCACCGGACGACGCCTTCGCCGCCTCTCCGGAAACTTCCGCCGCGACCTCTCCGGGCCGGACCGCAGGCTCACCGTCCGTCCGGAGATTTTTCAGAGCCGCCGTCTGCGCAGGCTGCCCTGCGGCCGCAGCGAAGAGCGACCGCCGCCCCGCGGAGGATGCCTCCCCGGCAACCTGCTCCCGGGGCAGCCCCACCGCCTCTGCAAGGGCGTCCCGTACGGTTTCCGGCTCCGCGGGCTGCGGTATGGCAACCGCGGTTGCTCCGTCTTCCGCCACCGATGCGATAACAGTCCCATCATTTTCCAACGCCTTGTCCGGCCGGAGCAGGAATTCACCCGCAACGGCCAAGATCAGCACGGCAGCGGCTGCGGCGGCAATCCGCGGCCGGTAGATCCGCCATACGGACCCGCGGGGTTTTGTCCCGGAAACCTCCGGCCCCGGAGCCGCACCGCCCAACTCGCGCTGCAAACGCTCCCATCCCCCCGCCGGAGGCGGGAGTTCGGCGTCGCGAAGCGCGTTCCGCATGGCTTTGATCCAATCCTTGTCTTGTTTCATAGTTCTATGTGAGTCCGGCAGCGCCGGATGATCCACCTTTTTCTGATATTCCGGAGCTGCATCCTCTCGATTTCAATGCGTCTCCAAATAAGCCCTGATCCTGCGGGCCAGCATGGCCCGGGCGCGAAACAACTGCGAAGAGGAGCTTTTTTCGTTGATTCCCAGCATCCGGGCGATGTCGCGGTGGGAATACTCCTCGATGCAGTAGAGGTTGAACACCGCCCGGTAACCCTCGGGCAGCTCGCCGATGAACCGCATCAGCACCTCGCGCGGAACGCGGGCCATCTCCGCCACGTCCGGTTCCGCCTCCTCCGCCGCGGCCTTCCCCTCGTCGAGCGTCACGCTTCCCAGCTTGCTGCGGCTGCGTATCCACTCCAGCGCCACGTTGACCGTGATCCGCTCGATCCAGGCGCGCAGCGAGCCGGTTCCCCGGTAGGTGAAGCGGTCGAACGCCCCGTAGATCTTCAGGAAAGCGTCGTGAAGCAGGTCTTCGGCCGTCGCGCGGTCTCCGGCGTAACGCATGCAAATCGACAACAGACTGCCTGCATAGCGGTCGTACAGCTCCTTGCGGGCCATATCGTCCCCCTTCCTGCACCCTTCGGCCAGTATCTGTTCCTCCATTTGCATTACTCAATACACTCTATAAATGCCGCGGAAGGCAAAAGACTGCATGAGTGAAAAAAATTTATTTCGCATGCAGTATTCGGCCCTGCCGGACGTTTTAAGAGCGAAAGGTAACATAAAATATGGATATTATGAAAAAATTCGGTTTATTCCTCATCGCAGCCATAGCTGTCACCGCTTTTACCTCCTGCAACGACGACGACGGCGGCGAACCGCTCCGTACGCTCATCACCACCGTCCGCACGCTCGACGGCGGAGACTACTATTTCCAGCGCGACAACGGGGAGACGCTCTACCCCGGCAACAAGTCCCGCGTCCCGGGCTACAAGCCCGATCCCGACAAAACGCAGCGGGTCATCATCTGGTTCACATTGCAGAACGGCATTGCCGATTACGATTACAACATCGACCTCTATTTCGTGGAAAACATCTACACCGGCACTTCGGAGATCGTGACCGACGCGGCTCGGCTCGAAGAGCTGGGCAGCGCCAAAACGGGCTTCCAGGGCAATACGTTCAACCTCACGAAAGAGTGGCTGACCTTCTATGCGCTCTACCCCGTATCGGACAATTCGAAACACACGTTCACGGTGATCGTCAACGAGGTGAAAGACGAAGGCGAAAAGGGTGACGGAGGCGCCGAACAGTCCGAAGCGGCCGAAACGGATTACCTGCAACTGGAGTTGCGCCACAACCCCGGCGGCGACACGCAGGGCTATACCGACGGCTATTACGTTTCGTTCAACCTCACGCCGCTCGCCGAACGGCTCGAAGGCAAGAAGGGCGTCGTCCTGCATATCGAGACCAACAAAAACGGTCCCCAGGAGATCAAACTCGACCTGCTGCAGAAGAAGTAGCCACTCCCTCACGGCAGCTGCTCCGGTCCGCCACTCTGCGGACCGGATTTTTTGCGTCCTGCCGCAGCGCCCCGCAGAGGCGCGTGTGGTCGGAAGATTCGTTCTCCGGAACCTCGACTCCGTTTTCAGGCGGCAGCTCCCGGGGGTCCGCCCGCAACTGCGTTGCGGGCAGGCCTCCC
>OGLG01001692.1_pt1 | contig 11875 bp, 11 predicted proteins | sample 1572621 | NCBI WGS metagenome assembly OGLG01 (sample SAMEA2581912, study PRJEB24529) | metagenome | biome: Human gut stool | place: China | collected 2011 | reverse complement strand
GTCATTACGGGCGGCGAGCCGCTGCTCTATCCGCTGGGCGTGCTCACGGAGACGCTGCGCGAGAGGGGTTTGCAGATTTTTCTGGAAACATCGGGCTCGCACCCTTTCAGCGGTGTTTTCGACTGGGTGTGTCTTTCGCCGAAGCGCCGGCAGCCGCCCCTGGACGAGGCGTTCGAACGGGCCGACGAACTGAAGGTGATCGTCGAGTCGGAGGAGGATTTCGAATGGGCCGAGCGGAATGCCGCCCGCGTAGGCGGAAAGTGCCTGCTGTTCCTCCAGCCCGAGTGGAGCGTCGCCGAAAAGGTCATGCCCGCGATAGTCGAGTACGCCAAGGCGCATCCGCGGTGGAATATCTCCATTCAGACGCACAAATACATGCATATACCGTAAAGAGAAGTAATCGGATGATTTCACGCTTGGTCCGCTGTCGATCGCTGTCGTTGCCGCCTGCGGCGTCAGATGCAAGTCTGACCCCATTCCGGCCTTCCCTCGGAGAGGGAGATGGCGTAGGCTTCGGGCGGTTGGCAATACGATAATTCCTTAAATGAAAATTCAGTTCGGCCGCAGGTTCTGGATCGTCGCAACGGCGGTCATCGTCGTCTTCACGGTGTTCGTCGTGGGGCGCAACGCCCTGCATGCCGTGAAGATCAAGCGGCAGATCAACGCCCTGACACGCGAGCAGAGCTATTATTCGGAGAAGATCGCACAGGACAGCACCCTGCTCGAACGGCTGAAATACGACGATTACCTCGAAGAGTACGCCCGGGAGAATTACCACATGCAGGGGCGCAACGAACACGTGTACATTATCAGGGAATAGGGCTTTCCGATTTCATAGGGCCTCTTTGCGCGTGCTTTCGTGCAGCGCGAACGGGACGTACTTCAATAACCGCCCGGCAAACGGGGGTGGCTGCAAGCCACCCCCGTTTGCATTAATAGTGCTCGAAGCCGTGCCAGTCCAGCGGCTCGGGTTTTCCGTTGCGGAGCCACACGAGACCCGGTCCGGAAGTGATGCGGCCGATGGAGTGGAGCGGCGTGCCGAAGCGGATGCGGAAATCAGCGGCGAGGCGTTCGGCGGCCTCCGGCGCGGCGGTGAGCAGGAGTTTGTAGTCCTCGCCTGAGCAGGCGGCCATGCGGACGTCGGCGCCCGGGGCTGCGGGGATCTGCTCGACGGCGACTTCGGCGCCGACGCCCGAGCGGTCGAGGATATGCTTCAGGTCGGAGGCCAGACCGTCCGAAAGGTCCATCATGGCGCGCACCTCGGGACGGCTGCCGAGCCAGATGCCTTCGGCGACCTGCGGCTGCGGGTTGCGGTGCACGGCGGCCGCGGGGGTGTCGCAGCGTCCCGCGAGGATGTCCTGCAAGCCTGCTCCCGAGGTTCCGAGTTCCCCGGCGGTGAAGATCACGTCCCCGGGGCGTGCGTCGCTGCGTCGCTTGAGGTGCGCGTCGGCCGCGCGGCCGATGGCCGTGACGTTGATCGTCAGGCCCGACAGCGAGCGGGTCGTGTCGCCCCCGGCGAGCGTCACGCCGAACTCCTCGGACAGTTCCCGGTAGCCGAGCATGAACTCTGCGGCCCACGCATCGGCGGCATCGGCCGGAAGGGCGATCGAGAGCAGCGTCGCCACGGGGCGGGCGCCCATTGCGGCCACGTCGCTCAAGTTTACGGCGAGGGATTTGCGTCCCAACTCGCGGGGCGAGGTCGCCGTGCGGAGAAAATGGACCCCTTCGGTCAGCAGGTCCGCGGTGAAGACCAGCGATTCGCCGCCGCCGACAGACAACACGGAGCAGTCGTCGCCGATGCCCTCGAATCCGTTGTCGGGAAGCGGGGCGAAAAGGTTTTTTATGCTGTCGATGAATCCGAATTCGGTCATGGAAGAGTTGTGTTATGGCGCAAAGTTACCGATTTTTTCGGTGAATTTGATTATCTTTGTCCGGGAATCGCCCGCTTGGGGCGTTAGGTTAATGAATGAAACTATGAAGATATTGATTCTCAACGGACCGAACCTCAATCTTCAGGGGCGGCGCGACACCGGGGTTTACGGATCGCAGACTTTCGAGTCGTATTTCGAAGCGCTGAAAGCGAACTATCCCTCGGTGGAGTTCGGCTACTTCCAGTCGAACATCGAAGGCGAACTGATCGACGCCGTGCAGCAGGCCGACGGCGTTTACGACGGCGTGGTGCTCAATGCCGGCGGGTATACGCATACTTCGGTGGCGCTGCGCGACGCCGTGTCGGCCGTGTCGGTTCCCGTCGTCGAGGTGCACATCTCCTCGATCCTCGCCCGCGAGGAGTTCCGCCACACCTCGCTGCTGGCTCCCGTGGCCGCGGGGTCGATCATGGGGTTCGGCCTGAACTCCTATCGGCTGGGCGTGTACGCGCTGCTGACAGGCGCGGAAAAATAGTTGCGTCGGGGCGGAAGCCCGGCAACGCTGCCTTCAAGTCCTCTCCGGGGAGGGATTCGGGGTGGACAGACTTGTGAACGACGCCAACGGCGGCGGCAACACCGCCCGAGAGCGTATCGAAGGATAATATAAACGTAAAAACATAGCTCTATGTATCGCATGAAAAAAACCAAGATTGTCGCTACGATGTCGGATTTCCGCTGCACCGAAGAGTTCGTAAAACAGCTTTTCGACGCAGGTATGGACGTGGTGCGCGTCAATTCGGCGCACGTCTCCGAGGACGGGGCCACGCATATCGTCGAGACGGTGCACCGGGTGAACCCGGCCATTCCGATTATGATAGATACCAAAGGACCCGAAATCCGCGTCACGACGATCGCCGACGAATACGGCAACAGCATCAATTTCCGCCCGGGGGACCGGGTGGCCGTGCGCGGTTCGGACGGCTCGGACTTCACGACCCGCAAGGTGGTCTACATGAACGTGCCGTCGATCGTGAGCGACATTCCCGTCGGGGCGCGGATGCTGATCGCCGACGGCGAGCTGGAAATCCGCGTCGTGGGCAAGAACGATACGGAGCTGGACTGCGAGTTCGTCGTGGGAGGCGCCATGCGTTCGCGCAAGAGCGTTAACGTGCCGGGCGTGTCGATCGACCTGCCGTCGGTGACCGAAAAGGACCGCCGCTTCATCGAATGGGCCGTGAAGAACGACGTCGATTTCATCGCGCATTCGTTCGTGCGCTCGGCGCGCGACATCCGGGCCGTGCAGGATATTCTCGACGCCCACGGCAGCAACATCAAGATCATCTCGAAGATCGAGAACCAGGAGGGACTGGACAACATCGACGAGATCATCGAGGCTTCGTACGGCATCATGGTCGCCCGCGGCGACCTGGGCGTGGAGCTTCCCGCCGAGGTGATCCCCAACACGCAGCGGCGTATCGTCGAGAAGTGTATCTGCGCCAAGCGTCCCGTGATCATCGCCACGCAGATGCTCTATTCGATGGTCAAGTCCCCGCGTCCGACGCGCGCCGAGGTGAGCGACGTGGCCAGCGCCATTTACGAGCGTGTGGACGCCGTGATGTTGAGCGACGAGACCGCCATGGGCGATTTTCCCGTGCAGTCGGTGGAGACGATGGCCCGCATCGCCCGTGAGATCGAGCGCGACGAGACGCATTTCAAGCCGATGATCGACATGGACATGGTTTCGGTGAACCACGAGATCACCGCGCAGCTGGCCCGTTCGGCCGTGCGCGCCTCGACCAACCTGCCGATCAAATACGTGGTGCTCGACACCAAGACGGGCCGCACGGGCCGTTATCTGGCGGCGTTCCGCGGCCGCAAGACCGTGATGGCCGTCTGCTACCAGCTGCATGCGCAGCGGATTCTGGCCCTGTCGTACGGCGTCGTGCCGATTCTCCGGAATCAGGAACTCTCCGACAGATACCATTTCCTGGTCGATGCGCTGGAGTTCCTCGACCAGTACCGCAAACTCGACGACGGGGACCTGATGGCCATCGTGGGCGGCAGTTTCGGTCCCGACGGCGGTGCGTCGTACGTCGAGATCGCCAACGTGCAGAATATCCGCAAGCGTAACGAGGAGATCGTCGCGCAGCACAACTGTTAGGCTGTTGGGCGGCGAACTCAAAGAGAAAGTCGCGCAGGGCGTGGCGTGGAGCATGGCCGAGAAGATCGGCTCGATGCTCCTCGCAATGGCCGTGCGGCTGGTCATCCTGCGCCTGCTGACGCGCGACATACTGGGCTTCATGTCCATTCCGTCGGCCGTCGTGACGGTGCTGCTGGTGATCGTCGACAGCGGGTTCTCGCAGAGTCTGGTCCGCCACAAAGGGCCTTCGCAGAGCGATTACAAGTCGGTTTTCCTTTTCAACATCGCCGTTTCGGCGGTGCTCTACGGGGTGCTGGTGGCCCTGGCGCCCCTTGCGGCGCGCTGGTACAGCATGCCCGAAATCGCGCGGATCGCCCCGGTTTTCTTCCTGCTGCTGCCGCTCAACGCCCTGTGCGCCGTTCAGAATACGATTTTCATTCGGCAGTTCCGTTTCGCGTTGCTCTCGAAGGTGACCTTCCTTTCGTCGCTGGCGGGCGGGCTTACGGCCATTGCGCTGGCGATGGCCGGGTGGGGCATCTGGAGCCTCGTGGCGGAGCGTGTGATCGCGGTCGGGATGCGGACCGCGCTGCTGTGGTGGCTGAGCGACTGGCGCCCCTGCGGCAAGTGCGGGCTGAAGCCCCTGCGCGAGATGGCGCCGTTCGGGTGCAGTCTGATGGTGACGGACCTGATTTCGAATTTCTATAACAAGATACCCCAGTTTTTTCTCGGAAAACTCTATTCGCCCGCGGTGCTCGGATCGTTCGACCAGGCGGTGAAACTCAAGGACATGCCCGCCGCTACGGGCATTCAGGCCGTGCAGAACGTCACGTTCCCGGCCTTGGCGAAGATCCGCGACGATGCCCCGAAGTTCGCCGAAGGATACCGGCAGGTGGTGATGGTCGTCTCTTACGTGATGTTTCCGATCATGCTGGGCATGTCGGCCGTGGCCCGCGACATGTTCGCCGTGCTGCTGGGCGAGGAGTGGATGCCGACGGTTCCCTATTTCGAGGCGGTATGTCTGGCAGGACTGTTCTCGCCGATCGCTTTGACGGCTTACAATGTGTTGAAAGCAAGGTGTAAGGGTCCGTTGATCGTGCGTCTCGAAGTGGTGAAGAAGATCATTATGACGGCGATTTTCGCCGTGACGATTCCGCACAGCGTGATGGCCGTGGTCTGGGGGCTGGTGGCCATCGCATTCTGCGAAATGGCGGTCAATTTCCTGGCGACGATGCGCTTCACCTCCCTGACGTTCCGGCGTTTCGTCCGTACGCTGCTGCCCGTGGCGCTGGTGTCGGGGACGATGTACCTCCTCGTGCGGCTCACGGCCGCGGCGATTCCCGGCAACGACCTCGTGCGGCTGCTGGCCGAACTGGCGACGGGCGTGGTCAGCTACCTCGCGCTGTCGGCGCTGTTCCGGCTGGAAGCCTTCCGGGAGGTGACGACCATCGTGCGCAGGCAGCTGAAAAAATAAGGTTTGAAACCCAAGGGCCTCTGATATGTTCCGACAACCCGATTCACTCTATGCCGGAGTGTTGCTTTGTTCGGCGATCATTCTCGCGGTGGTCGGCGGATCTCTTTTTTGGCTGCGTATGCCGGGCGATGAACGCCTGCGCAATTACCGCCTTTCGCGCCGTTTTGTCGGCTGGGCCTACTTTTCGCTCGCTTTCACCGATGTGCTGTGGCTGCTCTTCTTGCGGGAGGAGTATGAGCTGGATTTCACGCGGATTCTGGTGCTGGCCGTCGCTGCGGTGCAGGCCACGATGTTCTCCGGGGCGCTGGTGACGTTGGTCAACTCCCGTTTTCCGCTTGCGCGGGGAGTTCGCCGTCATCTGCTTGCCGTGGCTGCCGGAACGGCGTCGCTGTTCGGCTGCATGTTGTTCTTTCCGCAGGCCTTTCCAGTGCTTTTCCGGCTGACGGCAGCCGCTTATTGTGTGCAGATAGCCCTCTTTGCGCGGATTTTCGTACGCGAATACCGGGTCTGTCGCCGCAAGCTGGACAACTTTTTTTCGGACGGAGAGATGCGCCGTCTGCGATGGGTGGCCGTGTCGTTTCTGATGACGGCCTTGATCGGACTGACGGCCGCGGCATGGCTGGTGTCGGGGTTAGGGATGCCTTACCTGTTTGCTTTTACGGGGGTCTACATGGTGTTCTACACCTTCTTCGGAATGAAGTATATCAACTATCCCGCGGAGTTCGGGCGGATCGCTCCCGTGATCGCCGACGATGTGCCGGAGCCTTTGGCCGCCGGGGAGAATATCCGTACGGCGCTCGACGAATGGATCGCCGCGAAAGGGTATGTCCGCCCGGGTCTTTCGCTGGAGTCGCTGGCCCGCGAGGTCGGGTGCAACCGCAGTTACCTGTCGCGGTATGTCAACTCCGAGTTGGGGCTTAACTTCAAATCGTGGATACGCGCCCTGCGCATTGCCGAATCGCAGCGGCTGTTGCTGGAGCATCCCGGGGCTTCGGCCCTCGAGGTGGGCGAGATGGTCGGCATCCACGGGCGCAGTACTTTTTTCGCGCAGTTCTCCGAAGTGACGGGCATGTCGCCCGGCGAATACCGCCGCCGCTATGCCGGCGGAGACCCGATCGCCCCTTTGCAAGAGTGAAAACAACGCCGAGTCCAGAAACCCGGCGTTGTTTTTTAAGTTCCCGGACTCCTCCGCAGCCGTTTTGCGCTACTTTTATCATCGGATTAAAACGAATGCAATATGATGATGAAAGGATTTTTTACGGCCGCATTGGCCGCATTGGCCGTGTCGGCCGCGGTGCTGGCGCTGGCGGGGTGCTCGGACGGCGGCGGGAACAAGGCGTCACCGGTATCCGGCACGGTCGATATGACCCGGATGACCGCCGATGAGGTAAAGACCGCGATCGGAGCCGCACTCGACGCGGGCATCACCGAATTCAAACTGACGGGCGAGTTTGCCAAGATCGGGATTCCCGCTCGGGTCTCCTTTTCCGGCACCCCTCCGGTCGGCAACCCTTTCTACGACTCCGGCGTGGAAAAGATCGACCTGACCGGCGTGACCGACTGGCCGGAAGTGAATGTGAACGGACGGGTGGACGACGATTTCAACTTTCCCCCGGGCGATGTCCGCGGCCTGCCGGCAAGGGCGTTCGACGGACAAAAATATGATAACGGAGCGTTCCATTATGCCTATCCCGCCCTGCGCGAAGTGAGACTGCCCGCCGGAGTGAAAGCGCTCGGCTGTTTGGCATTTTTCGCCTGTCAGGCGTTGAGCTTCGTCTCCTGCGACGGCGTGGAGGAGGTCGGAGTGCAGGCCTTGTCGGGCTGCCCTTCGCTGGAGAGCGTGCAACTGCCCGAGGCGGTTCGGATTTATAACGCAGCTTTCATGGCTTCCGGTCTGACCTCCCTTTCGCTGCCCGAAACGACCCGACTCGGATACAGCGCATTTCAGCACTGCGATGCTCTGACCGAGCTGCGGCTGACAGCAGCAGGGAATATTACCCTGGAAATGGACAGTGGAGCAACTCCTTTCAGCCCGAACTTCGCCAAAGTATGCGATCTTACGCTGAATGCCGACAAGCATTACAGCACCGGCACGGCGGCCCCGAAAGCTGCGTCCGCCGACCAATGGGCCACGAACTACTACGGAGATCCGCTTACCTGGAAGAGCATCGCTTTCGAGTGACGCAGGGGTGTTTCGTTATTTTTGCCGCTCCCGTTGCTCCCGCATCTGAACGAACGGGCCGCACCCCGGAAGGATGCGGCCCGTTCGTTTCCCGGAAGAATGCGGGTTATTTGTAGACTTTGGGGGTGATGACGCCCCGGAGCACCACCAGCGCATTGGTGACCAGCGCTTCGAGTTCGTTCTCGCCCGGATAGACCGCGATCGGAGCGATGAACGAGCAGCGTTCGCGGATGTACTCCACGACAGGCTCGTTGTAGGCGATGCCGCCCGTGAGGACGATGGTCTGAACGCTGCCCGAGAGGGCCGCGGCCATGGCTCCGATCTGTTTCACGATGTTGTAGCACATGGCGTCGAGAACCTTTTTGGCCCGCTGGTCGCCCTGCGCGATGCGTTCCATGACCTGAATCACGGAGTTGGTTCCCAGGTAGGCCACCAGCCCGCCTTTGCTCGAAATGAATTTCAGCAGCTCCTCTTTCGTATATTGTCCCGAGAAGCAGACCTTGATCAGTTCGCTCGAGGGGATGCTCCCTGCGCGGTCCGGGGCGAAAGGACCGTCGCCGTCGAGCGCGTTGTTGACATCGACGATACGTCCCTGCTTGTGTGCGGCGACCGAAATGCCGCCGCCCATGTGGGCCACGATCAGATTCGACTCTTCGTACACCCAGCCCATCCGTTCGCAGTGGAGACGCGCCGTGGCCTTCTGGTTCAGGGCGTGGAAGACCGGTTTGCGCGGGCACATCGGCATGCCCGAGATGCGTGCCGCGTCGTCCATCTCGTCGACCACCGGCGGGTCGGCGATGTAGGCCTTGACACCCGCCATGTGGGCGATCTGTGCGGCCAGCAGTCCTCCGAGGTTGCAGGCGTGTTTCATCTGCGCGTTCCGCAGATCGTAGCGCATGCGCGAATTGACTTCGTAGACTCCTGCGGGAATGGGGCGTATCAGTCCGCCGCGGCCGATCACCGCCGAGAGGTTTCTGATGTCGAACGCCTCTTCGCGGAGCGCCGAAAGGATCAGTCCGCGGCGCCAGTCCAGCTGGTCGTTCACGCCGGCGAAGCGGGAGATTTCCTCGGTGGAGTGACGGAGGTTCAATTCCAACAAAGGCCGCTCCTCGTCGTAGAGGGCGACCTTTGTAGACGTTGAGCCGGGATTTATTGCTAAAATTTTGTAGCCCATAAGTTCTCGGTTCGTTTTTAACGTGAGTCCGACGGATTCGCAACGACTGATTGTCGAAGGGTGACTTTCAACCGGGAGGCGTTGTTTCTTTCGTCGGGCTGGTTTAAGATTGGGTTAGGTCCGGATGACCGGAATTTTATTTTTTTACCGCCAGGCAGGCCAGCGCTATTGAGAAGAGCTTGGTCTTGCTCGTGTCGCCGCGCGAGGTGAGCACGCACGGAACCTTCGTACCCATGACCATCGCCGCCAGTTCGCCGCCGCAGAGGTGCGAGACCGACTTGAAGAAGACGTTGGCCGATTCGAGGTTGGGGAACAGCAGGCAGTCCGGATCGCCGGCCACCGACGAACCCTTGACCTTTTTGTGCTCGGCGACCTCCTTGTAGAGCGCCACGTCCAGCGACAGCGGACCGTCGACGACGACGTTGCCCAGCTGGCCGCGGTCGGCCATCTTGGCCAGCAGCGCGCCTTCGGTCGAGGAGATCACGTTGGGGAGCAGCTGCTCCGAGGGGGCGATGCAGGCGATTTTCGGCGTTGCTATGCCCAGCAGGTTGGCCGTGCGGGCCAGGTAGCCGATCTGCACCATCTTCTGCTTGAAGTCGGGGAGCGGAATGACCGCCACGTCCGAGATGATCAGCAGTTTGTGGTAGCAGGGCATTTCGACGATCGAAACGTGGCTCAGGACGCCTTTCGGGGGGAACAGTCCGGCCTCCTTGTTGAGGATGCCGCGCATGTATTTGTCGGTCGAGACCAGACCTTTCATCAGAACGTCGGCGTTGCCCGAAACGACCGATGCGACGGCCTGCTGGACGCATTTCACATCGTTGGGTTCGTTGACGATGTTGAAGGCGTTGATGTCGATGCCGTTCTCCTGGCAGACCTGTTTGATAACCTCCTTGTCGCCGAAGAGCGTAGGCTCCACGAGACCCTCCTTATAGGCTTCGTAGACCGCTTCCAGCGTATGCGAATCCTGTCCGTAAGCTACGGCAAGACGTTTTTTACCCCGTTTCCTCGCCTCCTCGACGATTTCGGTAAGATGCTGAATCATGGTGTTGTTACGTTTAAAATTGATATATGCTTTATTGTTTTGCCTCTATGCTGTCGGCTGTCGGCGGTCGTTGCCGCCGCCGGCGTCGTTTGCAAGCCCGACCCCACCCCAAAACCCTCCCTCGGGGAGGGGGCTTATCGCATGCGACCGGAATGCGGACGTTATTTTACCAGATTGTAGGTGTCCGTGGCGATCACCAGCTCCTCGTTGGTGGCGATGGTGGCTACCTTGACTTTCGAATCCGCCGCCGAGAGGATCTTGTTCACGCCGCGCGCGCCCTTGTTGGCCGCAGGGTCGAATTTCACGCCCATGAACTCCAGTCCGGTGCAGACCGCTTCGCGCATTTCGCACGAATTCTCGCCCACGCCGCCCGTGAAGATGATCATGTCGACACCGCCCATTTCGGCGGCGTATTCGCCGATGAACTTCTTGATGCGTCCGTAGTACATATCGCGCGCCAGGATTGCGCGGAGATTGCCCTCGTCGTAGGCGCGGTCGATGTCGCGCATGTCGCTCGAAATGTCCGTGAGGCCCTGCACGCCCGACTTCTTGTTCATCATCGTGTTCAGCTCGGCATAGCTCATGCCCTCCTTTTCGCCGATGAACGTGATGGCGCTGGCGTCCACCTGGCCGCAGCGCGTGCCCATCACCAGGCCGTCGAGCGGCGAGAAGCCCATCGAGGTGTCGTAGGACTTGCCGTTGAGAATCGCCGTCACCGAACCGCCGTTGCCGATGTGGCAGGTGATGATCCGCGAGTTGTGGAAATCCAGTCCGGCCAGTTCGGCGCCCACCTTGGCCACATACTTGTGGCTGGTTCCGTGGAAGCCGTACTTGCGCACGCGGTATTTCTCGTAATAGGCGTGGGGCAGGGCGTACATGTAATTCACCGCCGGGATCGACTGGTGGAACGAGGTGTCGAACACCGTGACCTGCTTCACGCCCGGCAGGACCTTTTCGATCGAAAGCACGCCTTCGAGATTGGCGGGGTTGTGCAGCGGGGCGATCTCGAACAGCGAGCGGATCTTCGCCTTGACGTCCTCGGTGACGATGCAGCTCTCGGGGAAGAACTCGCCGCCGTGGGCTACGCGGTGGCCGACGGCCTTCACTTCGTCGAGCGACGCGATCACGCCGTGGGCGGGGTCGGTGAGGGCGTCGAGCACGAGCTTGATGCCGGTCGTGTGGTCGGGAATCGGCTGGTGAAGCTCGAACGGCTCCTTGCCGACGGGTTTATGGGTCAGGTCGCCTTCCGGGAGGCCGATACGTTCCACGATGCCTTTTGCGAGCAGTGTGCTCGATGCGGCTTCCATGTCGATCACCTGATACTTGATCGACGAGCTGCCGCAGTTCAATACCAAAATTACCATTGTCTTTCTATGTAGTTAATTCCTAAATGTTGTTCCGATCCACATGCCGAGCGCTGCAAAAACGATGCATACCGCGACGCTCAGCGCCACATAAACCGCCGCCGCATTGTAGCATCCGGCCCGCAGCAGACGCACCGTGTCGGCCGAAAAGGTCGAAAAGGTGGTGAAGCCTCCGCAGAATCCCACGATGAGCAGCCAGCCCAGCGTCTCGGAGACACTGGCTTCCAGCAGGATGCCGATCAGCAGCGAACCCGCGGCGTTGACCGTGAACGTGCCCGCCGGAAATCCCAGCAGCGTCTGTCCGGCCTGCTGTACGGCGTCGATCAACTCGCCTTCGATATTGGACTGGAACGGACGATGCTGCCCGCCGCGCCGCCGAATCCCACGGTCATAAGTTCACGAATCATAAGTTAAATATACATCTAATTTTAAGGATGTGCAAATTTACGGAAAAAATGATTACGAATCGTTATATTTTTTGTTGTTTTTCGGGTGGAATCCGATGCGGAAGGCTTCAGGATTCCCGGATCTGCCCGTCGCCCGTGACGACGTATTTGTAGGTCGTCAGTTCGGGAAGGCCCATCGGACCGCGGGCGTGGAGCTTCTGGGTCGAGATTCCCACCTCGGCGCC
>OGLG01001682.1_pt1 | contig 11956 bp, 14 predicted proteins | sample 1572621 | NCBI WGS metagenome assembly OGLG01 (sample SAMEA2581912, study PRJEB24529) | metagenome | biome: Human gut stool | place: China | collected 2011 | reverse complement strand
AATAATAAAATCAACCTATTCCTCTCGGTGTTGTCTTATCTTTTTTGTACCTTTGCCCAATAAATCAGATTTTAAAAAGAAGAATGAAGAAATTTTTGTTTGCAATGATTGCTTTCGCGGCTGTTTTATCGTTTGCCGCATGCAATGATAGTGAGACTTATAAGGACATGCGCGACAGAGAACTCGATTCTATCAGCTCTTTCTTGCTTAACGAGTTTGGGGTCGGGGGCACCGTAGACTATGCGGCTTATCTGTGCCCATCCGATTGCGCCGGCACACATGGCGCAAGGCTCGACGGTGACGTATAGCGTGCAACCTGTCAGATATTTTCCGCCCAGACGCGTGGCTGCCGCCGTGATGGCCTGCATCTCGGCGTGGGCGGTGACGTCGTTGAGGGCTTCGGTCAGATTGTGTCCGCGTCCGATGATGGCGCCTTTGGGACTGACGACGACGGCGCCGATAGGCACCTCGTCGGCTTCGGCCGCGCTGCGGGCTTCTTCGAGAGCCCGGCGCATGAATTGTTCGTCAAGCTGCTGCTGTGTCATGGCTGTGTGAAGGTACGAAACGTGCCGAAAGCTCCCAGAGAATGTAGATCGGCAGGAAAACTACGGTAAGAGTGAACGGATCGCCCGTAGGGGTCACCACGGCGGCGAGTATAAGCAGCACGACCACGGCGTGGCGCCGGTAGGACGAGAAGAACGAGCGCGTCAGCAGTCCCGTTTTCCCCAGTAGCCATGCCAGAAGCGGAAGCTCGAAGATTATTCCCATGACGAGAATCAGCATCAGAAAATTGTCCATATAGGAATCGAGCGAAATCTGATTCGGAACAAGCTCGCTGACCTGATAGCCGGCGAGAAAGCGCAGTGTCAGCGGAAATACGAGGAAATATCCGACCGCAACGCCGATGAAAAACATCACGTTGCCGAACAGGAAAGCCGTGCGCGCTCCGCGTTTCTCTCGTTCATACAGGCCGGGAGCGACAAAGCTCCAGAGAAGATAAATGATTATCGGGAACGAGAACACCAGAGCGAGCCAGAAACTTGTCGATATATGGATAAAGAACTGGCTGGCAAGCTGAATGTTGATGAGGCTGACGCTGAAATCGGCGTTGAAGTCGGGGGTGATGCCCCTGACCGAGCCGAGCGACGCAAGCAGACCGTAGAGGCAGAAATCGGGGCGTGTAGGCGCCAGGATTATGCGGTCGAAAATCTCTGGCATGGCCGCGAAGAACACGATTGCCATAAGAAGCACGACGGCTCCGGCGCGCAGCAGAACTCCGCGAAGGGCGTCGACGTGATCCCAGAACGACATCTCGCCAAGATTGCCATCGGCCATCACTTGGCTTTTTTATCGGAAGCCCCGTCGGTGGAATTTATCTCGTCGCTGATGTCGTTCATTCCCTGTTTGAAGGAACGCACACCTTTTCCGAGTCCTTTCATAAGCTCGGGAATCTTTCGGCCTCCGAAGAGAAGAAGAACAACGAAAACGATGATGACGATCTCGCCGGTGCCGAGGTTCAGAAATCCTGGTAGCATATATAAATAGCGGTTGTTTAGCGGTTAAAGATATGTCTTGGTGCAAAGTTAGCGCTTAAAATTCGAAAAATAAGCGTTTGAGTGGCAAAAAAACCTTAACTTTGCAGCCACTAAAAATCATTCACAATTTCGAAATGAGTAAAAAAGCTTTTGTATTTCCCGGCCAGGGATCTCAGTTCACCGGCATGGGCAAGGATCTTTACGAGAATAATGCCAAGGCCCGCGAGATGTTCGACAAGGCCAATGAGATTCTCGGATTTAATATTACCGACGTGATGTTTGAAGGCACAGCCGACGACCTCAAGCAGACCAAGGTCACCCAGCCGGCAGTGTTTCTCCATTCGGTTGTTCTCGCTGCCACGATGGGCGACGAATTCAATCCCGACATGGTAGCCGGCCATTCGCTGGGCGAGTTCTCGGCCCTTGTTGCCGCCGGAGCCATGGCCTTCGAAGACGGTCTGAAGCTTGTCGCAGCCCGCGCCCGCGCAATGCAGAAAGCCTGCGAGGCCAAGCCCTCGACAATGGCTGCCGTGCTCGCTCTTCCCGACGAGAAAGTCGAGGAAATATGTGACTCAGTGGAGGGAACTGTAGTAGCCGCCAACTATAACTGCCCGGGCCAGATCGTTATTTCGGGAGAGATTGAGGCTGTCGACGCTGCCTGCGCCAAGGCTCTCGAGGCCGGCCCCAAGCGCGCCCTCCGCCTGCCTGTCGGAGGCGCATTCCACTCGCCGCTGATGGAGCCGGCCCGCCAGGAGCTCGCCGCAGCCATCGAAGCCACTGAGTTCTCGACGCCGCGTGTGCCCGTCTATCAGAATGTCGATGCAAAACCCCACACCGACCCTGCCGAAATCAAGGCCAACCTCGTCGCTCAGCTCACAGCTCCCGTGCGCTGGACCCGCAGTGTCCAGAACATGATCGCCGACGGCGCAACGGAATTTATCGAAGTCGGGCCGGGCAAGGTTCTCCGCGGACTTGTCGGCAAAATCGACCGCAGCGTGGCCACCGACGGCCGTCAGTAATGACAGTCGACTATCAGACCTTACCCAACGGGCTGCGTCTGGCGTTACGACGCCTGACGTCGCCCGTTGAAATTTGCGGCCTCGCCGTCGATGTCGGCAGCCGCGACGAGAGTGCCGGCGAAGAGGGACTGGCCCATCTTGTCGAGCACACTATTTTCAAGGGCACCGACCGGCGACGGGCGTCCGACATCAACCGGCGCATGGAAGCCGTAGGCGGCGAGCTCAACGCCTATACCACCGAGGAAGAGACATTTGTCTATGCCGTGGCGCCCCGCGGCAATGCCGCCCGCGCCATCGATCTCATCGCCGACCTGATCAAGAATTCGCGTTTTCCGGCGCGCGAGGTCGACAAGGAGAAGGAGGTTGTCTGCGACGAGATAGATTCATATCTCGACACCCCCGGCGAGGGTATCTTTGACGACTTCGAGGAACTTGTTTATGAAGGATCGTCGCTGGCCCATAATATACTCGGCAGCAAAACCGATGTCATGCGCCTCGACGGTTCGGACTGCCGCCGTTTTCTCGACAGGTTCTACACGCCGGGTCACATGGTGTTCTTCTATCAGGGGGACGCCCGGCGCGGTGCAATAGAGCGCCTCGTGGAACGCCATCTCGGATCGCTGTCGAATCCCGAGGCCGACCGTCGGCGTGTCACACCCGCGCCCTGTGCCCCGTTCGCCATCCGCCGCAGCCGCGGACTTCATCAGGCCCATTGCCTCACAGGGGCGCGCACTGGAGGACTCGATTCACCGTTGCGCCTGGCTACCGAGCTCGTCACTAATATTCTCGGAGGGCCGGGGATGAACTCGCTGCTCAATGTCGAGCTGCGCGAGAAACGCGGTCTTGTCTATAATATCGACGCTTCGACGTCGCTTCTGAGCGATACCGGCCTTGTTACAGCTTATCTGGGCTGCGACTATGCCGACACCGACCGCTGTCTGGCCCTGGTCGGCCGCGTCTTCGACAGCCTCGTCCGCATGCCGCTCACGGCCCGCAGACTTGCCGCCGCCAAGAAGCAGTATCTCGGACAGCTGACCGTAGGCAGTACGAACCAGGAGAGCACCGCTCTGGCAATGGGGCGGTCGGTGCTCCGCTTCGGGCGAGTTGCCACATTCGGCGAGCTGGCCGCGCGAATCGAGTCGATAACAGCCGACGAAGTCCTCGCCGCCTCCGAGGCTCTGCGGAGCGAAGTCTGTTCGTCGCTTGTACTCTGCTGACAGTATTATCATATTCGGCCTTTTTGTTGGTCGAAAAGTTGAAGCCTGAGACCGAATATCATTCTTTTTTGCTAATTTCGTCGTCATAATGAAGATCGCACATATCGACCTTGGAGAACGTCCGGTTGTTCTGGCACCTATGGAAGACGTCACCGACCGCTCTTTCCGCCTGATCTGCAAAGAGCAGGGCGCTTCGGCGACCTACAGCGAATTTGTCAGTGCCGACGCCCTGATACGCTCTATCGCCGCCACAACTCGCAAGCTTTCGATAGATCCCGGCGAGCGTCCGACAGCCATTCAGATTTATGGCCGCGATGTAGCCTCGATGGTAGAGGCCGCACGCCTTGTAGAAGAGGCCGGCCCTGACTTCATAGACATCAATTTCGGATGTCCCGTGAAGAAGGTGGCCCATAAAGGGGCCGGAGCCGGAATGCTGCGTAATATTCCGCTGATGCTCGAGATTACGCGCGAGGTCGTCAAAGCTGTCAGGCTTCCGGTCACTGTCAAGACGCGCCTTGGCTGGGACTGCAACAATATCATCATTGCCGACCTCGCCGAGCAGCTTCAGGACTGCGGCATCGCCGCTCTGACCGTGCATGGCCGCACGCGCTCACAGATGTATACCGGCGAGGCCGACTGGGAAACGATTGCCCGCGTCAAGGAAAATCCTCGGATGACGATACCTCTTATCGGTAACGGAGACATAACCTCGGGCGAAAAGGCCCGCGAGGCTTTCGACCGTTATGGTGTCGACGGCATTATGGTCGGCCGGGCGTCGATAGGCGCGCCCTGGATTTTCAACGATATCAACCGCGCGCTCGGTCGCGGAGGTGCCGAACCCTCGATGCTCGACAAATTCCGTCTATTGCGGCGTCAGATTCTCGAGAGCGTAGAGCGCATCGACGAATATCGCGGCATTCTCCATATCCGCCGCCATCTGGCAGCTTCTCCGCTGTTCAAGGGTATTCCCAATTTCCGCCCGACGCGCATCGAGATGTTGCAGGCCGACACTCTCGACAGGCTGATGGGAATAATCGACCGCGTTGAAAATATGCTTAACGAAAACGAAAACTTAGGGTTATGAAGAAAATTCTGACAATTTTTCTGTTTGTTCTGACGGTAATCGCCGCCATGGCCAACGACAAGATTGAGACCTATTCGATAAAACTCTCGGAGTTCAGCCGGCTCAAGGTTGTCGACGCCGTCAATGTCGATTATATCTGTTCGCCCGATTCGGCCGGGACAGCTTTCTTCGAGGCTACGGCCGCGCAGGCTTCTCTGATAGGATTCCGCAATAACAACGGCCAGCTCGAAATTTCGTTTACGACCGAAGTGGCACCGATGACCAAACTGCCTACCGTACGCGTCTATTCGACGTTTCTGACTTCGGTAGAGAACGACGGAGACTCGACTGTCAGAGTGCTCAATGTGGCCTCGTGTCCGGAATTCAAAGCGCGACTTGTCGGCAACGGACGTCTCAGCGTCAGGAACATAGAGGCAACAAAAGTCAAGGCGTCGCTGTCGACGGGCAACGGCACTCTCGCCATAACCGGAAAATGCGATGAAACCGTTCTGAATCTTGCCGGAACGGGCACGATTCAGGCCGATGGCCTTGAGGCTGTCGCCGTCAGCTGCCGGGCTGCCGGAACAGGCTCGATAGGCTGCTATGCAACCAAGGAGCTTAAAGTGAAGGGACTCGGCTCGACAAGCATCTTCTATCGTGGCAATCCGAAGATAAAGAAAACTGCCATAGGAGTCAAGATTCAGCCTCTCTGACGCTATGGAGCCCGGGGAAAACACCAGGCTTGCTCTGGCCCGCACGATAAAGTGGAACATCATCGACAAGGTGTCGAGTCAGGTGCTCTATGCCGTAACGGGAATCGTGCTGGCAAGGATGCTCTCTCAGGCCGATTTCGGTCTTGTGGGCGCCATAATGGTGTTTCAGGCGTTTGCCCAGCTTCTTATCGACAGCGGTTTTTCGAGCGCTCTGATACAGCGTAAGAATCCTACGCCTGCCGACTATTCCACGGTCTTCTGGACTAATATGGGGATAGCTGTGGCGCTGTATGTCGTTCTATGGTTTCTTGCTCCGGCCATTTCGGGACTTTTCAACGGAGGAGAGCTGCTGACGGTTCTGGCGCGCGCGATGTTCGCCACTTTTATAATCAATGCCGCTTCGATAGTTCAGACAAACAGGCTTATAAAGCAGATGAACGTCAGGCCTGTCGCGCTGTCGAACTCAGCGGGACTTATTGCGGGAGCGGTCGCAGGTATATGGCTTGCCATTGCCGGTTACGGAGCGTGGGCCATAGTCTGGCAGGCTGTCGCCAACGGCGTTGTCAAGGGAGCATTGCTGTGGTGGTTCGGCGGATGGATTCCGGAGCTTGTGTTCTCACGCCGTTCGCTGAAAGAGTGCTTCAGAGTCGGGGTAGGAGTCATGGGCAGCTCATTCCTTAATACCGTGTTCCAGAATATCTATGCTTTTTTCATCGGTAACCGGGTGGGGCTCGTTGCTCTCGGCTATTATACCCAGGCCGACAAATGGAGCAAGATGGGAGTTATGTCGCTCAGTCAGGTGCTGACATCATCGTTTCTGCCCGTCCTGTCGAAAGATCAGGACGACCCCGTCCGTTTCGCTGCCGCCACGGCGCGCATGAACCGGCTGACGGCTTATCTTCTTTTACCGGCGATGGGCTTTCTTGCGGTAATGGCTACGCCTATCTTCCATGCGCTGTTCGGAACGAAATGGGACGCGGCGATCGCCCTGTTTCAGCTTCTGCTGCTCCGCGGCGTGTTCACGGTTCTCTGTCAGCTCTATAACAATTATATTCTCGCACTGGGGCGCAGCCGCTTGCTTGTCATAACCGAGGCACTCCGCGACGGAGTGGCCCTTGCCGCTATTGTCGCCACGCTCCCGGTGATAACTCTTTCGGGGCCTGACGACGTTGTCGAGGGGGTGAGGATATTTCTGTGGGGACAGGTTGGTGCGACATTCGTAGCGTGGGCGGCCACCCTGATAATGACAGTGCGCGTTGTCGGAAGCCATGCATCGTGTCGGGGTTTCCTCCGCGACCTTGCGCCATACGCTGTCATGACGCTGCCGCTTATGGCCGCGATGTGGGGCCTGTCGCTGGTCATCGCCAACGTCTGGCTTCTTATGGCAGCGCAGATCGCCGTTGGAGTGGGCCTGTATATGGGGGCTAACGCTCTTCTCGGCTCGCGCATTCAGGCCGACGCGATCGCTTATCTTCGCGGGCGTCTGTGAGGTCAGAACATCAGGCCCGCGTTAATTGAAAATTCCTGTGAGTTTGTCGAGTAGTAGTTTATTCCGGCGCCGTCGGTCGACAGGAAGTGACGGTTCGGCGTCAGGCCGACAGAATATACGACCGAGAACCGGAATATCTTTACGTTGGCGATCAGAGCCGCCTCCCACAGGCAGTTGACCCTCTGCGGAGTGCCCCGGTCGAAAGCTACGTGGTAGCCCGGAATGAGGGAGTTGGTCGGATCGATGATTTTCTGGACAAGTCCTACGGTCAGCGCCGGCCCTGTCGCCACGCTCAGCGCGCACGACCGGCTTAGTCTGTAGCGATACATGGCGTGCACCGGGAAATAAAGCCCCACGAGTTCGATCCGCTTTGTTTCGGCGTCGTTCTTGCATGAATATACTTCGCCGAAGATTCCGGTAGACAGGCCGATGCCGCGATAGAACACCGGCTCGAACGGGACGCCGAACCTTATGCCCTGCATCGGGCCTCCCTCGCCGAAATAGTTGACCCGGTTCCGGCTTCCGCCGCTCGAATATGTATACCATTTCATCGAGTAGCTGAGGCTGAAGCCCCAGAGCCTGTCGCCGATCCAGTTCAGCGATCCTGCCGAGGCAGCCACGGCTGCAAGGCAACTCAGACAACATAGAATTATTCTTCGCATAGCAGGGAATGTTTATGTTATTGGCGGCGTTCGATGGCGAATCCGTTACGGCCAGTGCCGCAGAGCGGACATTTGAGGGGGGCTTTTCTGCCATGCTCGGAATATCCGCAGACCGGACAGATCCATCCGACAGCCTGTTTCAGAGATCCGGAGACGCTGCACTCAAGGCTCCCGGCAAGATCGGCGAACAGCTCTTCGTGGTTAATCTCGGCCTTTGAGATGCTTTTGAAAAGCATGGCTATATCCTTAAAGCCTTCGTCGAGGGCTGTCGATGCGTAGCTGGCATATATGTCGCTCCACTCGGCGCGTTCGTTGTCGCGAGCGCGGCAGAGGTTTTCGAGAGAGTTGCCGGCGATGTCGGCGCGGTATGATGAGGCGATTCTGATGTCGCCCCCTTCGAGACGGCTCAGCAACAGACGGCTGTGGGCCAGCTCCTGCCGGGCAACGTCGTCGAACGCGCGGCCGATCTGTTCGTAACCCTCGGTGCGCGCGGCCTCGGCATATATCGTATATCTGGCGAAGTCCTGCGATTCTCCGGCGAAAGCCGCCATAAGATTATGCTCGGTTGTTGTGCCTTTTATCGTTCTTGTTTCCATGGTTGTCGTTTTAAGGAAATTGTGGATCAGTTATTATTTATATAAGTATGTGATTTTATATAAATAACAACCGCAGAACCCGTGTTGTTCGGCTCTGCGGCAGTAAATGATTCTTACGCCCGGTCAGTCGTGGTTCTTGACGGGAACCTGACGATGGAATTCTTCGCGGAACGAGATTATTGTCTCTGTGCGGCCAACGCCGAGGGTCTGGAGCTTGCGGTGGATAAAGTCGAGAAGATGCTCGTTGTTGCGGGCATACACCTTGATGAATATGTCGTATTTACCTGTGGTGAAATGACATTCTACAATCTCGGGAATTTCCTTTATTTTCTGTACGATTTCATCGAAACGCGACGGGTCGTTAAGGAAAAAGCCGATGTAGGCGCATGTGTCGTAACCGACTGCTTCATGGTTGATGATTGTTTCAAATCCCTTAATTATGCCGGCAGCGAGCAGCTTTTGGATGCGCTGGTGTATTGCTGCACCGGATACATTACACTCGCGTGCAATCTCCAGAAACGGCTTTCGGGCATTGCGCGATAACACGTTGAGAATCTTAAGGTCGAGATTATCAAATTGCTGACGTGACATATTATTATTACGATTTTGAGGTTATTTGCCGCAAATTTAGCGAAATTTGAACAATAGAATATAATATCAATCGCGAAAATTTGTTAAATTAACATCAATGTGATATGAATTAGGAGTTGGGAGTTAGGAATTAGGAGTTGGGGGCGGTTGACGGCATTTTAACGACGGATGTCGCAATTCGTCGGGAGTAGGCGGGGATTTGTGGACGATTTTATGAAAAAGTTACAAAAGGGTGAAAAAATATTTCGAATTATTGTTGGAATATAAAATATTGTTGTATATTTGCAGTGTGGACGTAGGTCTACACTTAGAAATGCAATCTATTTCTATCCTGTCAATATTTATCCTGGAAGCGGGGAGCAGTGATGCTTCCCGCTCTCATCTTATCACCGACGGATTGTAAGATTTGTAAGATTTATAGGATTTATATAGGGAAATGAAGTAACTTTGCGGAAAATAACCGAGTTATGAGTATCGCCGACGTTAAGCTGCTTGAATTTCCGCGCCGAAACGATCCGCGCGGCAATCTGTCGTTTGTCGAGGGGGGCAATCATGTCCCTTTTGACATCAGGCGTGTGTTTTATCTTTATGACGTGCCGTCGGGAGCGATGCGCGGGGGACATGCCCACCGCATTGAGCAGCAGGTTCTGATAGCTCTGTCGGGGAGTTTCGACGTGCGTCTCGACGACGGCCGAGAGCAGATGAACGTCACGCTGAATCGTCCCTACCGGGGTGTGCTGATACCGCCCGGGGTGTGGCGCGAGCTCGAGAATTTCACAAGCGGGAGTGTCTGCCTGACGCTTTCGTCGATAGATTACGACGAGAGCGACTATATCCGCTCTTACGCTGACTTTTTAGCATCGATAAAATGAAGCAGTATCCGTTTCTTGATCTGCGCGCTGTTGTAGAGCCATACGCCGACGAGCTCCGCGAGGCCGCCTTGCGGGTGATCGACAGCGGCCGCTATGTCGGTGGCCCTGAGGTCGAGACTCTCGAGAGTCAGCTCGCCGGGCTGCTTAAGGTGCCGTATGTGGTAGGGGTCAGCAACGGGCTCGACGCCCTGCGCCTGACGCTGCGTGCCTGGGTTGAGCTCGGACGCCTGAAGCAGGGCGACGAGGTGATTGTTCCGGCAAACACCTATATAGCAAGTGTGTTGGCTGTTACCGACGCCGGACTGACGCCTGTGCCTGTGGAGCCGTCGATCGAGACTATGAACCTCGACACGAGTCTGCTCGAAGCTGCGCTGACGCCACGCACGCGCGCCGTCATGCCCGTGCATCTCTACGGCAATGTGGTCTGGGACAGCGCTCTGGTCGACTTTGTGAGGCACCATGACCTGCTCGTGCTCGAAGACAACGCGCAGGCAATCGGTGGCCGCGCTCTCGCGCCGGGACTGTTCGGTAGCGATATGGCGGGCGCTCTGGGCCACGCAGGTGCCCTGAGCTTCTATCCGACGAAGAATATAGGAGCATTGGGCGATGCCGGAGCCGTCGTCACCCACGACGCCGAGCTGGCCCGCACGGTCAGGGCGCTTGCCAACTACGGCAGTGACCGACGTTACCATAATATAATGGCGGGCTTCAACTGTCGGCTCGACCCTATGCAGGCGGCTCTGATCGGAGTGCGCCTGAAGCATATCAAAGAAGAGAACGCCGACCGCTTCGCCCGCGCTCTGGCTTATACGCGCGAGCTCAACAATCCGGCGGTTATAGCGCCGGGAGTGTCGCGCGAGGTAGTCGACCAGGTGTGGCATCAATATGTTGTCCGCGTCATCGGCGGCCGGCGCGATACCCTCGCTGAGGAACTCCGTAAAAGAGGTGTCGCCACCGACATACACTATGCTGTGCCGCCCCACCGCCAGCCCTGCTATGCCACTACGCTCGGCCGGAAAAGCTATCCGGTCACGGAGCAGTTGGCCTCGGAAGTGCTCAGCCTGCCGATAGCTCGCGGCACCGAGGTCAAAGATGCGGCCGATATAGCCCGTATAATAAATGAAATCAAACTCTGACACTATGCCGCGAAGAAAACGCCGCCGCAATCCCCGCCTTGGCGCCGGACTGCTGGCCATTGCCCTTGTAGCGCTATTTATCGGCGGGGCCGTGTTCTACAACAGAATCATGGCGTCGCATTCGGGCGCTCTTCCCGGACAATCGGGCGCCTATGGCGACCTGCTGAAGGTTGTCGACACCTTCAACCGTCCCGACACCCGGCTGAAATATAAGGCTATGGACATATCGTTCAACGCCGACGACCATATCCCGAACTGGGTCGCGTGGGAGCTTCTCGGCTCGGAGACCGACGGCGAGATTCCGCGCGCACGCTCTTTCAGCCACGACGACAATGTTGACGGATGTGCCTGGCGCGAAGACTATGTCAACAGCGGCTACGACCGCGGCCACATGGCCCCCGCCGGAGATATGAAGTGGGATCGCGAGGCCATGCGCGAGTCTTTTCTGCTTACGAATGTGGCTCCGCAGTGCCATGCTCTCAACGGCGGCTCGTGGAAGACGGTCGAGGAACTGTGCCGGAAGTGGGCAGTCAGCGATTCAGCCATCATAATTGTGTGCGGCCCTGTTCCGGGAGAGACACCGATAGAGCGTATCGGGGAATCGAGGGTCAGCGTTCCGAGGCGCTTTTTCAAGGTCGTTCTGTCGCCTTATGTCAGACCGGCACGTGCCATAGGCTTTGTCATGCGCAACAGCGATGACAGGCAGTATGCGTCGAAATGCTACGTGAGTGTCGATGAGGTCGAGAGGCTGACAGGCTATGACTTCTTTTCGGAATTGCCCGACACGCTCGAGAACGCCGTCGAGGCGAAGGTCAATCCCTACGACTGGGAGGGGCTGAATCTGTAGTCTTCCTCAGCCTACGCGGCCTATTACGGCGGCTGAGCTTCCGTGGGCGCTCCGGCGACATGCTGCGAGGGCTTCGGGCGCTTTTTCGCTGTCGACAACGATAATCATTATTCCCCGGCAGGGTGTATTCATCACAGCCGCTCCCGATTCATGTCGGCGCTGACATTTTCGGCGCAGGACCTCTCGACTAGTGAGCTATTACGCACTCTTTGAATG
>OGLG01001679.1_pt1 | contig 11966 bp, 9 predicted proteins | sample 1572621 | NCBI WGS metagenome assembly OGLG01 (sample SAMEA2581912, study PRJEB24529) | metagenome | biome: Human gut stool | place: China | collected 2011 | reverse complement strand
CGTCGTGCAGCCATCCCAAGGCCTTTTTCGAGCCGAAGAAGAACAACTACTAAGCGCGGGGGAGCCTTTGACCGGAGACTGTGCCGCGGACGCAGGGCGGAGGAGCGATCCTCCGCTTTTTTTCGTCGGGTCGGCGCTTTGCGGGGCGGTATCTCCGATACGAGCCGGGAGCGCCGCGCAGGGAAGGCTTGCGGCAGGTCTCGGTCGATTCTTGGCCTCAGGACCGTCTGTATCGCATGGGGGACAGGCCCGTGTGCTGCTTGAAGTATTTTCCGAAGAAGGACTGGTTGGCGAAATGGAGTTCCTCGGAAATCTGGAGTATCGTCAGGTTGGTCGACTTGAGCAGGGTTTTGGCTTCGAGTACGACGTAGTCGTCGATCCACTCGACGGCCGTCCGGCCGCTGGTCTTGCGGATGAGCGTCGTCAGGTATTTGGGCGTCAGGTTCAGCTGGCCGGCATAGAAACCGACCGAACGCTGCTGCATGTAATGCCTGGCCAGCACCCCCATGAACTGGTTGAAATACTCCTCGTTGCGGCTGCGCGAAGAGGCGTCCGACGCCCCCGTCTCGACATGCCGGGCGATGATCCGGCAGACCTTGTAGGCCAGTGTCCGGATCATCGAACGTATGATCTCGGCGGAGTAGGGGTCGTTGCGCTGCCGTGCCCCCTCGATGCGGATCCCGTCCAGCGAACGCATGACCCCGTCCCACTCCTCGCCGTCGAGCGGCAGGCTGGGATGCTTCTCGACCTGCAGGAAAAGCTGTGTCAGCAATTTGAGGTCGATATTGATCCGTTGGATGAATTCCTCCTCGCAGAGAATGGCGTGCACGCTGGCGTCCTCCACCGACTCGACCTGCAGGATGCTGCCGGGCAGGTGCACGAAAAGCGTCCTCTCGCCAATCGTGTGGCGCGTCACGCCCGAAGTGGAAACAATCGAACCTTTAGAACAAAAAATGATCGCAAAGGCGTTCAGACGTGTCGGATACCGGAACAGGTCGATGTTGAATTCATCCTTCACATTGACACGCGAAGCGATCAGGCATCCATCGTAATAGAGGTCTTCCGGCCTGCGGCCGCAGATGTCGAGCAATGTGGCGAGCGAGAAGCTCTGAATCTCCTTTTTGTTCATTTTACCGATAATTATACGGACAAATATACGCAAATCCCGGGAGCTTTTCATTGAATAGTACAAAATCGAACCAATCGACGAATTCATCCGACACGATGGTCTTTTCTTACGACCGCTAAAACGGCAACTTTGCATCGAAAAATACGGAACAGATGAAACAAACGACTTTTTGCGCAATACTGCTGTTAGCGACAGGTTGCACATCACCGAAAAAGACCCATACGGCCGATCCGCTGCGGGTGGGCACCATCGTCGTCACCCCGTCGTCGGACATCGACGCCGCGCTCTACGTCGGCACGATCGAGGAGGAGACCTCGGCCGCCCTGAGTTTCCCCGTCGCCGGTACCGTCGCGCGCACCTACGCAGACGAAGGGCAGCGCGTGCAGCAGGGGCAGTTGCTGGCCGAACTCGATCCGACGTCGGCCCGGCAGACCTTCGATGCCGCGCAGGCGGCACTCGACCAGGCGAAAGATGCCTGTGCGCGCCTCAGACAACTTTACGACGCCAAGAGCCTGCCCCAGATCAAGTGGGTCGAGGCGCAGACCCGGCTGCGCCAGGCCGAGTCGGCATACGGCATCGCCCGCAAAAACCTCGACGACTGCAAGTTGTACGCACCGTTCACGGGCGTCATCGGCAAACGGCAGGCCGCAGCGGGGGAGACGGTTCTGCCGGGCGTCCCGGCCATGACCCTGCTGCGGATCGGGACGGTGAAAGTACGCTTCCCGGTACCCGAGCAGGAGATCGCACGCCTGGGCACGGACAGCCGGCTGCGGATAACCGTCGCGGCACTCGGCGACCGTGCTTTCCCGGCCGGGAAGATCGAAAAGGGTGCCGTGGCAAACCCCGCCACACACACCTATGACGTACGCGCCACGCTGTCCAACGCCGACGGCGAGCTGCTCCCGGGCATGGTATGCCGCGTGGAGGCATCGCCGGCAGGGGCGGCCGAAGAGATCGCGCTGCCGGTACGCGCCGTGCAGCAGGCCGGCGACGGAAGCCGCTTCGTATGGAAAGTGAGCGGGGATTCGGTCGTCCGCACGGCTGTCGCCACGGGACGCCTGGTGAACAACGCCGTCACGATCACCGCAGGAATACAAGCGGGCGACCGCATCGTGACCGACGGGATGCAGAAAATCGGCCAGGGAAGTAAAGTCATCGCGGAATGAAAAGCAATATAATATCGTGGTCGATGCGCAATTTCCGCATCGCCTTCCTCATCGTGGGCTGCCTGTTCGCCTTCGGTATTTACGGGCTGGTGCATATTCCCAAGCAGGAGTTCCCGGAATACACGATCCGCCAGGGCGTGGTGGTGGGCGTCTATCCCGGCGCCACGAGCGAAGAGGTCGAGCAGCAGCTCGCCAAGCCGCTCGAACAGTTCCTGATGACTTACAAGGAGGTCAAACGGTCGAAGACCACCTCCACGTCGCAGAACGGCATGTGCTACGTGATGGTCGAACTCGAAGACCACGTGAACGACAAGGACGAAGTGTGGTCGAAGATCAAGCACGGCCTGGCGGCATTCAAGTCGCAGTTGCCTCCGAGCGTTGCGGCCGTGGTCACCAACGACGACTTCGGCGACACCTCAGCGCTGCTCATCACGCTCGAATCCGATACGCGGTCGTACCGCGAACTGAAAGGGTACATGGACGACCTGAGCGACCGTCTGCGCCGCATCGAATCGGTCTCCAACCTGCGCCCCTACGGCGTGCAGCAGGAGCAGATCTCGGTTTACGCCGATCCCGAGCGGCTCGCGGCCTACGGCATCGGCGAGAAGACGCTCTCCGCGGCGCTGGCCGCGCAGGGGCTGACCCCGCTGGGCGGCTCGGTGAGCAATGCCGAGACCGAGACCCCGATCCACATCGCGCCGTCGCTGGCCGGGGAGCGGGAGGTCGCCGAGCAGATCGTCTGGAGCGATCCCGAAGGGCACGTCCTGCGGGTGAAGGACGTGGCACGCGTCGTGCGCGAGTACGACGATCCGGACAGCTATATCCGCAACAACGGCCACCGTTGCGTGCTGCTGTCGCTGGAGATGCAGGCCGGGAACAACATCGTGGAGTACGGCCGCGAGGTCGACGAGGTGCTGCACGCCTTCATCGAAGAGGAGCTTCCCGCCGATGTCAGCGTGCAGCGCATCGCCGACCAGGCCAAGGTCGTCGGCGACTCGGTGCACTCGTTCCTGCGCGACCTGTTCGTGGCCATGGCCATCATCATCGTCGTGATGATGCTCCTCTTCCCGCTGCGGTCGGCCATCGTCGCCGCGCTGACGATCCCGATGTCGACCTTCATATCGGTGGGCATGATGTACCTCTGCGGCATTCCGCTGAACACCGTGACGCTCGCCGCGCTGGTCGTCGTGCTGGGCATGATCGTCGACAACTCGATCGTGGTGATCGACGGCTACCTCGATTACCTCGGGCGCGGCCATTCGCGGTGGTTCGCCGCCGTGGAGAGCGCCCGGGAGTTCTTCCCCTCGCTGCTGCTGGCCACGATCTGTATCTGCATGATCTTCTATCCGATCCTCTTCACGATGACGGGCATGATGGGCGACTTCTTGACCTGGTTCCCGTGGACGATCACCATTAACCTGATGGTGTCGCTGCTGCTGGCCGTGATGGTCATTCCGTTCCTCGAGATACTGATCATTCCGGCCGTTCACGTGCGCAGGGACGGCCGCAGGTCGTTCACCGACCGGGTGCACGACGTCTACCGCCGCGTGCTGGCGTGGACCTTCCGCCACGGGTGGCTGACGATCTCGCTCGGCGCCGCCTCGGTGGTCGTGTCGCTGCTGATCGCCACGCAGCTCAAGTTCCGCATGGTTCCCTTCGCCGACCGGGACCAGTTCGCCGTGGAGATCTACCTGCGCCCCGACACGCCGCTGGAACGCACCGGGGCCGTCGCCGATTCGGTTTACCGGGCGCTGCGGGCCGACGAACGGGTGAAGTCGGTCACCTCGTTCGTGGGGTGCTCGTCGCCGCGCTTCCAGATGAGCTACGCCCCGCAGATCGCGGGCAAGAACTACGCGCAGTTCATCGTCAACACCACGTCGGTGGATGATACGGAGTCCATTCTCGACGAGTACGCCGACGCGTGGGCCGACCGTTTCCCCGAAGCCTATGTCAAGTTCAAGCAGCTCGACTACCAGAACGTGCCGTCGCTCGAATTCCGCTTCTACGGCAGCGACATCGACTCGCTGCGCGCCGCGGCCGACCGGCTGATGGCCCGCATGCGGCAGATGCCCGAACTGCAATGGGTGCATACCGATTACGAGGACCCGCGGGCGATCGCCGAGGTGCGGCTCGATCCCGTCACGGCGTCGCAGCTGGGCATCACGCGCACGGTCGTGGCCGCCAACATGGCCCTGGCGTCGGGCGACGTGGCCGTGGGTTCGGTCTGGGAGGGCGATTACAGGCTTCCGGTGGTGCTCAAGCGCGACGCCCGGCTGGGCGAACGCTCGCTGTCGGACATCGGGGACACCTATGTCTCCTCGCCCGTGCCGGGGGTGAGCGTGCCTCTGCGGCAGATCGCCGACGTGGAACCCGCGTGGAGCCAGTCGAAGATCGTCCACCGCAACGGCATGCGCTGCATTACCGTGACGGCCGACCTGAAACGCGGCGCCAACGCGATGCGGATGACCTCGCGCATCAGCCGGATGTTGAAAGACGAGATTCCGCTCCCGCCGGGCGTCGAGACCGAGCTGGGCGGCGCGCACGAGTTCGACGCCGAGACCCTGCCGCCCATCGCCGCGGGGTTGAGCATCTCGCTGGTGATCATCTTTTTCTTCATCCTCGTCAACTTCCGCAAATTCGGCATCACGCTGGTCGTCATGGCCTCGATGTCGCTGTGTCTGTTCGGCGCGATGGTCGGATTGTGGATCGCCGACTTCACCATCGGGCTGACCTCGGTGCTGGGTTTCATCACCCTGCTGGGCATGATCGTGCGGAACGTGATCCTGATGTACCAGCATGCCGAGGACAAACGCAAGGTCTGCCACTGGTCGGGCAAGCTGGCGGCCTACGACGCCGGAAAGCGCCGCATGGTCCCGATCTTCCTCACGACGGCCACCACGGCCGTGGGCGTCGTGCCGATGATGTTGGGAGGCAGTACGTTCTGGGCGCCCGTGGGTGTTACGATTTTCGCCGGAGGCATCGGCTCGCTGATCCTCGTGGTCACGATCCTTCCGGTTCTTTACTCCAAAATCTACAAGTGATGAAAAAGGCTCTCGTATATCTGATTCTCTGCTGCACGGCCCTTCCGGCCGGAGCGCAGACCCTGACGCTCGACGAATGCCGCGCGGCCGCCGCCGAGCACAACCGCACGCTCCGCGACGGCCGGTTCGAACTTGAAGCGGCCCTGCAAACGCGCCGCGAGGCGCTGACCGGCTACTTCCCGCAGGTCTCGGCCACGGGAGGCGTTTTCCAGGCCCAGCACGGACTGGTGCAGGCCGATTTCGGCATGACCATCCCGCAGCTGGGGACGATGAACCTGCCGCTGTCGATGGTCAAGCGGGGGATTGTGGGCGGCATCACGGCCGTGCAGCCCGTTTTCGCGGGGCTGAAGATCGTCAACGGCAACAAGCTCGCCCGGCTGGGCGAGGAGGTCGGGCGGTTGCAGTTGCAGAAGACCGAGTCCGAGGTGCGCGAGCAGACCGACGCCTATTACTGGCAGGTCGTGTCGCTGCGCGACAATCTTTCGACCATCGAAGCCGTGGAACGCCAGCTGGAGGAGATTCACCGCCAGGTGGAACTCTCGGTCAAGGCCGGGCTGGTGACGACGAACGACCTGCTGCGCGTGGAACTGCGGCAGCAGGAGATCGCGTCGAACCGCCTGAAGGTCGAAAACGGACTGAAAGTCTCGAAGATGCTGCTGGCACAGCATATCGGTGTCGACTGGCGCGCTTTCGACGTGGCGGCGGCGGAGTTCGGCCAGCCCGAGGCGCCCGCGGCGTTTTACGTGCCGGTCGAGGAGGCGTTGGACAACCGGGCCGAGTACCGGCTCGCCGAGAAGAATGTCGAGGCTCAGAAGTACCGGAAGCGCATGGAGCGCGGCAAACGCCTGCCGACGGTGGGCGTCGGGGCCGGCTACCTCTACTACAACGTGACGGACAAGGATGTGGACGACGGGCTGGTTTTCGCCCAGGTGTCGGTCCCCATCTCCGACTGGTGGGGCGGGGCGCACGCCCTGAAGAAGGCCCGCATCCGGGAGCAGCAGGCCGAGAACGATCGGTTGCAGGCCCGCGAGATGCTGGCCGTGGAGATCGAGCGGACGTGGAGCGAGGTGCAGGAATCCTATGCGCAGATTCTGCTGACGCGGCGTTCCGTGACGTCGGCCGCCGAGAACCTGCGGCAGAACCGCAATTTCTACCAGGCCGGAACGGCTCCGCTCACCGACCTGCTGGACGCCGAGACGCTCTACACCCGGAGCCGCAACGACTTCACCTCGGCATGCGCCGCTTACCGGACTTCGTTGGCGCGTTACATGCGTGTGACGGGGCGATAGCGGTCGTCAGCCGCAAAAACGGGCGTCCGGAACCGACCGGACGCCCGTTTTTTCACTCTTTCCGGGGCGGTTTCGGTTCGAACATGCTCAACAGCAGTCCGCCCATGACGGCTCCCCACAGCGTGCTGTTGAGCGGCGAGGAGGTGATCGGGCACGTGCCGTCGGCGCACCCCACGAAATACCAGTAGAGATAGCCTCCCAAGGCTCCCAGCGCCGCTCCCAGCAGCGTCGGCCAATGTCGTTTCAGCAGTTTCATCTTATAACGGGTTTACGTTTTCCATTGAAATAACGTTGCGAAAGTATTGATTATTTTCCGATAAAACAAATTTCCTATGGAAAATAAATGGATCGGAGTCGGCGGATGTCGGAGCGGAGGAGGGATGGAAAGGTGAAAGGTGAAAAGTGGAAAGTGAAGGGGGGGGGCTGACAAGATGGGGTATAGATAGGATTTCACCCCTGCCGGAGAGATTTCTGACAGGGGTGATTTTCATTTTCGTGGGAACTTTTCCGAAAGTTCCTTTTGTTTCTGCGGTGCGTAGGGGACTCGAACCCCTGACCCCGTGCGTGACAGGCACGTATTCTAACCAGCTGAACTAACGCACCATTCCGGTTATTGCGAGTGCAAAGGTATTACATTTTTTTTAGTCTGCAACTTTTTTTTTGATTTTTTGTGCGGCGCGCCGGCGGCATTCGCACCAATCTGCTTAATTCTTAAGGACAAAAGCATTGAAATTTTTTTTTGTCGCCTTCACGCTGTCTCGCCCTGTGAAGGGTGTTGACCGCCGTTTTGCGGCTGAAGCGTCTGAACGGCGGCGTGCCGGAGGGGCAAACCGGCGGCGGGGTGGGGATTTACCGAAGGTCCCTGGAAGGCCGAGGTCGAGGTCGGCAAGGAGTGGATCAAGCTCAACGGCGTGTTGGGCGGCACGGTGGAGGGATCGACCGGGTCCGAAATCCGCTTTACCTATCAGCCCGCCGGCACGATCGGCGAAGATCAAAGCCGGTGCGGCATCATCCTGGTCCGCTATCACAACCTGTCGTGCTACCACCGCATCTTCGTGCGTCAGGGCTATGCCCCCATCCGGGTGGCCGGATCGGCCAAATGGCACACATTCAACCTGAAATATCAGGATCACGAGGCTGCCGCGCCCTGCGAGGAGGGTTCGCTCTTCCGCTACGGCAATGTCGACCAGCCCATTGACGCCGTCAACAACCAGTTCGACTGGTTTGCCGACCATGCCACGACTCCGTTCCGGCTGGCTCCCACGAGTTCGGGGCTGACGGGAACCTGGAATGCGGTCCCCGGGCAGACCCGGATAACGAGCAAGTCGCGCAGTTCGGAGGGCTTCAGCAACATGCTGCAAACCATCGGCGGCAGGCTGTGCCATGTCGCTGAACTGGCGGATTTCGAGGCGTTGCAGAAGAACTGCCAGTTTGCGTTCGGCGTGCTCTACGACGATGCTTCGACCGAGACTTCGCTGAACCTGTCGGACGTGAACGGCTATGCCTGTTACAATGCGAGCAACACGAACAAGGGCATGCGCGGCTGTTTCGTCTTCAATCCTGCGGGAAGTCTCAATTCGGGCGGCGCCGGGGCCAATATCTTCTTCCCGGTGGGCGTGTCCGGATACGGCCGCCGGAAGCATTGCGCCCAGGAGAATGGAAAGTACGGCGTATTGCGTTACGCCGCCCGCAGCGCACTCTATACCTCTTCCGATGTACGTTATCGTCCGCTTTTCCATACCATCTACACCAATTTCGGGGGACTCTACTGGTGCAACCGGCAGTCGAACGGAACCTCCTCGTGGGACATCAACGTTTCGACATACGATTTCAACCATTTCGGGTCGAATGCGTTTTTGATAAGCGACTGGACCGCCGGCGACGGTCCCAATGTCAGCGACGCCTGCTTCGTCCGTCTGGTGGAGTAGGCGGGGACAGGGCGCCGGGTGCGATTTGCCGGAATTGATGCCCGCAACCGCCTTTTTGTCCGTTTGCCGGGGCCGATCGCATTCGCCTCGGGCATCCGGAATTTCGCGGAGGACGAATCCGGCATCCGCCGCGAACAACGAAAAAGCCTTGTAAACGATCCGTTTACAAGGCTTCTTTGGTTTGTTCCTTCGAACTCTGCGGTGCGTAGGGGACTCGAACCCCTGACCCCGTGCGTGACAGGCACGTATTCTAACCAGCTGAACTAACGCACCATTCCGGTTATTGCGAATGCAAAGATAGTGTATTTTTTTTTAATCGGCAAATGGTTTCACGGCTTTTTGAAGAAAGAAAATTGCACGCTTCCGTAACTTCTTAATTGCCAGAACTCATCGAGATCCGAAAAATCCATTTTTTTCGAATGTTCGAAGATCAGGATGCCGCCCGGGCGGAGCAGCCCGCGTTCCAGGACCAGCTTCACGACCTGCTCGCTGCCCTCCAGGTCGTAGGGGGCGTCGGAGAAGATCACGTCGAACTGCTTGGCGCAGCTTTTCAGGTAGAGGAAAACGTTGGCCTTGACAGGGTAGAAGTTTTCGATCCCTAGCAGTGCGGCCGTCCGGCGGATGAAATCGTGATGCACGGCGTTGATCTCGACCGCCGTGACGCTCCGTGCGCCGCGCGAGGCGAATTCGTAGCTGATCGACCCCGTGCCGGCAAAGAGGTCGAGCACGTCGCACTCCTCGAAATCGAGCAGGTTGCCCAGCACGTTGAAAAGGTTCTCCTTGGCGAAGTCGGTCGTGGGCCGCGCACGCAGGTTTTTGGGCGGGTTGATCGCCCGGCCCCGGTATTTTCCGCTGACTATTCGCATGTCGTCTGTCTGAATCGTTTGCCGAGCAGTTTGCGCGCCGCTTTCGGGTTGTCGCCCGCAATGCGGAGTTCGTATTCCTTTAACGGGAAACAGCCGTCGAGCCGTTCGAAAAAGTAGGCGGCATCGGTGTCCGTCGCCGCGGGAATCGCTTCGGCCAGCTGCAATTCGCCGCCGTCGTATACCTTAATATATAGAAGTCCCGCCCTGCGGCTCATCCACACGGTTTTGGCCGTATTCGCGGGAGTGTGCAGCAGCGGGGTGGTGAACCGCGCCCTGTCGCCCAGCTTCTCCTCCACCTGCCGCAGCGCCTCGCGGTTTATCGCAGTGACGGCGACGAATTCCGCTTCCGGGTCGCTGGCGACGACGCTCTCCTCCGCCGTCGGCGGCATGCCGTTGGCCGCGAGCATCTCGGCGCCCCGCTCCGCGTCGAAGAGTTCGCCCGGCACGAGCATCGTGCGGGGCAGCAGCAGCTCGACCGTCACCGGGGCCTCTCCGGCAGGCAGTTCCGAGAGTGCAGGGACCGAAAAAGAGTGTCCATCCAACGAGAGCTGAATGGACACCTTATTGCCTGACTGCGGCGTGTTACTCCCAGTTGCCTGCCTCATTGTTACCGGAATCCATTGATCCGAACTTGACGCCGGGATAGCGGTTGAAGTTGTTCTGCTCTTCGTCGATCAGGTTTATCACCTCCTGACGGTAAGCCACCGTGTCGAGGAACGCCTTGTAGGGTGCGCGGCACTCCACGACGGGAATCACGACCTTCGACTCGGTGGTGATGATGCCGGCCTCCATGATGAACTGGGCCTTGTTGCCGGTTCCGGGAATGAAACGGAAGTTCTCGACATCCTGACGCGTCACTTTCTTGGGGGCGAAAATGGTGTCGATCACAGCGATTTTGAACTTTTCAATATTCTTTTTGCCCGACTTCTTCAGCATGGCCATGGCCGCCGAGTCGTCTTCGTCGACGATCTTGCGCTCCAGTTCGAGCGTGTCGGTCAGCACGAAAGCCGACAGCGAGTCGAAGCTGGCCGTGAAATGCTGGTACTTGGATTTGAAGGCGCGCTGTGCCGTACGGATATCCTTGATGCGATCGATAACCTGGGCTTTCTTCGCCTTCGTTTCTTTGTCGAACCGGATCGGAGTTGAGATCTGGACGTAGATGACGTAGACCAAACCCACGATTGCTACGGCAAGAATGATTTGAAAGAGTTTTTTCATTTTAAATAAATATTTGTTATTAATTTTGCATCAATTAAAAACCGACGCATGTTCAGCACACGTATCGCGACCCAAATTTACGCTAAAATTTGTTTCGAAACAACTCCCGGACAAAAAAAAATTATAGAAAAGTTGTCCGAATACCTTGCAGACGACGATTTTTCGAGGATTTTCGTGCTGAACGGTTATGCCGGAACCGGAAAAACGACGCTTATCGCCGGACTTGTCGGCGCGCTTAAAGACCTGGGAATCAAACCCGTGCTGCTGGCTCCCACGGGACGTGCCGCCAAAGTGCTGGCCCAATACGCTCAAGAGAAGGCACTTACCATCCACAAACGCATTTACCGCCAGCGCACGAATGCTGATTACGAATCGAAATTCTCGCTCAACATCAACCCCGAACGCGGGGCGGTGTTCATCGTCGATGAGGCTTCGATGCTTTCGGACAACACGCAGGGCGGAGCCGTTTTCGGCAGCGGATCGTTGCTTTCGGACCTCGTGGAGTATGTCCGCAGCGGCCGCGGATGCCGTCTGGTGCTGGTCGGCGACAGCGCGCAGCTGCCGCCCGTCGGGGCCGATTTCAGCCCGGCGCTCGACCCGGTGTCGATGGATGCCTACGGCGGCATCGTCTACGGCACGATGGACGAGGTGGTGCGGCAGGAGGCGCAGTCGGGCATCCTCTTCAACGCCACGCTGGTGCGCTGCATGCTCGAAAACGGCCTTTACGAGATTCCCCGCTTCGAGATGGATTTTCCCGACATCGAGGCGGTCGTGGGCGGCGAGTTCCTCGAAAAACTTCAGGATTGCTATGCCAGATACGGCCGCGACGAGACGATCGTCATCACGCGCTCGAACAAGCGGGCCAACCGCTACAACGAGGGCATCCGCCGCAACGTGCTCTATGCCGAGGAGGAGATCGAGAGCGGCGACATGCTGATGGTCGTCAAGAATAACTACTACTTTCCCGAGCACACCGAAGACTGCCCGATGAACTTCATCGCCAACGGCGACATCGCGCGGCTGAAACGTCTCAGGCGGTTCGAGGATTTCTATGGTTTCCGCTTCGCCGACGCCGTGCTCGAATTTCCCGACTACAACGATGCGGAGATCGAGTGCAAGATTCTGTTGGATACGATCGCCTCGGAGTCGCCGTCGCTCACCCGGGAGGAGTCGACGCGCCTTTTCTACGAGGTGGAGAAGGACTACACGGACATCAAAAGCAAGTTGAAACGCTTTAAGGAAATTCGTGAGAATCCGCATTTTAACGCCGTTCAGGTGAAGTTTTCCTACGCCGTCACGTGCCACAAGGCGCAGGGCGGCCAGTGGCGG
>OGLG01001677.1_pt1 | contig 11969 bp, 11 predicted proteins | sample 1572621 | NCBI WGS metagenome assembly OGLG01 (sample SAMEA2581912, study PRJEB24529) | metagenome | biome: Human gut stool | place: China | collected 2011 | reverse complement strand
CCGAGGGGTCAAATCCCGCGTGCCCCAAGGGGTCAAACACACGCGCCTTTTCCAGTGGGTGATGTTTTTTGAAAGACACGGGAAGGGCGCGCACCTCCCCGTGTCTTGGAGTTGCTTGTATCTGTGACGACAGACTGCCGGTTTCGGGATAGTTTCTGGATGGTTGCGGATTCAGTGGTTGGAATTGCAGCTAAATTCCGGCAATCATGTCAGCAAATCGCAATCGTCTTTGACTGTGGATTACAATTTATGTGTAGTGGCGAGGCGGGGTCAAGGCTTCGGGCCTTTGGGCTTGCGCTGCTGCTTCTGCTGCGCCTCGTCTTTTGGCGCGGTCTGGCCCCGCTGGAGTGGGTCCTGCACGTTCTTAGTCGCCTCGTTGGTCTTGCCCTCATTGTTGACGGCTACCTGCGTCTTGCTTTCCTCGGCTATGCCGACAACCTTGTCGCGGTCGGGATATACGCGCGTGGTTTCGGGCTTCCGTTCCTTGGGGTCATACTGGAGATAGGCTGAAAAGGTGTTACCGCGAGAATCTTTAAGCTCACCGACATATACCTTCTCCCCTGCGAGATAGGCATCCTGCTTCGCCTTGTCCAGAGGTATGTCGAACCATTTGTGGAGACGTTTGGGGTTGCCGTTCTCGTCGTGCCAGTTGTCACGCAGGGCGCGTTCCGGCTGAAGCTGCTCGTTCAGCTCCTTATACAGATTTGAATTTACGAAGGCGACATCGCGCTTCGAGGCGTTGTACTGGAGGTCGGCATAGAATTTCTGCCCGTTGGGTAGCTCGACGTATTGTTTGGGTATGAGCGCGCCTGTCTTGAGATAGTTGATGTCGTCCATTGACAGGTCTATGTTGGCGACTTTTGGCTTGATGAAGGCCTCTTTTACGGTCACACACTCGATTTCGTTTGTGAGCTTATCGACGCTCACGAGGCATTTCTGTAACTCTCCCGTCTTGGGGTCGGCAAGTTCCACGACTTTGCCGAGGTTGCCTGTCTTTGCGAGTGCCTCCTTGTCTTCCTCGGAGAAGGTGTAGCCCCTGAAAGGCTGGTCGAGCTGCGGTTTCTCCTTCACGAAGTGAGGAATGAGTGAAAATGTGCCGTCTTCGTTGGTGCGGAACGACAGGCGTGCCTTCATTTCGTCGCCGCTGCCGTCGGTGTTGTTCCTGACTGTGAAGAGTTGCGGCGACTTGTGGTTGTAGATCATCTGCTGGAGCGCGCCCGACTTTTCAAGATCCTCGCGCTTGATGCCCCAGTCTTTTTCTATTGCCGGCCAGTCTATCTTTTCCGGGTCGATAGGCGGCACTTTCGTGGCTTTCGCCTCAACGCGGTATTTCTCCAGCATCGCCTTGTTGGTTTCGGGGTCGTTGAGCATTTCCGCCATAGGCTCGGCAAGTGCGTCGTAATCTTCGGCTGACATCTTGAAGATGCCGAAGGTTGTCGGGTTCTTCGCCTGACGCATGAAGTTGGCGATGAACGCTTCGAGTGGGTTCTGTCCTTTGTTGAACTTTACCATCTCGCTGAGCGGTGTCGATTTGACATCCGCCATCTGGGGAGTTCCGTCGGGGTTCTGCCCGACTACTGCGCCGATCTGCCCTGTTTCGTTGTTGCGGGCAATCAGCACCTCGTCCTTTTCAGGAGTCTGTTCCATAATGAATCATGATTTAGTGGTGATTAAATATTGGCGTTGCCGCCGGTTTGTTTTTTCTTCACTGTTCTGTATTCGGGATTTGAGGAACTGATGAAGTAGTTGTCAAGAAAAGCGTCGAAATCGCTTTGCAGCACGAATTTGATATTGCCTTCCCTGCTTTCATAGACGGTCAGTTTCCCTGCATCGCGGTATCGCTTTATTGTTTTCTCGCTGACATCAAGCCCGGTAACGAGGTCCGCGAGAAGGATTATAGGTTCACCGCGATAATAGAGTTTGCTCCGTCTGCTGTTTCCGCCGGGGCTTCTTGCCCGTTCTTCGATGAGCGCAAGATGCGCCATCACTGCGGTGCGGAAATCCGCTTCGCTTGCAGCCTTTTCCATAGGCTCACTCTGCGGTTCGGAGAGGTTGCGACTTGTGGTTGCTGCCGGAAAGGTAGTCAAGCATCTGCATGGCTCCGAGAAGAAGTCTGCCTGCGACGAGATATGTCGCAATTTCGGGTGTGATACGGCTGTGGGATAATTCAGCCTTGTTCTTTCCCGCAGGCTTTTTTCCTCGGTATTTTCTGTTGGTCTTGTGAGTGGGCTTCCTGTTGAAGCCCGACGGGTTTGGGGGTGTTGTCATATCCATTCGGGTAACGTGTTATTTGTTAGACTTATCGAGGTTAGTTCCTCGTTTGATAATATAACCTAATGGATTTCAGAAACGGCTATTTAACTCACGTTAAATTTGTAAATCTTTTATAGTAAGATAGATAGTTCAGCGATGTTAATTTCGTTGGAAGGAAGAATATTAAACCCTGCTCGAAGATTTTTCGTGTTTTTGGGGTGGAAATTATATTATAAAAGATCCAAAAAATAGCGTGCATTTCACGCTATCTCTATTGTCGGCTCTGGACTGCCTTGAACGAATTAGTGTGTATGCACGCTATGCGGAAGCATAGCATAATCATCACGCCAAGCTCGGTATTTGTCAATTTTCCAGATTTACAAAGGAACTTATGCGGAAGTTATGTTATCCTATATTGTTGATACGATTGGCTCTCCAATCGGTATTCTTTGCGATTTTGCGTTGCAAAGTTACGCATTTTTTCCGAGGTTGTCAAGCCTCGTTTCCATCGTCGGGGTTGATATGGTGCTTCTTACGGAGCTTGTAGAGGAATCTTTCCGATATTCCAAGTAGTTTTGCCGCTCCTTTCCATGTCCCGGCTCGTTGATAGGCTCTGACAATCTTATCCTTTTCTTCTTTAGGATTATGATGTGTCAAATCTTCAGATATGTCAGGGTTGGATTTGTCAAAGCTGAGATCTTCTTCTCCTATCGTGTCGCCTGTGGCATGGAAGGCGGCGAAAAGAACTGTGTCCTTCAACTCGCGGATATTGCCGGGCCACGGGGGTAACTTTAACGCCTTTATTGCAGACGCATCAAGCCGCTTTTTCGGATGCTGTTTTTTCTGTGCGTATTTTCTCAGAAGGTAGTCGGCTATGTCGGATATATCCTCGGTTGTTTCTCTCAGCGGCGGAACCGCGATACTTGTCTGCCGAAGAATGAAGAAAAGGTTGTCGCGGAAAGTTTCATCGGCAACCATCTTCAATAAAGACGAATTGGCGGTGCAAATGATACGCACATCGGGGTGTTCCTGCTCCAGTATGTGCAGAAATACCGATTGTTTCTCGAAGGTGAGCAACTGGATGTTCTTAATCACCAGCGTTCCGCCTTTTGCCTCCTGAAAGTAGCTCTCGATGCGGTTATACATCTCGCTGCGGTCGGATTCCGGGTCGTGTCTGCCGACCAGAGCTGCACCTCCGGCTTCCAAGACAATCAGAGGTTTCTGTGTTCTTGAACTTTGGAGATAGATTTGCCGTGCTATCTGCTCCTTGCCCATGCCGCTCTCGCCGAAGATTATGCAGTTGGCGTTGGTTGCCGCCACTCTTTCGATAGACTGCTCAATCTCGCGGAAGACTTTGCTCTGACGAGGAATAAGTGAGTTGCCGAGTTGAAGCACGATATTCTCCGGCTTTGCATATCTGGCAACTGTTTCCACAAGTTGCTTGTCAATCGCGGCTCGCTGGATTACGTTCACGGCACCGCCATCGCTCAACACTTCAAGCAAATCGGCACCATTCAGATTGTTTACTATGGCACAAACCGGAAAAGAAAATCCCTCTTCCTTTTGCCAGATTGCCAACTCTTTTGCGGAACCATCGGGCAGTTTATGGTCTGCCACAATAACCGCGCCGGGCGGAAGTTTTGCCACTTCCTCTTTTGCAGCCTCCATACTCCCAACATCAATCGGCTCGTATCCGGCTCGCGTTAGCAAGCCCGACATAAGCCGACGGTCGGATTCTGAGGCATCAACGATAAGAACTCTGTTCATGTCTGTTGTTGATTGGGTTAAACATTTAGTTCATATTTATATTTCATCAAAAGTCCCCCGACAAAAATGCCGAGGGCCTTCACAGTTCAATATTTTAAGTTCGCCGGAACTAATATCATTTCGATATTTGTTTGATTATATTGCTGATAGCCGTTTTGACTATCGATATAAAGTATAATGCAAGATCTATGAATTTAGTAGTGACGAATGTCCCAACCGAGCATATTAACCCAATTGTTATAATCGATTCCTTTCTAAAAGTCCAGCAGATTTACCTTTATACTTATTCATAGTTGCGTTGAAAGAATAGCGTACAATCAGTCTTATTGCTTGCGTATCACTATAATTCCACTTGTTTAGTGTCATCTGCTCTCCATATGTTATCATAGAGTTTCTTGCTGTCTTAAACACATCCGTGGCTTGAAGTTGGAAAAACCAATTATTCAAATTTTGGGTCATGCCTATATTTAATTGCCATGATGGTTTAAGAGTGACAACATCCATATCTCCTTGCGTTCGCCCCATCAAATCGGCAGTAAGATTAAAACCTTTGCCCAAATTTATTGTATTGTAAAAATTCCAAAACAAAATCGGGGTATTCATATTTCGGATTCCATTCATTGTTGAGATGTCAAAGTCCTGTCCCAACAGGTTTAGTCTTAATCTTGGAGACCACCTTTTGATTTTTGGAGACAAAGAAAGTACAACATTATATTTTGAAATGTGAGAAAAATTGTCATAAGACATCAGATTGATAGGCGAACCTGACTCGTAAGGCTTAATAACGCTCATTATTGCGTCTTTGTCATATTGCCAGCCCATACTGAAAAATATCCACTTCCATACCCCGGCTAATGAAATATCATGTATCATTTCTGAGGTCAGATATGGATTCCCGGTTTCATAAGTAAATCTGTCATCGTATTGAATTGCACTACTTAACTGGCTATAAAGCGGACGTTTAGTCTTAGCGGTATATGAAAGCGTAAAATTAGCTTTTCTTATGGGGAATGAAAAGTCAAAACTGGGATACAGTCTGCTATATTTTCTACTTTGTTCAGGAACAAAAGAAGAGAATATATAATAATCCGAGATAGTCCTCTCATATCTTATTCCTGCATAGAATTCTACTTCATTTACTGGAACATTGACAGACAGAAATCCTGCAACGGTAGATTCATTTATGTGATCATCGGCATCAGGCAGCCCGTCATTAGTATTTGTGAATTTATCTTTTCGGTCTGTTGAAGTAAACTCGTAACCGAACTCAAGTTCATTGTTGCCAAAGTTATATGAAGCTACTCCTTTGGATGCCCACAGGATGCTTTTAATGGCGTTTAGACTGCCAATACTTTTATCCCCGCTTTCATCACTTGTTTCAAATATAGCCTGTACGCTATTATTTCGCTGAGAATAAAAGTCATTGGTGATGTTTATTGTAAATGACTTGATTTTGCCAAGATAGTAGAGATTTACAGAGTTTGTAGGCAGACTCCGACGATTCCAGTGGGTGTCGTACACTATAGTCTCGTTCATAAGACCATTCAATAATATGTCTTCATCCGTATGCCAGTTTGATTTGGAATATGGCGTACCAGTATATTCGTATTTAATTCCTACTGAATGATGCTGATTTATTTGCCAGTTTATACCTACGTTTCCAACAAGATTAGTGCTTTTCGGTCTGATTAGCATGTCAGCATCAAGAAGATAATTGTCCTTATCGGTTCTTATATCAGTCGTATTCTGTTGCTCCTGAAATCTTCGTGCATGGTCAAAACTGAACGAGCCAAATACATCAATACCATCAGTTCTATAATTAAGAGACATATTATCAGCTTGTGAAAACGAATGAGCCTGCCGCCCTGACACTTGAAACGAGCCGCTTAAGCCATCACCTTGTTTTCTGACAGTTTTAATCAGGATTACAGATGTTATATCTGCACCATATTTCGCACCGGGATTCGAAAGGATCTCAACGCTCTGAATATCTTTTGAGGATATGCGTTCCAGTTCAGAACTGTCGAGCATCCGTCGTCCATTGATATAAATCTGAGGACTCCCTTTGCCTATGATTTCAATATTGCCTTCATTTGTTCTTATACCCGGCATTTGGGCTATGACATCGAAGCATGTTCCGGCATCACTTAACGGAGTACCTTTAATTGTCATGCTTATTCCTCCTTTTGAAAGCTTATATGGAGCGATGTTCGCTGTAACAACGACTTCCTCTAATAATCGTTCTTTAGGGTTTGTAACTGAGTCTGCGTTGTTGACTGACTGGGGAAAGGCCAGACAACAGGTGAATGACACCAATAAGAACATTATAATCTGTTTCATACTCTTTGTTTTTTGCTGCAAAGGTATTGGCAGACTCACTCTGCTCAAAGGATTTGTCGTTTCACATTTGTTTCAAAGCCGGAGGTTACGTTTCAAATTCGTTTCAAAATAAGCATAAGGATGTTATTTTCAACCAAATATAAATTTAGCCATTTCATCGGACAGTTTACCTTTCAGACGCGTTTTTCTTGACCTTACAGCTCCGACTGAAACGCCAAGACAAGCCGCAATAGCAGTATTTGAAACATGCATGACTGATAGTAGAGACGTCAGAATGTCATCCATAGACAGTTTGCCGGCATCCATTTTAATATCAACAATAAAATCTGCAAAACAATCAAGCAACGTCTGTCTTACCTTTGCCCGATCCTTTACCGAAAGGTAAGTTTCACTATCGTTATAGGCGATCTCGCCACGTTGAATCAAATCGAAGATACCGGTTTCCCGGAAACGGCTGACACTTATCTCAGCTCGCTTGACGATAATCTCAAATGAACCGGAATTCTCGTACGCATTTTCATCAGCCTCTATCAATATCTGCTTTTGCCGCAGGAGATCAAACTCTTTATGTAGTCGTATATATTTACTCTTGCCACGCCAGAATATCAATCCTGAGACTACCGCAGCCACCAAAATTACTACAAGGACAATAATCCACGCCCTTTGCGCACGTGTTTCCGAAGCTAATAACTCTATTTCAAGACTGGCATTGTTCTCTGCTATTTCAGTTTCAATCTTACGGTCAAGCGCGATACGCGCACTTATCGAATCATTGATTTCAGTTCCATCTCCGGGATAAACCTTTCCGGTCAAAGCATAGCTGACACAGTTGGATAACATTCGCAGACTATTGTAGGTATTGATTGAATAGTTTTCAGGAGCTGAGTCATATCGCTCTTTTGCGCGTTCAAGATAAGTATATGCTGAATCCGTTTGCCCGTGATTGAGATATAGGAAACCTTTGGTAATTAACTTGCCAAGATGTGCCCCTTCTATTCTGTCGAGGTATTTTATGCTTTTATGAAAATCCGCAGTGGAAAGATTGGAATAGTTTAATGCAAAAGTAGGATAATATGGGGAATTGGCAGGAGTATATTCAATAGCTTTATCGATGTAGGCAATGGCAGAATCGTTTTCATTCATAAAAGCATAATATATTCCTATATCATGCAATAACCGAGACCTGTTTTCCCCTAACGAATCCGCTCTATATGCTCGATGGCTGTATTCTATAGCCTTTTTATAATCTTTCTTTAGGAGGGGATGTGAGTAAAGTTCAGCGAGGTCAAGATATACATCACAAGTTGAGGGTGACGTTCGGGATGTAGATAAATCCGCTGCTTTGTGAAGATAGACGGCTGCCGAATCCTGTTGCCCCTTCCATAGCATTTTAATGGATGCAAGTTGATACATTTCCAATTGTATCACTCTCTTGTGAATAATGAGCGGCAGCATCATCTATTCCTCTCAACAGTAAATATGTTTTCCCTTTATTAAGTCTGTTTAATGCTGTCGTACGGACTTCGTCGGCATCGAAATCCACTCTGTTATAACTGCAAGCAGAAAAAATAACTATTAGGGTTATGTATAATACACTAATTTTATATTTAGTCATTTCAAGAGTCTATTGAGTTGATTATTCCAGTATCCGCCCTTGCCTCGGAAGCGCATTTAGATTTGTCCGGTATGGGAGGGTGTGAATAACACCGCCGAAAATCCGAACCAAAGCACAAAAGCCTCGACAAGTATGTAATCGGATTATTTATAAATGTTTGAGAATATAATTGATGACTCTCCAGCGATGAGTAACGATAACCTTTTTTTGTTTTTTGTCAATAGCATGAATTATTTGACCGCAAACTTTATCAAGTGGCATTACCCAAAACAAGCCAGTTCCTTTTGCCATTCGTGTATTAACTAAACCGGGGCGAATTTCAGTAACAGTAATGGCAGTTTTTCTTGCTTTGGCTTGTAAAGACTTAGTGTAATTTATTTGGAAAGCCTTGCTGGCACTATAAGATGGCGCAGTAGGAGTCGGCTGCAAACCGCCGACCGAAGTTATGGTTACCAAATGCCCTTCCCCCTTCTTTTCAAAATGCTTATAAATTGTGTCAACCACATTAGTCCAGCCCATTACGTTCGTGGATAATGTTGTTAACTCTTGTCTAATGTCAAGGGGGGCGTTCTGTTCTCCTATTCCGGCGCACACTATTGCCAAATCAATCGTTTTTAAGGATTTGATTATTTCAGCAAAAGAGGTGTCAAAATCCTGTATATCGGCAATATCAACCTGAGCCGCGAACGTATTTGACGGATTTGCAGCGCGTAACGTATCAAGTATGTTTTTTCTTCTCCCCATAATAGCAACCTGATTACCGCATGAAACATAATGAGAGTAAAGAAAATTACCAATACCGGAGGTAGCACCAATTATAAGAATATTCATTGATTGACAGCTAAGGGAGTGGATGTTTAAGAGTTATGAAGTCATACGCCAATAATCACCGCACCAGTCAGAAACGGACAAGCACATAGTAGAAAGAACTGCCCTAATGACAGTCCCCAACGTAATGATGAGTATTTTTATAAGTCTATTCATATCAAATGGTAAATTATCAGCAAAATTAGGCTGAAAAATCCATTTGAGATTTCACATTTGTTAAGTGCGATTAGTTTCTTTTATTTCTTTGCGTAATCGACTGAGATGTCCCGGTGTAATTCTTAAAAAAGAGGCGATGTCTTTCAGTTGGAACATTTCAAACAATCTGGGATGGGTGGAGATAAGTTGTTTATATCTTTGGATAGGCTCATCTGTGTAAGACTCAATGAGTCTATCATAAACTTGGCGAAATAGTTTTTCGCTCTCCTTTGCTACTTTAAGCTGAAAATCCTTATCGACAAACAGCCTATTGCGTAACTTGCTGGTTGAAACACAATAAATCTCACTTGGAGAGTTTACCTTGATTGAAACTTTTGATGGAAGTCCGTAAATTGAATCTGGAAAATCAGCTACAAATTCCCCCGCAAATTCCAAATTGATTATATGCTCATTGCCTTCCGAATCGACAACTATGTACTTAAGAGTCCCTGCCTTGATAAAACCGATAAAGCGACCTATTCTGCCAGCTTCTAAGAAAAATTCTCCAGCTTTATAATGGCGCAATTCTCCCTCTCTGACGCAAATGTCGCGCCAGTAATCAGTATCAATTGTTGATATGTACGGGTTAAACTCATCCATTATCTTTTTTAATCTGCTGGTGTTTATTCATTTGCAAAGTTACAAATAAAATCTGCAAGTTGGTGATAATCGGGTAAAAATCTCTACCATCACATAATAGGATACTCTTAAATAGTATGTGAACAAAGTTTTTCAAGAAAGGAAAGCAGACAGATAATAAGAACCACTATCTGCCTGCTGAAACTTAATTATAGAGATGCGCTGCGGTGTATTTGGCGTGAAGGATTAATTGAAGTATGATAGCTCGATTGTGGCTCCGCAACCATAGTTTCATTAGAGCCGGTAGTTTGAGATGGATTATCTCTCACTTCGACCTTTTGAATTTCATCAGATTTTACTTCCTCGCCGAAGTCCTGTTTCTCTTGTTTGGGCGCAAGCTCGGCGGTAATCTTTTGGTCAAGGGTGGCAAGCTCCGCTTTGAGGGCTTTCAGCTCGTCTTCCTTGCCCCATGTGCGGGTGGCGATGGCTTGGAGTGTCGGCAGATCCACCCGGAGTTTCTCTATTTGGTTCTGATGTGATTTGATAACCTCCGGTATTCTCTCCAGCGCGTTCAGAAAGTTCATACAGGCGGCCTGCGTGTCCGACATGGCAAGATAACCGTTATTATATGTGTAACGGTACTGCCCCTCCACGACAAAATGGCTGCGTATGGCTTCCACCCCGTCCACGAGAGTGCGCTCGGATTTTATGCTCACGGGGAAGCCGTAAATCTCGCCGATACGCACATACTCGCCTTGCGTGTTTGTGGAACGGGCCAGTGACTGAAGATATTTACCCATGCGCTCAGTGTCGGTGAACTCACATTTGTCAAGTTTCAGCGCATTTATCGCGTTGCCGTCGCTGTCACGCTGCACTACCGACATAAATCTGGCGCGGTCTTCCTCCATCTTCGATATGATGATTTCCAGCTTCTCTATATCGTCGGTGCGGGTGCGCAGTTTCATTCTGTTTTCGCCGAGCCCCTTGTTGAACGAGCGGTGTTCGCTCTCCAGAGCCGCTATACGCTTCTCAAGTTTGGCCTTTTCAAGCAGGTCGGTATTGCCGGAGAGGATAGCCACATACTCCGAGTAGTTCATCCCTGATTTCTCGTCTGAGCTGCCCTCGTCGATGGTACGCGCTCCCATAGCTCCGCTTTTGAGCTGGTGGATGAAGGTCTGCTTGCAGTGCAGTAGGTTGAACTTGTAGGCGTCGAGAGAACGCTCAACGGCATAGATTATCACATCGACCTTGTTGTCGTTGTAGAGTTTGGCAACCTCGTTTCCCTTGCGTATGGCACGGCCCTCGCGCTGCTCCAAGTCGCTGGGTCGCCAAGGGCAGTCAAGATGATGGACCGCCACGGCGCGCTGCTGGGCGTTGACACCTGTCCCCAGCATTGATGTCGAGCCAAAAAGCACACGGATTCTTCCGGCGTTCATGTCGGCAATCATGCGGTCTTTCGCCCTCGGTGTGCCACACTCCTGAATGAAGCGTATCTCTCCGGCGGGTATGCCGTGGGCTTCTATGAGCTTGCGCTTGATTTCGGAATACACGCTCCACTCGCCCGGCTTGTATGTGCCTATGTCGCTGAAAACAAACTGCGTGCCTTTCTGCTCGTCGAAGCGTCGGTAATACTCGGCTATGCGTGCGGCACAGATACTCGCCTTGTTGCCGGGATTGTCGCCGTATGCCGGATCAATCATGCGCATATCCAGCGACATCTTGCGGGCATAATCGGTGGCGATGAGCATACGCGCCTTGTCCTCGCTCTCTGACAGCGGCAGACGACCGAGAACAGTGGCATCACCGCTTTCCGCGAACATCATCAGCTTTTTGATAAATTCCTCCTGCTCCGGTGTCGGCGGTATATTGCACATTATTTCATTCTTCTCCGGGCGGTCAACGCCGACATCTTCTGAGGTTCGATAATCGGTGATTTCGTTGTAAAATGCCGCCAGTTCCGGCACCTTGATAAAGAAGCGGAAACGCTCCTTCTGGGCTATTGTATTGGTAACGGTAAACTCAAAATCGCGCGTCTTTTTTGCGAAGATTGCCGCCCAAGCGTCGAAACAGGTAATGCCCTGCGATTCGAGCGCGTGGGGACGCAGATATTTGAAAAGCAGGAACAGTTCCGTCAGGGAGTTGGAGATGGTTGTTCCGGAAAGAAAAGTCGCTCCGAGGTCGCGCCCTGTGCGCTCCTGTATGGTGCGTATGGCATACAGAAGATTGAGGGCACGGTTACTGCCCTCGGAGTTGCCGAGGCCGGCAACACGGTCGTGACGGGTGTTGAACGTGAGGTTTTTGAAATAGTGTGACTTATCGGAAATTTCCGATAAATCACATTATCAGAACTTTTTGCGGCTACCGATTTTTACGCATATCGCGTTGAAATTTA
>OGLG01001675.1_pt1 | contig 11974 bp, 8 predicted proteins | sample 1572621 | NCBI WGS metagenome assembly OGLG01 (sample SAMEA2581912, study PRJEB24529) | metagenome | biome: Human gut stool | place: China | collected 2011 | reverse complement strand
AGGGGTTGAAGCAGATGTTCGTACCGGGACGCATCATGAAGCAGTTCGATGTCTGGACAAGGTTCGTGCTGATCACAGGAGTCTGGTCCAGCAATTGGATACGGGGATCGCCGCGGTAGTCGGTGTTCCGGATATTTATCGTATAGTTGTAGTTCGTGCTCTCCAAAAGGTTGAAATCCGACACGTCGTTCCCTCCCAGATAGGCCCGGTAGTACATACGTTCCAACCCGTCTTTGCTGTCCACCACGAGCTCCATATACGTAGCAGAGGCATGAGCGTACTCTTTCGTGCGGTAATACTCGGAGGTCACGCTACGAGACTTGCCTTTCGCGTTGGCGGGCATCCAAGTGGTTAACGAGCCTTCGTTTGCGGCATCGACACCTTTCAAGCGGTACAAGTCCTTGTATTCCACCGTGGAGATCGGGTAAAGATCGCCCTCGAAGCGAGAGTCGGTCTCCGTCGGGGACATAAGATAATAGACAGTGGGCACTTGGCAGAGTTTTACCTCCTTCAAGGTATAGTCGGTACGCAATCCCTCGGCGAACTTCCAGTTCACCGTGAGACGCACGGCGAGGCGCTTCAAAAGGATACGGGCATCGCTACCATCCGCGCTTTGGATGACGATCTTGCCCTCATTCGTCACGTTCACGTTCTTCAAGAGGATGAAGTAAGGCATGGCGTTGATGTCGTTGGTGCCACCATCCCCTATCCCATTGATGGTGGAGGCATCGGCAAGCCTTCCTTGAAGGTCGCTCCAGCTAGGGCTGCCGGAAAATTCGGATATGGCGTTCGAGGAGCCACGGGCCACGATGATAAGCTGGCAGTTCTCGCAAGCAACCAAGTCGACGGTCAAGGGGGAGCCAGTGGCTTGGCTGACTGTAGGGGTTAGCTTCTTGAAATTCCTGTTGGAATCATACTGCAAGATCTGCAAGTTATGGAGTTGGTCCGGCTTGGCACTGGCCAAGGCATCCGCCTTTGTCCGGACAGCGGCAGGCACCAGACGAACGTCGAAGGCCCCGTTATTCCTCGCCCCTACGCTCTTCGTCCCGGATGATCCGGCATTCAGTGACGCCGCATCCACCTCGTCGGCGATACCCACGCACAAGGATACCTCCACCGTCTTGCCTCCACCTGTAGACGGGCAGGGTGAATCGAGACGATCCTCACAACTTGACATTCCTAACATCGATACTATTGACATCATCATCAATACTGCTTTTTGTAATTTTACACCTATTTCCTCCATAACTGCACGTGCTTTTTCACTACTACATTTCACATTTTTTTACTTGAATCACGCTGTCTCTTTCTTACGCAGAAAGAGACAACAGGAGAATAAACGCTCCTATCCACTGTTTTTCAAGCCCTTGGAAATGTTAATAGGACAAAGCACGTCACGCTTGACGGCTCGCTATTGTTTGTCTTTTTTAATTTTGACAAAAGATTTAAGCTCTTATCTTGCCTTTGTCAGCAATTTGAGCTACTTTTACGTCCGAAAACGGATATTTATCCGTCATTCTGAAAGTTGTCTCTTTCTGCGTAAGAAAGGGACAACTTTTTTTCTCTCACACCTTCATTCTCAATATCTTCCATTTTCTTTCCTTTTTTACATTTTCATTCATTTCGCTTTTTGTCTCTTTACAAATCACTACTCATTTAACATTTCGGACTTACTGTCCGGAAAGGCACGCACGAAACCGCACGATACCCGACGGGGGTACCGTGTAACTTCACGCACGCGACAACAATTATATCATCGCATGACGGGATTAATAAGGATAAAAAGTGTTATTTTACTCGGTGGTCTTCACCCACACACGCTTGCCATCGAACGTGATGGCCATCTCCAGAATATCACGCACACCAGCCGCATGGAGCGTGGCGGCGTATCGCTTGTCTTTTATTTGCTGCAGAGCCGTATCCAACGTCGTCTCGACCGTGCTGCTCATTCGAAGGCGTTTCAGCTCCATGATATATCCACGGCGGCTAACGTCAACAGGGCACATCAAGATGTCATATCGGCCTAAGCCCGACTCACGGTTGCTGCTCACCTCGTACGCGCCGTGACTTACCAGCATTCCCAACAAGAACGCCTGATAGACCTTTTCCGGCTCACGCCCGTTCGTGTCGTAATAGGAGAGCGTATTCACGACGAAGTCATTCAATAGCCGCTGGAAGATATTCATCTCGTTCTCGTCCAAAGCCTGCAGCATCATCTCCAAGCGGTCGTTCTTCACGGGGCCGTCGTTGATCCAGCCCCGGATGATCGTAGAAAAAACCGTGGAAACCTCCGTGTTCGGCACCCCCAAGGTGTACGACATCAAGTGATCCGGGGTCATTCTCCCCTCCGACGCTTTCAGATAGCCGCTGAACAGCATGAAAGACCAGATGTTGGACGCACTAGACAACAAGTCCGGGAAAGCCAGCTTGTCGTTGATCACGCTACACAGGCTACCGCCTTGGACTAGCGTCTCGATCCCCTTCCGTACTTGGGAGGGGCCCTCCGCTATCAAATGACGAAGCAACACGTCGGAGCCTGTGTTCACCCAGTAAGGGGCAAAGACACCACCTTTATTTATATAGTTCAATACAGACCATGGATTATAGACCACCTCATTCCCGAACAGATAACCGTTATACCAGTGCTTGACCTCTGACTTCTGATCACCCAACGAGTATGAGTCGAGCAGCGTGTCGACATCCACTTGCGTGAAGCCAAACGCCGTACTCATCGGACGATCCAGCAAGGTATCCACGTCGATATTGTTCAGCCCGCTAAAGATCGACTCCTTGCTTACACGGAGGATACCCGTGATAACACCACGGAAGATGGACGTATTGTCCTTGAAAACCATCGACATGAAGTTGCGCATGAAGACGATCATCCGATCATAAAAGCCCTTGTCGAAAGCCACATGGATCGGAGTATCATACTCATCGAGCAATACCAGAGGGGGCATACCCCAATGAAGCGTCAACAGTTCGGATAGCAAGCTAATGGAACCCTCTAATTGCCCCCGGGAAGCCTTGCCCTCATAAAGTGCCATAAAGTCATCCAAGTAATTAGGCCGCATCTTAGGAGAATCGAGCAAGTAAGCATGGCGAGTAAACTCGTTTTTCAACTCATAGCCTATTCTGACCAACGTGTCCTCGAACGTATCCGCCTTGCAGTCCTTCAACGTCAACATGATCACAGGGTATTGACCTTGATGCTTATCGAAATCCTTCCACTCCCGGATACGCTTGCCGTCGAACAACGGGCGGAACACGTTACCATCCGTCTTTTCGAAGAAGTACCGCAGCATCGAAAGGTTCAGCGTCTTGCCGAAGCGACGCGGACGGGGCAACAACGTGATCTTGCTACCATTCTCCAGAAGCTCACGGATAAAGTCTGTCTTATCCACATAATAAAAACCTTCATCTATCAATTCCTTGTAATCGCTGATGCCGATCGGTATTCTTCTCGTCTCCATAAGTATCACTATTTTGAGTTGTGAATACAAATATAACAATTTATATGACAACAGCGATTATCACTTTTCCTTATTAATCTCATCATGTCAAAGAACTCGTTTTTCGTTATCTTCTCAATTCGCCCGTTCTTGGATGCAACGAACCGAATGAGCATCCGTTTGGTTCCAGGTCTTCCGTATATTATTCGCGCTACTCCCTGTCGGTCTATCAAACGGATACCCCCCGTAATTCACCGAAAAGGCATAAGCCTGCGCGGTATTAGTAGCATCTATTTCCCGGCACCATATATTTGTCATCCAACCTATATACATAAATTGGGTCTCAAACCGTTGATATCCATTGAAGCGAAAATAGGTGGTATTACCGTTCCCATTACCCTCGTAATACAATACCGCTCCGCCGTCATTTAACACAGAGGCCCCGTTTTTTATATTAATCGATATATTATCCTTTTGCCCAGTACTTTCCTCATAACCATCCTGTGTAAAAAAAGACTTGAAGTTCTTGTATGAGGCAACTCTCCATCCTACCGGACAAGGGTCATGTTCATTTTTCTGAGATAATTCCGATTGCCAGCGTGCTCCACTAAATGAGTTCCAATTTGAATGGAACCTTGTAGGATCCTTGTAAGCAACGGAATAATTCTTACTTCCCGACGTACTATAAGATCTTTGGTAAAAAGAGAATCCATCCGGTTTATATAAATTCAACATTCCCAAGGTCGGCTCTGTCCCGGATACAATTATCACATTCTTGGCTACATCCGAATAACTGCTGGGGAAAGGATCTTTTCTTCCCCATTGGTAATGGAAACCGTTGGCACTCGATCTTTCCTCCTCGGTATCAGGAACCTCCGTATAACCGGCGTTCGCTCCCAGATTACGATCCATCATAGGATATTGATCATCGCAACGATACGTATATTTTTGTTTTCTTTTATTTGCCGGTGTAAATACGCTTGTATTCCCCGTAATATCCGGGTTATAGTCCGTCACCCATATGTGCCAGCTCCAAAGGATATTACCCGTGCCGTTATCCCCATCGTAAGCCGCTATCACACCGCTACCTCCCCTTGTGTTCGGGGCTACACGGCAATAGATTCGGGCGTTGTCCAGACTCGTACCATTCTTTAAGTCCACAATATTTGTCTGGTCATCCTCAGGTTTGCCGGGAACGTATGTATTGACAATTCCTAAAACCGGATCACCTAGATCGCCATACTCCAACGTCTGCCAAAGTACCTTTACGGATTTGATGGGGGTATTGATCGTTCCGCCGCTTACATTACACCAGTCCGCCGCTTGCATCACGGTATTCTCCACAGTCGCACCGTTCACGTGATATTTATAAGGGTTGAAGCAAAAAGCGCCACCCGGTACCACCATAAAGCAGTTTGCCGTAGGGACAAAATTGTTGTTATTCTCGGAGGCCAAGATGGGGTCGATAATCGTGATACGTTTATCGTTTACAGGGAGAGACGTGTGCGACATTGTAACTTTGTATGTATAATTCGTATTCTCCTTTAAGTCGAAATTCTGGCTTGAGGTACCTCCCAGATAGACACGGTAGCTGAGTTTCTGCTTGCCGTTTTTAGTATTTTGAGTCACGAAGGTGGCATATGCGCTACCTTTCGGGGCATTCTCCTTCGTGCGGTAATAACTGGAGGTAGCGTTGGAATTATTACCTCTTACCACCGTGGGAATCCAGCAGGAATAGCTTCCTGCATCCTTGATGGACGATTCCGGTAGCTGGATAGTCCGATATTTATCCTGTAAAGAAGGATAACTACCATTATTGTCTGGCGTAGGGATCAATTTATAACCGAAAGGAATAGATTGAAGAAGGATTTGACTCATCTTATAATACTGGCTTGCATATTGATTTTCCCAAGCTAACATAAGACGGGTGGCCATACGGCGCAAAAGGACACGGACATCCGTACCGTCGGGACTTTGGATTTTGTAGGTACTACCATCGTTCACGACCCTCACTTTCGGGAGGTGCAAGATATAGGGCATGCTATTGATTACGCTCTTATTTGTCGCATACGCCTCCGAGGTTATGTTTTCGATCGTGGATGCGCTGACCTCCATGCCCTGTACACCGGAAAGGCTTTTATCTTTAAGAGTACCAACCGTATAAGCAGAGCCGTTATACCCCCGGGCGATGATCACGAGCAGGCACTCATCTTGAGCGGACAAGGTGAAGGTGAACGATTCGCCTATTCCCTTATCGCCTATTACACCAGAGTTAGTATTTAAGCAATTGCCATTTCCATCGTATTGCCAAACCTCCAGACCATAGAGCTTATCGGGCTTTGCCGTGGACAATGGATCGTTCGGTAGCGTAACCGCTTTCGTAGTCTTCGTGGAAACCAAGCGGACATCAAGGCCCGTGCCGCCTGCGGATTTCGTATCCACCGGAGCCGATTCCAGCCCTGCACCCTCTTCCTCGTCCGCCAAACCTACGCAGAGCGATACCTCCACCTGCTCACCCTCGCTTACCGAAGGGCGGGGCCTATCCAAGCGGTCCTCGCAACTTACCATATGTACCATCGACAATAATGTTACCATCATTCCTATTTCTCTCAATTTTGAACCTATGACCTTCATAGGACTACATCATTTACACTATTTAACTCAAAAACGGTTGTCTCTTTCTTACACAGAAAGAGACAAGAGTGTCCCTTTTTACGAAAGAGCACTGTTTTTCAAGCTGTTGCAAATATTAATTTCATCAACATGTTCCGCAGAGCGGGCATAGGCATTGTATACCTTCTTTTATTTTGGCAAAAGAATCATTGATTTTCTTGCCTTTCTCGGCTACTTACGCTACCTTAGCGCCCGAAAACGGATAAATAGCCGACATTTAGTAATCTGTCTCTTTCTGTGTAAGAAAGAGACATTTTTTTTGCACCCTATTCCTTTATTCTCAATATCTTCCATCTTTCATCGTTATCTTTCATTTCCATTCATTTCCTCATTTGTCTCTTTACAAAACACCACACATTTAACACTTCGAACGTTTCATACAAAACGGAATGCACGAGGTCGCACGATTCCTGACGGGGGAACCGTGTATGCGGACTACATCTCTATAGCAAGTTAGTTCACTTTAAAAGAGTGGATTTGAATGAAAAAAATTCATAACTATGAATGAAGAAAAACATAGTTATGAATTGGAAATTTCATAGTTATGATTTTTAATGCTCATAACAGAACGTCCGGAGATGCCGCTAACAGCCTCCTTTCCAAGCATCGGCGCATGCACCCCTTGATACAGGCGAACCGGGGCCGTTTCCACCCTCGCCTCGTCCCATACATCCGCTTCCACAAAAGAATTAATCAGCTGAGTCCCACCTTCCACCAATAAGGAATCCAACTTCCGGACAGCAAGATGATCTAGCACTTGCCGGATCACCGGACCCTCGAAATCTATCCGGATATACTCCACGTTCTCTCGGTTTTCCACTTCCTTCTCCGTAAATATTAATGTACGTGAGGAACCATTCAGCAACCGATAAGAATCGGGAATAACGAGCCGGCGATCCAATACGACCCTAACCGGAGAATTACCGGACCAATGGCGCACGTTCAATGAAGGATTGTCCAATAAAGCGGTCCGTGTACCGACCATGATAGCCGCCACCTCCGAGCGAAGTTTATGCACCAAGCGTGAAGTCTCCGGAGAAGACAAAACCGTGACCGGCTCCGACACGTCCGTACGCAAACGATCGATAAACCCATCCTCGCTCTGCGCCCATTTCAAGATAATATAAGGACGGCCTTTCGTTTGTAGCGTCATAAACGCCTTGTTCAACGCACGGGCTTCTTCCTCCATCACGCCTGTGACCACCTCGACACCGGCCTCACGCAACATCCGCACGCCTCGCCCCGACACCTCGGGAAAAGGATCCAAGCAACCGACCACCACCCGTGGAATCCCTTTCCGGATAATCAACTCGGCGCAAGGAGGCGTCTTCCCATAATGAGAGCAAGGCTCCAGACTCACATAAATCGTACTGTCTTTCAACAAAGACTCGTCTTTCACGGAAGCGATAGCATTCACCTCGGCATGCGCCTCCCCACATTTCCTGTGAAATCCCTCACCGATAATACGGCCCTTATGCACAACCACCGCGCCAACCATCGGATTCGGACTGACATTTCCCCTCCCTCCTTTGGCCAACTCGATGCAACGAGCCATGTATTTCTCTTCAACCTCTATCATAATCTTTGCATATAAACGGTTTTTACACTACTTTCGCGATAAAACAAGAGTAAGATATGACTGAGACCATCGCCTACATCCGAAATTCCCTCAAAGATATTTATCCTCCCGGCGAAGCCCAAGCGCTCGTCCGGCTCATCATGGAACGTGTTTGCGGTCTTTCTACCCATCAACTCCTGTTAGGCAAAGGTAAAGAATTATCTGATACGGAGAAATTTAAAATCAAGGAGATTGTAGAAGGACTGCGTTTATACAAGCCCATACAATACTTATTAGGCATAGCGGATTTTTACGGGATAGAGTTTAAGGTGACGCCGGACGTATTGATTCCCCGCCCGGAAACCGCCGAGTTGGTCGAGCGGATCATCACGGACTACCGAGGCCAAGCCCCTCGTATATTAGATATTGGTACGGGAAGCGGCTGTATCGCTATTTCCTTGGCGAAACATCTTCCGAAGGCTGAGGTAGCGGCGGTGGATATATCACCCGAAGCGCTCGCCGTGGCCGAGGAGAACGCCCGACTGAATCAAGTTTCCGTATCTTTCCTCGAATTGGATATCCTTTCCGAAGGTTATCCCAGTTTCATGCAAGGAAAACTAAAGTTTCACGTAGAAGAAACAAAAGTTTCACGTAAGGAAAACAAAAGTTTCACGTACATGAAACCAAAATCCCATACGGAAGAAACCGCTGTTTCTCCTATAGGCAACTTCAATTGCATCGTCAGCAACCCTCCTTATATAATGAATAAGGAGAAAGCGACCATGGAAGCGAACGTTTTGGAGAACGAGCCTCACATGGCCTTGTTCGTTCCCGATGACGATCCGCTTCTCTTTTACCGGGCCATCGCCCGCTTCGGACAAAGGCATTTGGTGGAAGGCGGGCATCTTTACTTCGAGATCAACGCCCTTTGCGGAAAAGAGACCGTAGCGATGCTACGTCAAGAGAATTACACCGAAGTCGAATTAATACAAGATTTATACGGAAAAGACCGTATCGTAAAAGCAAAAATATGAAAGAGATAACCGAACCCGAGATGTTGCACCGGGCAGCCGCCTATTGCTCCACCGCCGAACGCTGCATACAAGACGTACAGAAAAAGATCGATGCCGCCGGACTTCCTCCCGACGCCTCCGAGCGTATCATCGCCCGATTGCTGAAAGAGCGGTTTATCGACGAATCCCGTTACACCCGTTTCTTCGTGAACGATAAGCTACGGTTCAATAAATGGGGACGGGTAAAAATAGGCTACGAGCTTTATAAGAAAAACATCCCCTCCCCGATCCGGGAAGAATCGCTCGCCGCCATCGACGAGGGAGAATACCGCTCCATCTTACTCGATTTACTAAAAAGCAAAAAGAAATCGACAAAAGGAAAAGACGAGCGGGACCTATTCAACAAGTTACTCCGTTTCGCCGCCGGACGAGGTTTCGAAAGCCGGATCACGTTGGATTGCCTAAGCCAATTATTCAAAGGAACAGACTGCGAGGATTATGCCGACGACATGGAATAATCTGCTCAACCTGTTTTTCCCAAACTTATGTAAAATATGTAAACGACCACTCGTCGAGGGAGAAGAACAAATTTGCCTGAAATGCCTATGCGACCTGCCGCACACGGGATATCATCAACTGGTGAACAACCCCGTCGAGCAACTTTTTATCGGAAAAGACCGGATCGAATACGCCACCGCTTATCTACGATACGAGAAAGGCGGAAAAGTACAAAGCCTGATACACTCGCTCAAATACCATGATAATAAAGAGCTGGGCTATCTACTCGGACGGCAGATAGCGAGAGAGCTCCAAACGGATCACAGCCCGATATGTACCGTAGACCTCCTTATCCCCGTTCCCCTGCATCCCCGCAAAAAACGGCAAAGAGGTTACAACCAGTCCGAATGGATCGCCTCCGGCATCCGTTCCATATGGGATATCCCCATCGATACGCAAAGTCTGGCCCGCACCACCCACACAAGCACCCAAACTCGTAAGGCCATTTACGACCGCTGGTTAAATGTATGTTCTATTTTTAATGTCATTCATCCGGAAAGCTTAAAAAACAAACATATCCTGCTCATAGACGACGTGATCACAACCGGAGCCACGATTTCCGCTTGCGCAAAGGCTTTATCAGGGATTCCGGGCATACGCATCAGCATTTTAGCCCTATCTGTCGCATAAATATTAATAAAAAATTAACGTACGATATTCAAGGTAATGTCATTCAGTTTATCTATTTTTGCAGACTGATATAAATATAGGATTGTATGAAAACACTGGAAAGTTTAGTAGCAGAAAAATTATTAAAGATTAAAGCCGTAAAGTTGCAACCGGCCAATCCGTTTACTTGGGCATCCGGCTGGAAATCTCCGATCTACAATGACAACCGAAAGACTCTTTCTTATCCGGTCGTTCGTAGCTTCATTAAATTGGAGTTGGCTCGTGTGATTAGTGAAAAATTCGAGAACGTAGATGCCATTGCCGGTGTTGCTACAGGCGCGATCGCTCAAGGTGCTTTAGTAGCCGATTTATTAGGATTGCCATTCGTATACATCCGCTCTACGCCAAAAGATCATGGATTGGAAAACCTTATCGAAGGAGAATTGAAACCGGGTTCTAAAGTAGTGATCATCGAGGATTTGGTATCTACCGGAGGTAGTAGCTTGAAAGCCGTACAGGCCGTACGTAACTTTGGTTGCGATGTCGCGGGTATGGTAGCTATCTTTACCTATGGATTCCCTGTAGCGGAAGCCGCTTTCAAAGACGCTAAAGTAACATTGACTACATTGAGTAACTACGACGCAGTCTTGGAAGAAGCTGTCCGTACGCATTACATCGATGAGTCTGAGATCGCGGTTCTTCAGGAATGGCGTAAAGATCCGGCTAACTGGGACCCGAAATAAGTAATAAACAAAAAGACACTCAATGACTGAAGAATTTGTGAGTGAGGTCAAACAGATCCCACACAATGATGAACGTATCTTCACGATGTTGTCCGATCTTTCCAACTTGGAACGTATCAAGGATCGCATCCCGCAAGATAAAATAAAAAATTTTGAGTTCGACAGCGATACCTGTAGTTTCGCTGTCGATCCCGTTGGTAAGATTACCTTCCAGATCGTAGAAAGAGAGCCGAATAAATTAATCAAGTTCACGACGACCAACTCTCCTGTTCCCCTTTTCTTGTGGATACAATTGAAACAGGTGGCCGAGGACGACACACGGTTAAAAATCACGGTTCGTGCCGATCTGAATCCGTTCTTGAAACCAATGGTATCGAAACCTCTGCAGGATGCTGTAGATAAAATATCTACAATCATAGCTACCCTGCCTTATTAATTCAATACAATGGCACAAAAACTTTGGGAAAAAAATGTACAGGTAGATCATGAAGTAGATATCTTCACGGTAGGTAAGGACCGTGAGATGGATCTTTACCTCGCTAAATATGACGTATTAGGCTCTATGGCGCATATCACGATGCTGGAAAGTATCGGTTTATTGACCAAAGAGGAACTAAACGTCTTATTAGCAGAATTACGGAATATATACGCCGTAGCGGATCGTGGAGAATTCATCATCGAGGAAGGCATCGAGGATGTGCACTCGCAGGTGGAACTCATGCTTACACGCCGTTTGGGCGATATGGGCAAGAAGATCCATAGCGGGCGTTCCCGCAATGATCAGGTTCTATTGGATCTGAAACTTTTCACCCGTTCGCAAATACAAGAATTGGTTGAGTTGGTTTCCGGCTTGTTCGACGTTTTGATCTCCCAGAGTAACCGGTACAAGGATGTACTGCTTCCCGGATATACGCATCTACAGGTAGCTATGCCCTCTTCGTTCGGACTTTGGTTCGGCGCTTACGCGGAGAGCTTGGTAGATGATTTGCAACTTATGCAAGCCGCATACCGTATTTGCAACCGTAACCCGCTGGGTTCCGCCGCCGGATATGGTTCATCCTTCCCGCTAAACCGCCAGATGACTACGGATTTATTAGGTTTCGACTCGCTGGACTACAATGTGGTATACGCCCAGATGGGACGTGGCAAGATGGAACGCACCGTGGCTTTCGCTATGGCGGGTATCGCCGCTACGCTCTCCAAGTTAGCGTTCGACGCTTGTATGTTCAATAGCCAGAACTTTGGCTTCATCAAACTGCCGGATCAGTTCACGACCGGCTCCAGTATCATGCCGCATAAGAAGAATCCGGATGTATTTGAGTTGACACGTGCCAAATGCAATAAGCTTCAAGGCTTGCCTCAGCAAAT
>OGLG01001668.1_pt1 | contig 12017 bp, 12 predicted proteins | sample 1572621 | NCBI WGS metagenome assembly OGLG01 (sample SAMEA2581912, study PRJEB24529) | metagenome | biome: Human gut stool | place: China | collected 2011 | reverse complement strand
AGGTGGAACCGTCATACGATGCTTTCTTTCCAACTAAAATGGTTGTACAAGGCATAGCTATAGCCCTCCTTTTGCTGTCTTATGCTTCCGATTATGACGCCAATGGCAAGGCCTATCATGCAGCCTACAAACAGTGTAAGGATGATCGCCGGATATTTGTGTCCAAAGTCCACTCCAAGAAAGGTCATATACAGAAGGGTTATAAGCTCAACAACAAAATGTATGAACAGTATTGCCGCATATTCCGCACATACTATCATCAGCTTTCCGGTGGCTGATATGTTTCTCCTCATTCCCAGGGCACTTACATTTCCCTGGATGTTGTGAGTTGTATACAGGGATGAAAATGAGGCGAAGAGACAACTCATGGCAAATATAGCAAAGAAATAATTATTGTACTGATCCTGGGAGCCGTCGGTGGTTGCCTCCTCTGTATAGAATACAGTATCCCATAACATAGATCCCATGATCTCCGACAGCTTATCCGGATCATCCTCTGCAATCTTCTTATACATGTAGCTGTTCTGTAGATACTGATCCAATATATTCTTGACCGTTGATGTTTTGTAGTTCTCATCTCTTGTATCCATATGACAGTCCCCAGAATATATGACCGCACACACCTCATCATTGTTTAAAGCGTCCTGTGCCTCCTGCTCATCCATTACTTCCGGCTCAATAAGTGCCTCACCATTCTCTCCCTTTATGGATGAGAATAAGGTATTAAGCATTAACGAATTGTCCGTCTCCTGTTCCACCAGAGCCACCTTCACGTCCTTAAACATCTCACCCTTCTCCATAAGATTGCCCATGGCCATATACATGAAGGTTGCCAGGGCTATGGGGAATATCAGAGTCCAGAAGAGCGTCACCTTTCCGTTTATTATTGTTTTTATGCAATATTTAAAATTGTGAAAAAACATATTCGTTTCCCTCCTTAAGATATAAAGTGCACCATTTTAATATGCATCTTCGATGCATGGGTGCTTCCTCATATATCAAGTACAGCGTCCATGCTGTGGGTCTCGATATATTCTCTTCTCGGTGCAACCTCTGTTCCCATAAGTGTCTGGGTGAGCTGGTTTGCTTCAACAATGCTGTTTATGGATACCTGCTTTAAAACTCTGTTATCCGGATCCATGGTGGTTTCGTAGAGCTGGTCGGCATCCATCTCACCAAGACCCTTGTATCTCTGTATCATGAACTTGTTCTGATGAGTCTTTCTGTATTTCGCCAGCTCATCATCTGAATAGAGATACTTTATATTCTTTCCCTCACCTACTCTGTAGAGAGGGGGTATAGCAATGTAAATATGACCTTCTCTTATAAGATCCGGGAAGAATCTGTAGAAGAATGTAAGAAGCAGTGTGGCAATGTGGGCACCGTCAACATCGGCATCAGTCATAATGATGATCTTGTGATATCTCAGTTTGGAAATATCGAAATCATCATGAATACCAGTGCCAAAGGCTGTGATCATAGCCTTGATCTCTTTGTTTGCATAAATCTTGTCCAGACGGGCTTTCTCTACGTTCAGGATTTTTCCACGAAGAGGAAGAATAGCCTGTGTAGCACGGTTACGTGCTGTCTTCGCAGAACCACCCGCAGAATCTCCCTCGACGATATAGATCTCACAGTTTTCCGGATTCTTATCTGAACAATCGGCAAGTTTTCCAGGAAGACTCATACCATCAAGTGCTGTCTTTCTTCTTGTCAGATCACGTGCTTTCCGGGCTGCCTCTCTGGCACGCTGGGCCAGCAGCGATTTTTCACAGATATTTTTGGCCACATCCGGATTCTGCTCCAGAAAATACGTCAGCTGTTCCGTAACCACAGAATCTACAGCACCACGTGCCTCACTGTTTCCGAGTTTCTGTTTGGTCTGTCCTTCAAACTGTGGCTCTTCAATTTTGATACTGATAATTGCTGTCAATCCTTCACGGATATCATCTCCGGTAAGTGCCGCATCGCTGTCTTTTAAAATTTTTGCTTCCCGCGCATACGAATTAAACGTCTTTGTCAACGCATTTCGAAAACCGGCAAGATGTGTTCCACCTTCCGGCGTAATGATGTTGTTAACAAAACTAAACGTGGAATCGTTAAAAGAATCATTATGCTGCATTGCAACTTCCACGTAAACTCCGTCACGATTTCCCTCACAGTAAATAACTTCCGGATATAACGGTTCTTTTCCGCGGTTTAAATACTCCACAAATTCCTTGATTCCACCGGCATAATGGAATTTATGATTATGCAGACTATCTTCCCTCGTGTCTTTTAATGTAATGCATAATCCTTTTGTCAGAAAAGCAGTTTCTCTTAAACGCTGTTTGAGCGTGTTGTAATCATATACGGTTTCTTCAAAGATTTCCGCATCCGGCAGAAAATGAACCTTTGTACCGTGAAGTTGTGGATCACAGTCCCGGACTGCCGCTACCGGTCCATCCGCTTTTCCTCTCTTGTAACTTTGCATATACACTTTTCCGTCATGATATACTTCAACCGTTAACCAGACGGAGAGGGCATTAACAACAGAAGCACCTACTCCGTGCAGTCCTCCGGATACTTTGTATCCTCCTCCGCCGAATTTTCCGCCTGCATGCAGCACAGTAAATACGACCTCCACAGCCGGAATTCCTGCTTTTTTCTGTATTTCTACCGGAATTCCACGTCCATCATCTATTACTGTAATGGAATTATCGGAGTTTATCTGCACATCTATGGAATCACAGTATCCTGCCAACGCTTCATCTACAGAATTATCTACAATTTCATAGACCAGATGATGAAGGCCCCTCGAAGAAGTGCTTCCAATATACATACCCGGTCTTTTTCTTACTGCCTCAAGTCCTTCCAGAATCTGTATCTGGTCGGCTCCATATTCTGCGCTCATGAAGTTCCTCCTTTATTTTCTGTCTGATGAATCATGCGGCGATGGGATAATTCCTCGCTTACGACATTTCCTTCAACGATCTTAAATATCTTATCCATCTCAAATTTACTGTTTACTAGATCATCCAGCCCCGTACATGTGATCAGCGTCTGAATATGGCTGATTCCCGAAAGCAGATGTTCCTGTCTTTTGCTGTCCAATTCTGATAATACATCATCCAAAAGCAGAATCGGATAATCTTTTACTGTTCTCTTGACCAGCTCGATCTCTGCTAACTTCAGAGAAAGGGCTGCTGTCCTTTGCTGCCCCTGAGAACCGAATTTTCTTATATCGGTTCCATTGACGATAAAATTCAAGTCATCCCTGTGGGGACCTGTCAGGGTAAGTCTCTGGCGAAGCTCCTGCTGTCTATTTTTTATGAGCATTTCTTCAAACAAGGCCTCTGTCACATTGGGTTCATACAGGATTGAAAGTTCTTCCTTTTCACCCGATAAATGAGCATGAATCCCACGGATCAGCTCATTCAATTCCCTGATAAATTCTGTACGCAGCCTGATGACCTCTTTTCCAAACTTTACAAGCTGGATATCCCATATATCCAGAGTTTCTTTTAACGATGAGGTTCCATCCATATCCTTTAAAAGCTTATTTCTCTGGGCGATCACTTTATTATACTGTACAAGATTGTATACATATAGCTTATTCAGCTGGCACAGCTCAAGATCAATAAATTTCCGTCTCTCAGAAGGTCCGTTTTTTATTATATTCAAATCTTCCGGTGAAAAAAAGATCACATTTACGATTCCGAACAGCTCGCTGGCCTTCTTGATGGGAATCCCATTTACGGCTATGCCCTTCGTCCTGTTTTTCTTCAGGTGCATATCGATCCGGTAAGGAACATCATCGCGCCTTACGATCATTTTTATATGTGATTCTTCTTCCCCGAATTTTACGATCTCCCTGTCTTTGCTGCCTTTATGGGATTTTGTAGTACAGCAGACATAGACAGCCTCCAGTATATTTGTTTTTCCCTGGGCATTATCTCCGTAAAGGACATTGGTTCCTTTATGGAAGTCTATATGCAGCTGTCCGTAATTCCTGTAATTTAAAAGCTCCATGGATTCAATGAACATGAGATCGTATACCTAATTTTCTACCTTAAATTCCTTTCCGTTGTAGGATACCACATCACCCGGATATATTTTTTTTCCTCTCTGGTATTCCACGTTTCCGTTGACCAGAACCTTGCCATCCTGGATCACAAACTTGGCATCCACACCGGATTCCACAAGACCGGCAAGCTTTAAAGCCTGTCCCAGTTTAATAAATTCGTCCTTTAAATGAATTATTTCCATTTTTCTCCTTTTTATACCTATACCCCGTATATGGTCATACCCCTAGATAGCTGCTGCGTTAAAGTTCACAGGGAGGATGAGATAAATATAGCTTTCATTTTCATCCTTAATGAAGCAGGGTGATTTTGCATTCATCATATAAAGAGTCACTTCTTCATCATCAATAATTTTTAATGCATCAATAAGGAATTTCGGATTAAAGCCGATCATAAGATCCTGTCCTGTCTTATGGATCAGCACTTCTGCATCCATAGTACCAAAGCTGGAGTTTAGTTTTAATCCCATTTTGGATTCCTCAATATTTAAAATGATCGGTTTCTTATCATTTTCCCTGACAAGAATAATGGCTCTCTCGATACAGTCAGAAAATTCTTTCTTATTTACTGTAATTTTTGTAGAATAGTCACTGGAAAGCATCTGATCTACCTTGAAATATTCTCCCTCAATAAGGCGGGAAACCACGATCGTATCGTCAAATTCAAACAGAATGTGGTTTGTACCAAAGAATATCTGAACATCTTTTTCGTTATCGCCGGTTAAGATTTTGCTGATCTCATTCAGCGTTTTGCCCGGCACGATCACTTTCGTATTTTCATACGTGTCCTTTAATTCAATTTTCCGGATAGCCATACGATGTCCGTCAAGAGAAACGACCCGCAATGTATTTTCATCGACTTCAAATAATTCACCTGTCATCATTTTATTGCTGTCATTGACGGATATGGAGAAGATCGTCTGTCTGATGAGCTCTTTTAAAGAAAACTGAGAGAGACAGATATATTTATTTTTTTCAATGTAGGGAAGATAGGAAAATTCTTCTCCGTCTTTTCCCTGAATTTTGAATACAGAATTTTCACAACGGATCGTAGTGTTAAATTTTTCATCCGATTCTATAGTAACAATCGAGTCTGCATCTGATAATTTTCTGGTGATCTCAGAAAAGAGCTTCGCATCAAGTGCGATTTTTCCTTTTTCTAAAATATCGCCTTCCACTTTTGTTTCAATTCCTAGCTTGATAATATCTGTGGAGGCATCAATCAGAATACATTCTAAGATCGGCATGGTCGTTTTTGAAGGAACTGCTTTTAATACAATATTTATACCGTTCAGGAGAGCGGATTTTTGGAACGTTAATTTCATGGTTGTTGATAACTTCCTTTCCGTTGAGAAAAAAATTAATAGTGATATATATAAAGGATTTTCGTCGCAATCGTAGTAGGGGCTGTTAATTTGTTAATAAGCATGAAATTCCCTGAATACAAAAGGATAAGGCCTGTTAATTAATATGTGGGTAACTGTGAGAATTAAAAGGAACAACCTGAGAATTATCCACAGGGGAAAAATCAGGAAAAATTTACCCGGGTTATCCACAATTTTTAAACAGCCAATCCACATGACAATCCACAGGCATCGATCACTGAGGATTGATTTTTTTCTTTAATATATCAATGGTATTTTTGTACCGTGGATGATCGTTGTATGGTCACGTCCGCCTAAAGCTTTTCCGATATTCTGGAGAGATTCTGCGGTCATTTCTCCACAAAGATACATAACGATCTGGCGCGGGAACACCAGCTCTTTACTCCTTTTTTGACCGATCAGATCCAGAGAATTTATACCAAAGTGTTCAGCAACGATATTTAATATCAGCTGTGGGGTGATCTCTTTGGCGGCATTCGGAGAGATCAGATCCTTGAGGGCTTCTTCCGCTAATTCGATATTGATCTCGCGATTGTTAAGCTTACTGAGGGCAACGATCTTTGTCAGTGCGCCTTCCAGCTCACGGATATTGGATTTAACGTTAGAGGCAATATATTTAATGACTTCATTATCAATATTGTAGCCTTCCAATTCCTCTTTTTTCCGTAAAATCGCCATTCGGGTTTCATAGTCAGGCTGCTGGATATCTACCGTCAGGCCCCATTCAAAACGCGAACGGAGTCGGTCTTCGAGAGTTTCAATTTCTCTGGGAGGCCGGTCCGATGAAATAATGATCTGCTTTTTTGCCTCATAAAGGGCATTAAAGGTATGGAAAAATTCCTCCTGGGTACTTTCTTTACCGATGATGAACTGGATATCATCAATAAGAAGAACATCATTATTTCTATATTTTTCCCGAAATTCTGTTGTAGAGAAATTATTTTTATTTCGGATCGCATCGATCAGCTCATTAGTAAATTTTTCTGAAGTCACGTATAAGATCTTGGCATTTGGGTTATTTTTTAGTATAAAATGAGCAACAGAATGCATCAGGTGCGTTTTTCCCAGGCCAACACCTCCGTAAATAAAAAGAGGGTTATAAATTTCGCCCGGAGATTCCGCCACTGCAAGGGATGCTGCGTGAGCTAAATTATTATTTTTTCCTACAACAAAAGTATCAAACGTATATCTGGGATTCAGATTTGCGTTTTGGATCGCGATCTGGCTGACTGCAGTTGTGTTGTTTTGGATGAGTTTTTTTTCTGAGGTTTCTTCTTTCACTGAGTCTTTTAATAGGAAGCGGATCTCACAGGAGATGCCTGTAACCTCCTCAATTGTGAATTTCAAAAGAAACTCATATTTCTTTTTGACGTAGTTCAAAAACAAGTCATCCGGCACGAGAATTGTGAGGATATCTTTATCCACAGAATACGGCTTCAGAGGAAGCAGCCAGGTCTTGTACGATACATCCGTAATATCGTGTTCTTCCTTTATATTAAGCAGTATTTCGTCCCATTTGTCTAAAATTTTATCCAGCATATCTGTACTCCTAAACATGTGTATAAACATGTGCATAAATGTGGATAAACAGAGTAGACATCCACAAAAGCACATAACCCCAATCTAAATACATTCTACCTTATTCTTGTTCATTTTTCAATGAGAATCTTAAAATCCACAGCTTATCCCCGAGTTATCCATAAAGTTATCCACAGGTTATCCCCAAACTGTGGATAATTATTTGTGAATATGTGAATTAAAAGTAATTTGAAAAATTATGTTGACATTTCATTCGGATTTTGTATAATCTCTCTGAAACTATATTGCATTGTATCTTTTATTGAAAAGAACAGTAGCAGGAGGAAAACTATGAAAATTGAAAAGAAAGTTATGGACATGTCGCTTACCGGAATTTTTACAGCGATCATCATTACCATGTCAGTAGTACCGTTTCTGGGCTACATCCCACTTGGTTTTATGAATGCAACAATCATCCATGTTCCGGTCATTGTAGGTGCGCTGCTTTTAGGACCGAGATACGGAGCCTTCCTTGGATTCGTATTCGGAATGACCAGCCTGATCAAAGCGACATTGACTCCGTCAGTCACATCCTTTGTATTCAGCCCGTTTATTACGATTGGTGGATACAGCGGAAACATGTGGAGTGTTGTGATCGCGATCGTACCGAGAGTATTGATCGGCGTAGTTGCATACTATGTGTATGAATGGGTCATGAAAATTGCCCGTGGAAAAAAGGGTGGACAGACAGTTGCTTTATGGTTGGCAGGCATCTCAGGAGCCATGACCAATACCTTGCTTGTAATGAATGGTATCTACATCTTCTTTGGAAAGAGCTATGTTGCCGCTTCTAATAAAGTGGTAGAGAGAGTGTATGATGCGATTCTTGCAATTATCGTAGGCTTTGGAGTTCCGGAGGCAATTGTTGCCGGTATATTAACAACAGCGATCGTAAAGGTACTTTTTAAGATAAAAGCCGATAGATAGGATATAAATATAATACTGATATAATACAACATAGGAAGATACTAAATATAGTTTGAAATAGAAGGATCCCCTGATGGACAGAGAAATCGTCGTTGGGGGATCTTTTATGATTTTTTCTTCGTTTTTGAAAAATAAACTCTTGACGAAGACCAATAACTTCTATATAATTGTAATGATGTTTCATCATGTCTAAGTTTATATGGTACATGTAAAGGTACTTGAATTTTATAGTAAGAGGAGGTGCCGGGGTTTATGAAAATGACATTTCAGCCGAAGAATACTCAGAGAAAAAGAGTTCATGGTTTCAGAGCAAGAATGAGCAGTGCAGGTGGCAGAAAAGTATTAGCTGCCAGACGAGCAAAAGGTAGAGCAAGATTATCAGCTTAATGAATCCAAGAGAGTGTCCGGAAGTTTAGGAAAACTTTTGGATGCTCTTTTTGTATCTGCGGGTAAAGAGAATATCAATGAAAAGATTTCATTCTTTAAAGAAAAACAAGGAATTCCAGGAAGTTTACCGATCTGGAAGATCGTATGCAAACAAGTATTTAGTCATGTATGTGCTTAATACGGAGGAGCCGGGAGTTAAAATAGGGATTTCTGCCAGCAAAAAATTTGGAAACAGTGTGGACCGACACAGATTCGCAAGACTGGTGAGAGAAAGCTTCCGATTAAATGAAGACATGCTGGAAGATGGAAAAAATATTGTTGTAGTTGCGCGGGCAGCTGCGAAGGACAAAAAATTTGATAAGATTGAAAGTGCATTTCTGCACTTATGCGGACTTCATAACATTTTAAAAGAATCGAAGTGAGTGGGTTGATAAAAAGAATACTTATTTTACTGGTTATGTTTTACAGGAAGTTTATTTCTCCCTGTATAGGCCCTCACTGTATTTATACACCTACGTGTTCCCAGTACGCCCTGGAAGCATTGGAAAAATATGGTGCTATAAAAGGTACTTATCTTGCTTGTAAGCGGATACTCCGTTGCCATCCGTTTGCGAAAGGCGGTTATGATCCAGTTCCGTAGGAAACCAGGAGGTTACAGTTATGATTTTAACGAAAGCAGGGTCTATTTTAGGTCCGATTGCGACAGTCCTCGGTTATGTCATGGACATACTTTTCCGGTTTACGGGTACCTTTGGGGTATTAAATGTAGGTCTGTGCATTATCCTGTTTACAATCGTGATGAAAATGTTAATGATTCCATTAACGATCAAACAGCAGAAAACAACAAAACTTATGTCTATTATGAATCCTGAAATTCAGGCAATTCAGAAAAAGTATAAGGGTAAAACCGATAATGAATCCATGCAGCGTCAGAATATTGAAATTCAGGCGGTATATGAAAAATATGGAACCAGCATGACCGGCGGATGTCTTCCGCTTCTGATCCAGATGCCGATCCTGTTTGCGTTATATCGTGTTATCTATAATATTCCGGCGTATGTTCCGTCTGTGAGAGTTTATTTTGATAATGTAGTAAATCCTCTGATGAGCCAGCCGGAATATATCGAAAAGCTGAAGGGAATTACAAATATCACAACAGCAGCAGCTGTAAAGTCTCTGGATAACTTTGATTTTACAAGCGCCAACAAACTGGTAGATCTGTTATATAAATTCAGTACTTCCCAGTGGCAGGAGCTGGAGGGAGCATTCCCGGCAATTTCTTCTGTTATTGCCGAAAATGCATCAATAATTGAAAGAATGAACACATTTTTAGGCCTTAATATGGCCGAAGCTCCCGGTTGGATGCCATCTCTTGCGTGGAGTATCCCGATCCTTGCGGCAGTAACTCAGTGGCTGTCTGCAAAGCTGATGAACGGTCAGCAGCCGAAGGCAGATCCGGACAACCCAACTGCCCAGTCTATGCAGATGATGATGACAACAATGCCGTTGTTCTCCGCATTTATCTGTATTACAATGCCGGCCGGACTTGGTATCTACTGGATCGCAACCAGCGTGGTTCAGATCATCCAGCAGTTATTTGTCAATTCCTATATGGATAAGGTTGACATTGATGAAATGGTCAAAAAGAATCTGGAAAAGGTAAACAAAAAACGGGCAAAGCAGGGACTTCCGCCGGCTAAGATCACTCAGAATGCTAATGCATCCTTAAAATCCATCAAGGAGAATGAGGAAAAGGAAAAGGCTGCCGAGGAGATCAAAAAGGAAAAGATCGCAAAGCAGGTAGAGGAGTCCAATAAGTTTTATAATGATAATGCAAAGCCGGGAAGTCTTGCTTCAAAGGCTGCCATGGTACAAAAATACAATGAGGCACATGAAAAGCGCGGAAAGAACAAATAGAAGGGGGTTCTTTTATGGAAATGATTACAGTAACTGCAAAGACTGTTGATGATGCGATCACCCAGGCTTCTTTAAAGCTGGGAGTAAGCAGTGATAAGCTTCAGTATGAAGTAGTGGAAAAGGGAAGCCTTGGAATTCTCGGCGGTCTGATCGGTTCCAAACCTGCTATCATCCGTGCAAAGAAAGTGGAAACGATCGAAGATAAAGCGGCAGAATTTTTAAATTCCGTGTTTGATGCGATGGGAATTTCTGTTGATATGCAGATCAAGCAGAACGAGGAAGAAAAGGAGCTGGAGGTCAATCTCTCCGGAGAGGAAATGGGGATCCTCATCGGTAAGAGAGGACAGACACTGGATTCTTTACAGTATCTGGTAAGCTTAGTTGTAAATAAGGAATCAGAAGACTATCTGCGTGTAAAGCTTGACACAGAAAACTACCGTGAGAGAAGAAAGGAAACTCTGGAAACTCTGGCTAAGAACATTGCATATAAGGTTAAGAGGACAAGACGTTCTGTTTCTTTAGAGCCGATGAATCCGTATGAAAGAAGGATCATCCATTCTGCACTTCAGAATGATAAGTATGTGTTCACCAGAAGTGAAGGAGAGGAGCCGTTCCGTCATGTTGTCATTGCACTCAAAAAAGAAGAACGCAGAGACAGAAGACCGAGAACGGACAGAAGTGACAGATTTAGAGCTGCAAAAGAGCAGGAATAACGGTTTAACCGAATCAAGTAAGTGACCTGCTTCAATTGTGGAAGCAATAAGCAGCGAAGCAATTATTCGGTTATGACAAAGCAGCAAAGCAGATTGCGAATAGCTGCTTGATATATGGTTTGAAACAGGGGTTGCTTATGGCAGCCCCTTTGTGCTATTATAGGAAAACAAATAGAGATGGCGGGGAAAATAATGGTTCAGACAGATACAATTGCAGCCATTGCAACAGCGATGGGAAATTCCGGTATCGGTATCGTGAGGATCAGCGGAGACGCAGCAATAGAGATCGCAGATAAGATATTCCGGACAAAAAATGGAAAATTAAAGATCAGGGATGCCGCGACCCATACGATCCACTACGGATATGTATATGATCAGGGTGAATGGATCGATGAGGTTCTTTTGATGCTTATGAAAGGGCCAAAAAGCTTTACGGCAGAGGATACAGTTGAAATTGATTGTCATGGAGGCATGCTTGTGACCCGCCGTGTTCTGGAGGCGGCTTTAAAAGCCGGAGCAAGACTGGCGGAGCCCGGTGAATTTACGAAAAGAGCCTTTTTAAATGGGCGGATCGATCTGACACAGGCAGAGGCCGTTATGGATGTGATCCATGCAAAGAATGAGTATGCACTGAAATCTTCTGTCGGACAGCTGCGCGGAAGTGTTTCAAAAAAGATAAAGGAATTGCGCGGGAAGCTTATTTACGAGATCGCATTTATAGAATCGGCATTGGATGACCCGGAGCATATTTCGCTGGATGGATACGGAGAGAAGCTGCTGGAGCGTATGAAGGATATGGAAAGGGAGCTGAAACGCCTTGTTCAGTCATCCTCAAACGGCCGTGTGATCTCTGAGGGAATTAAAACGGTAATTCTCGGAAAACCGAATGCAGGAAAATCATCTCTGATGAATGTTCTGGTGGGAGAGGACAGAGCGATCGTTACCGATATTGCCGGAACCACAAGAGATATTCTGGAGGAGCATATTTATCTTCAGGGAATCAGCCTGAATGTTGTTGATACCTCGGGAATCCGGGATACAGAGGAC
>OGLG01001655.1_pt1 | contig 12110 bp, 11 predicted proteins | sample 1572621 | NCBI WGS metagenome assembly OGLG01 (sample SAMEA2581912, study PRJEB24529) | metagenome | biome: Human gut stool | place: China | collected 2011 | reverse complement strand
TCTGGCTGCGCGCCATGGGCTGGTTCCTTGAGGCAATGGTGGATGTGCTGGAGCGCATGGACGAGCAGCTGTACAACGAGTACCGCGGCATCATGGCCATGCTCAAACAGGCTGTGGAGGACATGCACAAGTTCCAGGACGAGCAGACCGGGATGTTCTGGCAGGTCATCGACCACCCGGAGGCCGAGGGCAACTATCTGGAAACCAGCGGCACCGCCCTGTTCGCCTACGCAGTACTCAAGGGCGTGCGTCTGGGCTATCTGCCCAAACGTATGGCTGCATGGGCGGAGAAGGCTTTCTACGGCACCTGCGACCGGTATCTGTCCAAGAACCCGGACGGCAGCTTGCAGCTGGACGGCATCTGCCTTGTGGCGGGTCTGGGCGGCAAGGATCACCGTGACGGTTCTCTGGCCTACTACTTCAGCGAGCCGGTGGTCTGCAACGATGCCAAGGGCGTAGGCCCGCTGGTGCTGGCTTATACCGAAATGATCGCACGCAAGTAACCAAAAACGGGATACAGCAGGGCTGAGCAGCTGCAAAAAAGCGGTTGCTCAGCCTTTTTGCGTGTCTTTTTTGCCCCCTTGCATAAACCGCCCGCCGCTGTCCCACACTAAGCCCAGAAAAGTTCCCGTACACAAAACGAACAGATGGGAGTAACAAGCATGGAGCAGATCAAAAAATTTCTGCACGGCAAGGGCTTTGCTCTGCTGCTGACCGCAAGCCTGCTGGCTGCGGCTGCGGCAGGGGTGTGGGCGGTGCGTGCCCTGCGGGCAGAACTGCAAAAAAGTCTGGATGGACTAAACGCCCCCGGCACCACCCAACAGACCACCCCGGAAACAGAACCGGACTGGGACGCACAGGAGGACACCACATGGCAGCAGCCCGTGACCGACGTTGCAAACAGCAAGGCAGATGTGCCGCAGCAGACGCCCTCTGGGGCATCCTCTGGTGCGCAGTCTGGCTCTGGTTCGCTGCGCGAACCCTCGGCACTGCAAGGCGCATCCTCGCCTGCCAGCAGTTCGGCGCAGCCTGCCGCCGCGCCCTCTATGCCGGGGCGCGTGCTCAACGCCTTCAGTGGTGAGGAGCTGGTGTATAACAAGACCCTTGGGGACTGGCGCACCCACAACGGCGTGGACTATGCCTGCACGCAGGGGGCAGCGGTAGCAGCACCCGTGGCGGGCAAGGTGGTGTCTGCCGGGGCAGAGGGCAACTGGGGCACCGTGGTGGTGCTGGAAGATGCCGCTGGCCGCAGTTGGCGGCTGTGCGGTGTGGCAGATCCTGCCGTAAAGGCCGGGGACACCGTGACCGCCGGGCAGAAGCTTGGCACGGTGGGCACTGTCGGCTGCGAGTGCGCCGAGGAGAGCCACATCCATGTGGAGGTAAAGCAGGGCGAAAGCTATCTCGACCCGGCAAAGCTGCCGGAATAAGCAAACCACAAAAGGGGCTGCAACAGCGGCTCCTTTTTGCTGTGTCAGACGGTACGGCGCGTTTGCAGCAGCCAGAGAACCAGCGCCGAAAGCACCCCGGCTGCCAGCAGTACATCTGCCGGGTGCGCAGCCCAGTGCTGGAAGGCAATGCCATAGGCTGCCTGCCCGATGGGCTGGGTCAGGCAGGCCAGCACGGTGCAACAGGCGGTAGTTTTGCCCAGCTGTGCCTGCGGCACCAGCACTTGCAGCTGCGCAAAAAACCATACATTGAACAGCGCTGCCACGGCCATAAACACGGCCCCCAGCACCAGAATGCTGCCGAACTGCAGCACTGACACCCGGAGGGCAAGACCCAGCGCGGCGCACACGCCGCTGAGCGCCAGCAAAAGAGGTGTGCCGCTGCGGATGGGATGACGGACAAAGACGGTTCCGGCCAGCACGCCGCCTAAAATGCCGCCTGCGCTCAGCACCGCCTGCACAAGGCCGAGGGAGGCATCACTTTTCTGCAGGGTCTGTACCACCAGCACCGGAACACCTACGGTGAGGGCGGGGACTTCCAGCAGGTTTACAGCCGCCATGGCGGCAGCTAACCGCAGCACCGCAGCCTGCCCGGTGAGGAACTGCGCACTTTCCCGCAGGTCGGCCCACAGAGAACGGACGGAGAGCTTTGTGTCATATGGGACATCCTGTGGGATGCGCAGACAGAGCTCCATCCCGGCAGAAAGTGCAAAGCAGCAGCCGCAGAGCACCAGCAGACCCCGGATGCCGAGGCGCTCCAGCAGAACAGCACCCAGCAGGGGACCGAGAAGCTCGTCCACGGTATCCACCAGTTGGATGACCGCGTTGCCGCGCAGCAGCTGGGTGCCGTTCAGCAGCAGAGGCAGGCAGGCGCGTACCACGGGCTGGTAAAGCCCCTGAATGGCGTACAGACTGCCCAGCACGGTCAGGACCAGCGGAAGCAGGGGCAGATGCGGCAGTCCGGCAGCGGCTGCAGCCGCAATACCGGCGGTCACCAGATCCAGCAGTGCCATCAGTCGGGTCTTACGGCAGCGGTCTGCCAGCGCGCCGCCGGTCAGCATTCCAGCCAGCGCGGGCAGCATAGCCAGAGCGGTGATGCCGCCGTACAGCGCGGCAGAACCAGTCTGCCGCAGCAGATACAGCGGCAGCGCAAACCGCAGGGCGGCATTGCCGAACAGGGAGACGATCTGTCCGAGGACGATAAGGACAAAAGTGTTCATGGAAACCTCCTGCTTTTTTATTTACAGACTATTGGTCTATATTTACATACAAAAAAAGGCGGAGCGTTCCGCCCGGGAAATTCAGTCTTTGACCGGTGTGCACAGCTGCACCAGCTGTTCGGCCTGTGCATCCGTCAAAAGGTCCAGCCCAAGTGCATGGGTCATTTGCTGAAACACGACGTTCCGCGCCCGCTGCTCGGTCGGTGTGGTGGGGCGCGTCTGGGGAGAAAGCCAGATGTCTGCCAGCACGAACAGCGCTTCGGCCAGCGCATTGGCATCGGCGGTGTGGATGGAGCCGTCTGCCATGCCCTGCCGGATCATGGGTGCAATACACTCCGGAGCCAGATGTGCTTCAATGTTGGTCAGCTCCATGGCAAGGAACTGCGGGTTGCTGCACAGGTGCGGCAAAGTCTGCGCGATCTGCTGCTGCCGCTGCCCGGCAAAGGAAACTGCAAACACCGCCTGCAGCTTCTGCAGCCCGGTCAGGGCCGGGTCGTCCCGGATATGGCGCAGCGGCTCCCACATCTGGTCGCCCAAACGGTCACCGACGCGCTGCGCGATCTCCTCCTTGGAGCGGAAGTGATGGTACACCGCCCCTTTGGAAAGCTTTGTGGCATCGATGATGTCCTGCAGGGTGGTATTCTGGTAGCCCTTCTGGAGGAAGAGCAGGGCGGCGGCGTCCAGGATCTTTTCAACGGTCTGTTCCGGGTATTTGTTGCGCGGCATGGCGGATGCTCCTTTTTTACAAACTAACGGTCTGTAAAAAGAATACAGCAGCCCGGCGGCTTTGTCAAGAGGGGGAGAACCGAAAATCCATTCATTTCCTGCGGCGCTGCATTGCTTTTGCGCGGGGTTTCTGGTATGATACAATAGAGTTAACAGGCGATTTTGGGAGGATGACAGATGGCAAGGGTTTTGATCGTGGGAGCCGGGGCAGCCGGACTGATGGCGGCGGGTGCTGCCGTGCGGCAGGGACATCAGGTAACGGTGCTGGAGCATACCGAGAAGCCCGGGCAGAAGATCCTTGTCACCGGCAAGGGACGCTGCAATGTGACCAACGACTGCCCGGCAGAGGAGTTTTTGCGCCATGTGCGCACGAACCCGCGCTTTTTGTACTCCTCGCTGGGGGCGTTCCCCCCGGCAAAGACCATGGAGCTGTTCGAAGGCCTTGGCGTGGAGCTGAAGGTGGAGCGCGGCCGCCGGGTGTTCCCGGTATCGGATAAGGCCGAGGAGATCCGGCAGGCATTGCTGCGCTATGCGCAGGACGCCGATATCGTCTACGATGGCGCAAAAAAGCTGCTGCTGGAGGACATCGTGCCGGAGGCAGAGCCCGCCCCGGCGGTGCCGGAAAACCCGCGTCACCCCAAAAAGAAAAAGGCGGGCCCGGCACTGCGCTGCGTGGGCGTGCGGGGCACCTCCGGCCGGGAATACCGGGCAGACGCTGTACTGGTGGCCACCGGCGGCGTGAGCTACCCCACCACCGGTTCTACCGGCGATGGCTACAAGCTGGCGCAGCAGGCGGGACACACCCTTGTGGAGCCGGTGCCCAGTCTGGTCAGCCTTGTCAGCCGCGACCCGGACTGCAAAAAGATGATGGGTCTGGCGCTGAAAAACGTCACCCTGACCCTGCTGGAGGACGGCAAGACCATCTTTGACGAGCAGGGCGAGATGCTGTTCACCCACTTTGGCATCAGCGGGCCGCTGACTTTGAGCGCGTCCAGCCATCTGGGGGATATGAAAAAGCACAGGTACATCGCGGAGATCGACCTGAAGCCCGCCCTGAGCGAGGAGCAGCTGTACGACCGCATCACCCGGGACTTTGCCCTGCTGGCAAACCACGCGGCGCAGGGCGCGCTGGTCAAGCTGCTGCCTTCCAGCATGCAGCCGGTCATGGTGGTGCGCTGGGGCATCGACCCCGCCACCAAGGCAAACCAGATCACCCGGGAGCAGAAGCGGGAGCTGGTGCAGCTGGTCAAGCACTGGCAGGTGTCCATTGACGCCCGGGGCGACCTTGCCCACGCGGTGATCACCAGCGGCGGCGTATCGGTGCGGGAGGTGGACCCCAAGACCATGCAGAGCAAAAAGGCGCTGGGACTGTACTTTGCGGGCGAGGTGCTGGACGTGGACGCCTACACCGGCGGCTACAATCTGCAGATCGCTTTCTGCACCGCACAAAGCTTTGCGAATAACCTGTAAAAACAGCGCAGCCAATTTCCTGTGTACTATATATAAATAAGGAGAACATATCATGGTATCTGTTGCAATTGATGGGCCTGCGGGTGCAGGCAAATCCACTCTGGCACGCCGTCTGGCGGCAGAGCTGGGCTATATCTATGTGGACACCGGTGCAATGTACCGCGCCATCGGCCTGTACGCCCTGCGCGCGGGCAAGGACCCCAAGGACAACGCAGCGGTGGATGCTCTGCTGCCCCAGATCGAGCTGCGGCTGGCCTCCATTGCGGGCGAGCAGCACATTTACTTAAAGGACGAGGATGTGAGTGCCGCCATCCGCACCGAAGCCGCGGGCATGGCGGCCTCTGCCGTGGGCGCAAACCCCGCGGTGCGGGCATTTCTGCTGGACTTGCAGCGCAGCATGGCAAAAAAGCAGGATGTGCTGATGGACGGCCGGGATATCGGCACGGTGGTGCTGCCGGACGCTACGGTGAAGATCTTCCTGACCGCCAGCCCGGAGGCACGCGCCACCCGCCGCTGGAAGGAGTATCAGGCCAAGGGCATCGACACCCCCTACGAGGAAGTGCTGGCAGATGTGAAGCAGCGGGACTATCAGGATACCCACCGCGCCGCCGCTCCGCTGAAACAGGCAGAGGACGCCGTGCTGCTGGATACCTCGGCGCTGGATTTTGAGCAGAGCCTTGACGCTATGAAGCAGATTATTGCCAAAAAGATCGGCGGATAAAACAAACAGGACAGGAATAGAAAATGGTACTATATTATATTCTGGTGCCCCTTGCGTGGCTTGTGTGGCACATCGGTTTCCGCATCCGGGTGGAGGGGCGTGAAAACCTGAAAAAGGTGCAGACAAAGGGCTGCATCCTTGCGCCCACCCATGTCTCCGCCATCGACCCGGTGTTCATCGTTGTCACCCGGTGGGGCAGGCGGATGGTGGTGTTCGCCAAAAAGGAGTTGTTCGAGATCAACGCCTTCCTGACGTGGTTCTTCCGCTGCTGCGGCGGCGTGTGCGTCCGCGGCACCAAGGACGAGATGGCGGTCATCTCTCAGACGGTGGAGGCCTGCAAACAGGGCAAGACCCTGCTCATCTTCCCGGAGGGCACCCGCGAAAAGGAGGGCAAGCTTCTGCCCCCCAAGAGCGGCCTGTTCGTCATTGCCGCCGAGGCAGGGGTGGACGTTGTGCCCTGCCGCATCCTGTACGACACCCCGGACGGAAGAATGCACCTGTTCTGCAAAGTGCGGGTGATCTACGGCGAGCCGATGCCCGCAGCGCAGTTTGCCATGGAGGGCCGCCGGGACACCAAAAAGCTCCGTGCCAACAAGCAGGCGCTGCTGGAAGCATGGGAAAAGATGGGGGCGTAAGAGATGGAGATCCGTTTGGCAAAAACGGCGGGGTTCTGCTTTGGTGTGAACCGTGCCGTGGAACTGACCTACGGTCTGCTGGCCGAGGGGCATAAGGTGGCAACACTGGGCCCGCTGATCCACAACCCGCAGGCGGTGGAGGATATGCGGCGCAAGGGCGCACAGGTGGTAGACACCGTGCAGGATGTGCCTGCCGGGTGCGAGGTGGTCATCCGCAGCCACGGGGTGCCCCGCAGCGTTTACGACGAACTGGAAGCGCGCGGCATCCCGTACCATGACGCCACCTGCCCCTTTGTGCAGAAGATCCAGCGCATTGCCGCCGAGGCCGAAAAAGAGGGTGCGGTGTTGCTGGTGGCGGGGGATAAGACCCACCCGGAGGTGCAGGGCATTGTGGGACACACCCGGGGCGAGGTGTTCGTTTTTGCCGATTTAGCCGAGTTAAAGGCGTGGAACGGCCCGTCTGACCCCCAAAAACCCCTTTTTGCAGTTGCACAGACCACATTTCAGGTTACAAAATGGAAAGAAAGTTCGGAGTTTCTCAAAAAAGCCTATACAAACGCCCGAATTTTTGATACAATATGTAATGCGACGTGGGCGAGGCAACAGGAAGCGGAAGACCTCAGCCAGCAATGCGACATCATTGTTGTCATTGGCGGTCATCATTCTTCCAATACCCAAAAGCTGGTACAGGTCGCCGCAAAACACACGCGTGCCGTAACGGTCGAAACAGCGAGCGAACTTCGGCCGGAATGGTTTGCAGATGTTAAAGTGGCGGGCGTGACAGCCGGGGCTTCAACGCCATCGTCTATTATTGAGGAGGTACTTAACAGTATGAGCGCAGAAATCAATGACAGCATGAGCTTCGAGGAGATGCTGAACGCATCCGAGGAGAAGCGTGTTCATGCAGGCAGTATTGTGAAAGGAATCGTGACCAGCATCTCTGCCAACGAGATCCAGGTGGATATCGGTGCGAAGCAGACCGGCTTTGTCAAGCTGAGCGAGCTGACCGATGATTCCTCCGCCAAGGTCGAAGACCTGGTGAAGGTTGGCGATGAGCTGGACCTCATCGTCGAGAAGGTTATGGATCAGGATGGCGTCATCCAGCTCTCCCGCAAGAAGCTCGCATCTCGCAAGGGCATGGAAGAGATCGCCAAGGCAGCAGAATCCGGTGAAGTCGTCGAGGGCGATGTCACCGAGTTCAACAAGGGCGGCGTTGTCGTCAACGTCAAGGGTGTTAAGGTGTTCGTTCCCCGTTCTCAGGCCACTATGCGCCGCGACGAGGACTACACTGCTCTGGTCGGCCAGCACGTTCAGCTGGTCGTCACCGAGTGCTCCGGCCGCAAGATCGTGGGCAGCATCAACAAGGTGACCGCTGAGCAGAACAAGGCTAAGCGTGAGGAGTTCTGGGCAAACGTTGAGGTGGGCAAGACCTACACCGGCGTTGTCAAGAGCCTGACCTCTTACGGTGCATTCGTCGATATCGGCGGTGTGGACGGCCTGTGCCACATCAGCGAGCTGAGCTGGAACCGCATCAAGCATCCCTCTGAGGTCGTCTCCGTTGGCGACACCATCGAGGTGTATGTGAAGGACATCGACACCGAGAACCACAAGGTTTCTCTGGGCTACAAGAAGTCCGAGGACAACCCCTGGGAGCAGCTGAAGAACAACTACCCCATCGGCAGCACCTTCCATGCTCCGGTCGTGTCCCTGACCAAGTTCGGTGCATTCGTCCGCATCCTGCCGGGTGTTGACGGTCTGGTCCACATCAGCGAGATCAGCAATGACCGCGTTGAGAAGGTCTCTGACGCACTGAAGGTCGGCGATATGGTCGATGTGAAGCTGCTGGATGTTGACTTCGACAAGAAGCGCATCAGCCTGTCCATGAAGGCTCTGCTGAACGACGACGCTGAGTAATCAGCCCTTCGTGCAAAAGCATAGCTTCTGACACAATGCGATCTGCAGCCCCGTTGCCGGGAAAACGGCGGCGGGGCTGTTTTTGTTAACAAAGCCATGATAAAATTCTTCAAAAAGCACTGGGAAGTGCTTAGTTATCTGATCTTCGGCGTGCTGACCACCCTGCTGAATATTGTGCTGTATGCGCTGTTCAGCCGGCTGTTCGGCTACACCGCCGCCAACAGCTGGGGCAATGTGCTGGATAATGCTTTGTGCATCCTGTTTGCCTACTGCACCAACCGGGCGTTCGTGTTCCGCAGCAAGACCACCGGCAAAGCCATGGCCAAGGAGTTCGGCACCTTTGTCACCTGCCGTCTGGGCACCATGGTGCTGGATGCCGCTATCATGATCGTGGGCGGCAATCTGCTGGCTGCGCAGGGCGCGGCGCTGATGGACGGTCTGATCGGACATTTTATCCCGTCCGGGGTAAGCTATACCGGCGCGGCGGCTTCGGCAGCAGCATCGGCAGCGGGTGTTGTCATCATTGGCGGTGCAGACGGCCCTACGGCGATTTTTGTCAGCTATAACGCGCAGGAGCTGTGGGGTCTGTGCGTCAAGGTATTCTCCAACGTGGTGGTCGTGGTGCTGAACTATGTGTTCAGTAAGCTGATCATCTTTAAGAAAAAGTAAGCAAGACCCTCCTCGGTAGCGCCGGAGAAGGTTTTCAAATCAATCATCTTAGGAGGTACGGTATTATGAAACGTGGTCTGAAAGGGTTCGCATTCCTGGTTTCTGGTCTGGTGCTGGGCATCATTGGTGCAACGGCATCGGTGACTGCGATCGCACTGAGCGCTGTGGGCATGGCAAAGGTGCGCCGTGCCAGCAAGTAAAACAACGGAGGAACGAACATGAACCGCGAAGAGATCCTGTCCCATGTCGATCATACCCTGCTGAAGCCGGAGGCCACTTGGCCCCAGATCCAGCAGCTGTGTGACGAAGCCATTGCAAACCACACCGCATCCGTCTGCATCAACACTTGCTACGTCAAGCAGGCTGTGGAGTATATGGCGGGCCGCATCCCCGTGTGCTGCGTGGTGGGCTTCCCTCTGGGTGCCATGGATACCGCCAGCAAGGCCTTTGAAGCCAAGACTGCCATCGCCAACGGCGCAGCCGAGGTGGACATGGTCATCAACATCGGCCGCCTGAAGAACAAGGAGTACGATGCTGTCCGTGAGGACATCCGTGCCGTGAAGCAGGCTGTGGGCGATAAGATTCTGAAGGTCATCATTGAGACCTGCCTGCTGACCGAGGAAGAAAAGGAAAAGATGTGCGACATCGTCTGCGAGGCCGGTGCCGACTACATCAAGACCAGCACCGGCTTCTCTACCGCAGGTGCAAACTTCCACGACGTGGAGCTGATGGTCAAGGGCGTGCATGGCCGCTGCAAGGTCAAGGCTGCCGGCGGCATTTCCACCGTGGAGGATATGGAGACTTTCCTTGCACTGGGCGCTGACCGTCTGGGCACCTCCCGCGCTGTCAAGATCCTGAACGGCGAGCAGGCAAAGGGCTATTAAGTTTTCTGCAAAAAATGTATTTCGGCAAAGCTCTGGGCTTGGCTGAACTGCAAAGGATGATCTCTCAAGGGCTGCTGCACAAATTGCTGTGCAGCGGCCTTTTTTGCGCCCAAGCCTTGCAAGCAGAGTGTAGCAGGGTGTATAATATAAATAGGTATTGTATAAAATAGGGGCTGTTCGCCTTGTGGGGCAAGGCGGGCAGAGGAGGAAATGCAATGAATATACCCGAGATCCTTGTGGCCAATGGCACAGGGGCGGTGCTGGTAAGCTTTCTGCTTTTATTGCGGGTGCGCGGCGAGAGTAAAAACAGCGTGGGAACAGAGCTGTTTTGCCGGATTCTGGTGGTGACGCTGCTGGCACAGGCCACAGAGACGATCAGCTTTCTGCTGGACGGCGTGCCCGGCGCGGCAAGCCGGTTCTGGCTGTACCTGACCAACACCGTCTGCACCGGCGCTACCGTGTGCGTGGGCTATGCGTGGTGCTTGTATGTGGACTTCCGGGTCTACCGCAGCATTGGACGCCTGCGCAGAAGGCACCTGCTGCTGGGCGCGCCGCTGCTGGCGCTTTTGGTGCTGCTGGTGGCAAACCTTTTTGGCACGGGGTGGATCTTTTCCATTTCGGCAGACAACGTTTACCATCGGGGCCCACTGAACATTTTGCTGTATCTGCTGCTGTTCGGCTATTATGCCGAGAGCGTGTGGCAGGTGCATAAGGCCAAGCGCGATGGCATTACGGTGGAGTTTTTCCCGGTGTACTACTTCGTGGTCACCTGTGCGGTGGGCACGCTGCTGCAGGGCGCATTCTACGGTATGGCCTTTGGCTGGCTGTCGGTAGCTATCGCCTTTGTGCTTGTGGACAGCCAGACCCGCAGCCTGCGCGGCTATACCGATGAGCTGTCCGGCCTGTTTGGGCGCAAGTACATGAACTACTGTCTGGACCGCATCCACGCCACGCAGGAGAAGGACGTTTACGGCATCATGATGGACGTGAACTGCTTCAAGGAGATCAACGATACCTATGGTCACGCCGAGGGCGACCGCGCCATTCAGGAGATCGGGCACATCCTGTCCGGGGCGCTGGTGGCAAACTCGGTAGCCATCCGCATGAGCGGCGATGAGTTCATGGTGCTGATCCGTCACGGCTCGGAGGAGCTGCTGGACGAGATCTGCACCGCCATCGAGCAGCGGGTGCAGCACTATAACGCCACCGCTCCGGCGGGCAGCTTTCAGCTGTCCTTTTCCACCGGTGTGGCAAAGTACGAGGGCGGCAGCGTGGAGAAGTTTCTGGTGGAGCTGGATCAGCGGATGTATGCGGAAAAACGCGCTTTCCACGCCGCCCGGGACGGCCATGCCGCACCGGAGCAGGGAAATGCTCCATCAATTTAAAAGGAATGTCTAAAATAAGTGCGACTTATCTTGACAATCTGACGCTGTAATGATAGAATATGTGGCGTACCAATTGAATACCGACTTATCAAGAGCGGCTGAGGGGACAGGCCCTGTGAAGCCCGACAACCTGTGCGAGAGCATAAGGTGCCAAATCCTGCGGGAAACCGAAAGATAAGAGTGCAACGCTCAGAGCTTTCGGCTCTGGGCGCTTTTATTTTTCAGAACAAACTTGATGGAATGGTAAATACACGCAACTGCAACATTTAGGAGGCAAAAAATGGCTAGACACCTGTTTACTTCGGAGTCCGTCACCGAGGGACATCCCGACAAGATCTGCGACCAGATCTCTGATGCAATCCTGGACGAGATCCTGACCCACGACCCCGATGCCCGCGTGGCTTGCGAGACCTGCGCATCCACCGGCCTTGTGCACATTATGGGCGAGATCACCACCAGCTGCTATGTGGACTTCCAGAAGGTCGTCCGCGAGGTGGTGGCAGATATCGGCTACACCCGCGCAAAGTTCGGCTTTGACGCCGACACCTGCGCCGTCATCTCCAACATCGACGGCCAGAGCCCCGACATTGCCCTTGGCACCAACGATCAGGTCGGCGGTGCAGGCGACCAGGGCATGATGTTCGGTTATGCCTGCGACGAGACCCCGGAGCTGATGCCCATGCCCATCTCGCTGGCCCACAAGCTGGCCAAGCGCCTGACCGAGGTGCGCAAGAACGGCGAGCTGGACTATCTGCGCCCGGACGGCAAGAGCCAGGTCACCGTGGAGTACGACGAGAACAACAAGCCTGTGCGCGTGGACGCCGTGGTCATCTCCAGCCAGCACAGCGAGAGCGTGAGCATGGAGCAGCTGCGGGCAGACGTGATGGAAAAGGTCATCAAGGCCACCATCCCCGCCGAGCTGCTGGACGAGAACACCAAGTACTACATCAACCCCACCGGCCGCTTTGTTGTGGGCGGCCCGCAGGGCGATACCGGCCTGACCGGCCGTAAGATCATCGTGGACACCTACGGCGGCTATGC